>Ga0247779_1001588_pt1 | contig 10788 bp, 9 predicted proteins | sample UWRJL221509R5_FD_179925 | JGI IMG/M metagenome (GOLD analysis project Ga0247779, IMG submission 179925) | Plant litter microbial communities from Arlington Agricultural Research Station in Wisconsin, United States - UWRJ-L221-509R-5 | ecosystem: Environmental > Terrestrial > Plant litter >...
GTTGCGGGGTTGTTGTGTAGCAATCATGTTACGCACCGATTTGGGAAGGGTATGATGCCTGAGGCGTATAGGTTGAATATGAATACTATGGCGGCGATTATGGAGAGTTATGCAAAGTGAGTTTTTTCTTCTTTGTTCCTTTCCTTTTGTTTTCATTTTTTTCATTTCACTCCTCACCCTCGTACCTGCCGCTGTGGGGCTACGATGAGCGAGTACTTCTTTTAAAGCTGGAGATGAATGGTCTTCTCCTGGACATGCTGGAGGATTGGAATTCGCTGGTGCTCATTCCGCTGCCGTACTGGTGGCGGTGCTGGATGGATTGGGGGATATGGTTTATGTCTCCGTCACCTCCGCTACCTCGGAGTTCGTACGCTTGCTTTTCTTTTTTACGTGGCTCCTGGTATGGATGGATAGATGTTGTCGGACGTGACCAGTGTTTTTCAATTTTTGTATTTCTTTTCACTTTTTTCCCCCCTCGTTTTCACACTTGAAATTCCTTGTCCTTTCTCTCTTGGAAACATCGTGAGGCCTGTACTGCAGCGTAATACCTCTCCTCTACTCTTGCGATTGTCTTTTTTTTTCTCGGGCTTGATTACTGTTACTGGATCCATGGATTCGCTCGTCGTCGTGGTTGTGGTGGTGGTCCTTTTGCCTGGGGAAGAGGAAGATGCCAGCCTCGCCCTTGATTCAGAAATCTTCAAAATCCCTTTAGTCTTTCTTTCTCTTTTAAAAATCGGTGAAAACCCATAACTAACAAAAATTTCTTTCCTTTCCCGTTTATAGTCAATTGTCAGAACAATACGGATCCGACGTTGCTGATGAGATTCTCAAAAAATCACGGCAGGCAGTAGCTGCTGGCACCGCTGGCGCCGATGCTGGTGATTCGACGGTTTCTCTCAACACACCCATCGGAATGGGTGGTCAAGGGCCAACGCATTCTCCGCTGGGGCCGTATCATGCCAAGTATGATAGTTTAGGTGGGCCTGGGGGTAGAGGATATTAGGTGTTGAGTGAAGGAAGGAAAATTAGGTTTTTTTGGATATATAGATATACCCGTACGTATAACTACGCAGACGCGTCACATTTCATTTTTTGGATTTACCCCGCTTTTTTTTTTGCAACGTCCTTTTCTCTGTTTTATGTTGCTCACATATTGCGTACATACTCACTTTTTTTCTTTCTAGTCGCTCGTTTATATTTTCTCTTTCTTTTTTCTTCGATATCCTCATGTTTTATACTTCCCTTTTTATATACTCTTAGTGTTGAGGTAGTGGAGTGGATTTAATTTTACATGCTTTTTCGCTTGGTACTCGCTGCATCCGGCATCAGAGGCATTCCTTTCGTCGAGATCAGGTATAAAATAAATTATGCAATAGCTCTGCGAGGATCATATGCCCGAGAAAGCTTTGAAAATACTTAGAACCATAGCAGCATGGCGCAGTGGTAGCGCGCGGGGCCCATAACCCCGAGGTCACTCGATCGAAACGAGTTGCTGCTAAAAGTTTAGTTTTTGCCGTGTTTATATTTTTATCCATTACTTTTTGGTTGGCTAGTATTTAATAAACGGTACTTAAATTTACATGGGAACGGATGGTTGAGCGGTACATAGGAAAACTTAAGAGGTTGAAGTGTCCGTGCCACCTTGTCGTGTGCGCTTCTCGGTTTTGAAGCCTCGAAGTTTTGCTCCTATCTCAATTGCCAACCTTTGGCTTACGTTGTCCAAAAGGCACACTTCTTGAAAGTCCTGTAGCGTGTCGAATTCGTGTCTGAATATCTGTTTCCAAACCATCGGACCGAGACCATTTTGGAGCGTTACTTACTATGATATCTTCAGGCAAGGTTCCTTGTGGGAGCGTTCCGAGCATTTCGACGGCTGACACGAAATTACGTGATATTTTGCACGCGTAAGATACAGATATTGGACTCCAATAGCGCTCATATGAACATCGTAAGAAGTTCGACAGAAGATCTCACGCATGTGTGTCGCCCTGTAGTAAAATCAAGCAGCGATGGCATTTTTTGACTCGGAAGATTCTCAAACGTCATCAAGATTGAGACGTCCTGGGACTTTAGATAAGATAAGATTTGTTCATTTCAAACGTACTTAACTATGCATGAACAATGTATAACGAATGCTACAAATTTCTCTATTATGGTTTAGAAACTTAATTGCGATTTACGAACCCAGAGTACTGCTCGAAATTATTTTGATATGAACGTTAATATCACTCAGGACTTAAATACTTCTTTATGCAACCAGCGATTAGATTAGATTTCCATTGGACCGCTTGAGAACCATGGCAAATTTCTAAGCTGACAGTAAACGAAATGTATTGCATAAACCATAAATTCGCAGAACACCTCTCGTCCTCGTGGGTATATAAGGTAGAACTGATGAGCTTGGCTCATATCGCCTGGATTCTCGCGGATGAGACATTCACTGGAATAAAAATTAATTTCACAATAATATCGTTACTTTAGTTAACTAGGAGCACTTGACATGGCAGATATGAGTACTGACCGGGCAAGAAATCCTTGGTGCGGCGCACACAGGTTTGACACATGTCCCAGTCGTTGAGCCAATAGGAAAACTGCAGAACGCTGCTTCGCATACACGGATGCCTGTGGCACCGGTGCAAGGTAGTTGGGCTACGCAGTCTGAATTGGAGCTGCACGATATAGGCGTGGTCGCTCTTTCCACGAACGGTGAAGAGGGAGAGGGAGAGGCGGTGACAATGCTCGTGAGAGCGACAAGAAGGAATGTGCTTGAAACCTTCATTGAATCACAGTATATTGGTTGAAGAGAACGCCTTTTAATGGTGAACGCTAACAAGGTTTGCTTTTATACTTGGTATTTCAGGTACTCATGGCTGTTAGTGTCGTTTAATGTTTTCGTTGCAGGTACACATTCTGTCATTCTCACGATAAAATCAACGGATCTACATACAAGCACCTCGGACGTATAGGGGGAGACAGACGTCCCACGAGACATGGTATGTGTAGTGAAGAGATAAGCCGAGTTAGTTGTGATTTTATATTTGACTTTGACTGTTTAACGTTCAACGTTGACATAGTCCGAGTTTGAGTAGTCTAGCGCACAATGTAGGTTTTATGATAAGCGATGTTTCTTCTTTGGCAGTGCAGAGGTCGACAGCTATCTTTCGTGAGTATAATTATCAATATTGCTTAATTATTCAATATCCAATGCTGGATGTTACAGCCCAAGTTTACACGTGCCCGTTGAGCACTGGACTGCAAGGACGAAAGTCCGAATGTAGGATTTATTTATCGAGCATCCTAGATGCAAATAAATTATTCAAAACAGTCATGAACAGCGAGAACGTCCTCATTCTCTTATTTGTTCTATTTTCGTTAAAAGAGTATACAGAACATTACTGGAGAGAAAATATAATTAACATGGGACCATTTATGAAGAAATACTGTACGTACAGGGCACGAATGATTAGGAGCAGCACATATGGGCTTTTGGCATGTTCCAGCCGCGCAAAATGCTACATCGCATACGCGAGTGCCGGTGACGCCGGCGCAGGGTAATTGTGCCACGCACTCGGAATTGGTTGTGCACGAGATTGCAGTGGATCTTTCCACGAAAGGTGAAGAGGTCGTGGCAGTGACCATGGCAGCGATGAAGGCGAAAATGAGTGATGTGCCTAAGAAGAGCTTCATTTTGATTCTATGTGTCCTGTAGAGAATAGGAGATATTCTGAGGTGGAGAAAACCCTGATGTGCTTAATCTGAAGACCTTAGATTTTATACGAAACGGCCTAATATGTTTTCTTATCCGGAAAACCAACTAGCCTATCAGGACATAAAATATGTAGGTGAACCTCTTCAAGGCAAGATATCTCATGATTACACTCATGGAACGCATAACAGCTAAGAAACATGCTTTCAGGCACGTCGGACATGTAGGCGGGGACATGGGCTCTGAGAGACGCAGAGTTTATACTGTGAGAGAGTCAACTCATTTTCGTTCCGATTTTGAATTTGATTCTGACATAACGTGGTCACTTTGATCAAGGTACGGAGTGTCTGCAAAAATCTAAACCTCGTGGATGTCTTTCAGATGCTCAGGAACAAGAGTTATTTGTTCTCGAACCAAGGTATACTACATCCAGAAGATTGCGCATGTACGCAGTCCTCCGCGACTCGGCATCCACATAACCTATCTTCGACGATGACAGAAAGAAGATATGCGATGTTATTTGATGACATTGAAGGTAGGGACGTACGCTGGGTTGTATCATGATCAATATCTCACATGGGGGCGTGTTCACATTTTCATTTACAGGATATATGCCGTATGGTATGGACGCATTAGCATTAGGAAGAGGAAACTTATTCTGCGCCCGTATATAATACACCTAAGATCTATAAAACGTCTTCCAGATAAAACAACCATTAGAAACAGTCATGAACTACAAACACATATTCACCCTCGTCGTATTTGCTTTCATTTCGACGCCTTCGCTTGCCTTGCCTTCCTCAGATTCGGCTGCTATAACCTGTACAGTCGACTCGGAATGTACCTCGACGCTGTTCTGCTCGGGACCAACGGGGACACGCCTTTGTGAAGAAGCTTTCTGTTCGGCATCGGGAAATTGTGTGAGGCCGAGATGTGCTGTACCTGGAGGTGCTTGTCCAGCACGTTCTATATAGGTTGTCCTCGTATAAAGTGGTCGTTGATATATATTCTTTACCCTGATCAGTAATTTGGCCACAGAGCCTACCAATATAGCTTTGCCGGGGTTGTCAGTTTTGTCAATTCAAATAGAATATAAGACACGTCAGATACACTATATATAGCCGTTGAAATCTGTATAAAATCCTACTCGTGTTATTGACCTCGAAATTCGAGCCCGCACCTCAATCATTCTTGCTCATGCAGCCAATCCAGCGACTAAACACTTCTTTACTGGCCCTGGCTATTTTCTTTGTCAGCTGTGCCGTCTCCCAGACTATACCGTGTACATCGAGTGCAGACTGCGGAAGCATACAGTGCATATTTCCGCAAGTCATTGAATGCGAACAAGCGCAGTGTTTTTTCCCTTCTTCGGGTACACCCTTCTGTGGAAAGGCAAAGTGTGTTGCCCCAGGGCACCAATGCCCTGTGAGTTTGATGGCTTCATCGTATAATTCTCATGAGAATCATCCCTCACTTACTAATGTGTTTGTTTTCCAGTGATTTATGTGCGAAGAGCCTCAAATTTCATCATAGGAACAAAAAGACCTTATTAGGCGCGGAGTTTGGGATTTGGGCTTGAATAGAACCTTGGTGCAGAAACTACTACAATCTTCGAAAAGAAATTTACTTGCCTGAAATTGACTCCCAGTTCCTCACCTTTCCTTCGTCGCGTTTGAGAATTAGAGTCATTGCTGCTGTTGGCAGTTATTGTTACTACAACCAGTCAGAGTATCCCGAACCGCAGTGCGACCTCCGGAGGGCCGTTCCGGCATCGGCACCGCCTACGGCACCCCGCATTCCGAACGTGTGAGTCATACTCCGACGCGAAGATCATCAATTAGGCGTTTCTTCTGCATAAACCACTAAGTTTCTAACGACTGTTCTTTCCCATTCATCACGATGTCGGCTTCAGAATCTCAAGTCTACGAGAAAACATTTAGAAGTACAGTGAACAGATATAAACCAAGAGGTATGTGAGCCGATACCGTTGTGCAGTCACGATTAATGTTGCTGCATGTTAATTACAATTTTCTGGAACGAACAGCAAAGTATGATCACGACACTGTACACTCGATTATAGACTCTGCGCCAGTATTACACGTATCCTTCAATCCAACCTCGATTGACGATGATCCATTTCCCACCATCTTACCGATGCTTGGATGTACTGGTTCATATACGGCCCCGGATGCACAAGAAACCTCTGCAACAGCCATTTATCTGCATGGACACATATCTTCTCGATTCATGAGACTCCCGAGTTCTCCGTCTGTAAAAGACTCCTCCTTGCCCGGTATCCCAGTTTGCGTAGCTGCAACGCACGTCGATGGGATTATTCTAGCCATCACGCCTTTCAACCATAGCTGTAACTATCGAAGTGCCGTCGTTCATGGATGCGCCACACTCGTAGAAGATTCTCGGGAAAAGATGTACGCGCTGAAGTTGATGACGGATAATATGGTTCCTGATCGTTGGGATAATACGCGTGTACCACCGACGGAGGCTGAGATGAAGAGTACGGGTGTGCTTCGCGTTGATATTGTCAGTGCGAGTGCGAAGATTAGAGCGTACCCTCCTGGAAGTGATAAAACGGATGTAGCTGATGAGGTGACCAGGGAAAGGGTTTGGACAGGAAGTGTTCCTACTTATATTAGGTATGGAGAACCCATTCCTGCAGTGGAGAATTTAAGCAAAGAGGTGCCGGAATACTTGACGCATTGGGTCAAAGAGGCGAATCAAAAAGGGGACGAATATTCTCGTAAAATCGTTTCATAATCTTGTTAAGTATACATTTTGACAATTGGGAACCGATTTTTTAATCTTTGATGTGGTCAAGACCACCCGTACATCTTGTTTCCGTCATCGAATTTATCCTCTAGGGCCCACTGTGAATGTGTTTAACAGCAGTTAAGCGTTCCTGCGTTGGCTGAGGGAAAATTAGCAACTCGTCGCTCTATCGAGCATTTCGACAACGTACTGATGCAGCACGGGCAAGTGCACTTAGTAACGGATGCAGCGACGGCGACCTCCAACACACTAGGGCTGCGTGGAACGGTGGACGTGGGCTCACGCTTAACATTGTTGCTTGCGGCCGTTGCGCTGATGGCAAAGAGCGTGGTAAGAGCAAAGACGTAGGACGCGAAACGCATTATGATCTTCAAGGCGCCGAGAAAAAAGATATGAAATGGACTGGTTGTATCAGGGTCCTGAGATGCTGTTGGTATTGCAAGTATCGATCCTTTTATACCTCCCAGGTTTTCCTGTCAGTGCTGAAGCGCTTGTTCTTATCTGCGGTATTCGTTATATTTGCATACATAGGTACGTAATATCTAGCCTGAGTGCTTCATTTCTATGAGCTATCCACAGCATACACCGATTGTAAAGACCACTCTAGTTGCATGTCCATCTACCAGCAGATGAACCATGTGGTAAAGTCCGGGAGCGCAAGCGTGAGTGTTTTTTCTGTACATCTGGCGTAGGTTTGTGCCTGGCTATGATAACTATCAGTATTCCTGCAAAATCTCCGAGAGCATATCTTTCGTATTTCAGGATAGTTCAACGTTAATCAAGGACAGATGGGAAATTTCGAGAAAAATTAGAATGCATTTGCAATAGAAACTAAAATCGTAGACGAAAATTACGCTTTACGAATCAATATGAACGTGAACAAGTAAGTTAGTACACAAGAATAGGAACAAGTACAGACAGCCTCTTGATCGGCCACGGCATGACGACGAGCCAGACGGATGTCGGAAACCCGTGCTCCGTTCCGAAAAATCGATCAAATCTATTTTATCCTATCTTATCATTCCCTCATCGATGGTCAAATCATCAGGCCTTCAGCTTCAGGCCGTACAATTATTTCGAGCCTTTATAAAAATTACTGCACAATCTATTATCTCAGTAAGCATTCATGACACGGCCATAATATTATGTTACTTACTTGCATCGCCACTTTCCAGTAATCCCGCCCACGAAACTATAAAGTGGCACGCTCAATTTCATTCCGGTGAAAGGGTTGAATCTATACTTACCATGAAATTGATATTCTGATCTATAGCAAATCCTGAGGCCTGAAAAGTTGCCGGGTACGCCTTTCGACGGTACATGGGATTGATCGTCAATATTAATCGGGATTCGTAAACAGTCTGATTAGGCTCCTGCATGGCGCAGGCGTTGACATTTTTCTGGTACTCCGCGATACGATTGACATCTTGCTATCCAGGTTGGCGCTGGCCAGTAAGACTGCCACAAATTGGGTGAGTCTGTGAGCAACGAGACGATGTACAGGAAATGCGCGCACCTTGCATCTTTTCCCCCACTTGACGGGTTAGCATTCTGCGGACTATTCCAACGTCAGCCTGATCAGTTTCGCGAGAGCAAGTTGAAACAAAACTTACCTTTGAAATCCGTCTGTATGATTGTTGTTCCATGGCATCTCGGTCGCATGACCGGTGCACAGTGGAAGTTGACGATCTGCGCGGATCTCAAACATTAACTTCTTTGGTTCAACCTGCTCTCCGTGATGAAGATGGTCGTTGAGGATGAATTTCGTGATTTCATTTGGTCTTACTGCTCGCGGGCATGCAATGCGCGTCCACCTGTCTTCAGGGAGCCGTGGTTTGTCGCCCAAGTAGCCAAGGTGCTTCATTAGTGTTCGTTCGGGCTTCTCATTATGCGGGATTGACCACAAAGGCACGAGATTGTCCTTCGAACTACGCTCCTCGTCCATTTCTGCAGTAATTGTAAATAAGAAAATGATCCATCAGTTAATCACAACTCACCCTCGTCCGTATTCCTTTTCAAACTCAAGCATCACCTCATCCCTTCTAAACACACTGAACAAAAACTCGAGAATGGCGACGGATTCACCTTCGAGTGCGACCGGCCACGTTCTTCGTCCATATCTATAGCAATTGTCGGACATGGAAACGATACATCGGTAAATTGTTACTCACCAGACTTCGTCTGCCTTCCTCTTCAAACCCAAACATGGATCCATCCCTTCTGCACGCACTATCAAAGTTAATTAAGTCTGAGAGATCTTCACAGCACAAATTCGTACGAACTCTCATGAGTTTCAGTTTCTGGTTTCTCATTTGGCGCCGAGGATGGCCCCATCGCTTCCGAAAAGACTGCTGAATGAAAAATTGGACAATTAAATCTGAGTGCGCCTCACACAAAAAATTTGACACACCGTTCTCTCGGGTGGCTGGGGTGAATAGTGTTATTAGGGAAGTTATAAACATTCGTTTTCTAGACGTACGTTTCTGGCTGGCCATTGTAGGCTCCATTCCGGGGAATGGGGTTTGCTACGCACCACGAATGCAGTGAGTAAGAGAGAGGAAGGTCGACTTTTGGCAGGTACAAAGTGGTTCGAATTATATGAAAAAAACTAGTGGGTGCGTATCGATGAGGGTTAATCAAATCAGAGAGATCTTCATAGAAGAAATGTGTACTTACTCTCTCGAGTGGCTGCGGTGGAAAGGCTTGTTGGGGAAGATTACAAACATTCATTTTTCTTGACGTACGTGCATGGCTGTCGATCGTACATTCCATTCCTGAGGATGTGGAATGAAGAAAGGTTGACCTTTGGCACGTAAAAGGTGGTTGCGATGTGTGCCACTCGCCCAAAGGAATCAAGCGTCCGTCCTCGGCCGCAGGGCTAAGTTAGGTTTCTCGATTCAAATTGCGAAATCAGAGCAAAATATATAATTGCGCACCGACGGAATACTCCCAGACACCCCAGAACCTTGTTCCAGTCAATAATCGTATGGTGTGTCTTGCGGACCCGCCTCATATACAGGTGGATGTTCTTAGGATCTGAAATATTTCTGGTATTGATGGGCGGATACGCCTTGCGAGGAATGTTGAGTTGGATGGGGCTCTGAGTGATGTGCGACATATTGAACGAAGGAGATGGTAGAGAAACTGAGCCGGCTGTGAACATGGTGAAATCGAAAGGTTAGGATGCTTATTTTATATATTTTTAACTGCAGGGACACGAAGCTAGAGGTCCTCACCGGCAGGCGGTTATAAATCACATCGATAACATTTTCACTCCGAGACAAATCATAACAGTAGAGGACCATGCGCTTTCTTGCTTCTCTATTGTCAGGAACTTTTATGAATTCCGCGATAATCAGTACAGAGTGCATATCATTCAGAATCAGTCAATATAAGGAACATTTTATTTTCCATTTTTAGAAGTATAGCGAGCTTAGTATACCCTGAGCGCCGAATGAGCGCCGGAATGCGCGCCCAGTGCGCGTCGAGCCCCCTTCCTTGGTTTTAGTCCACCTATAGGGACCTGGACGCCAGCGGACAGCCCACACGTCGACATAGCAGCCAAATAGGGAACACAAGGTAGAAGTTTTTGTTACTATTAGTCACAAAAAATGGTAAGAGAAAATCGGCAAAACCTACGGTTTGCGAATCAAAGGCGAGATGAGCAAGTACACCAAGCCTCCTGATTGGCCACGGCATGACCACGGGCCGAACAATGAAATGCGTCTGCGAATATACTGTAGCCAAGTGTATGGTGGTAACGTAACGCGTAACGCACCGGCAAGATTGTTGCCTAATTGAGGTTGTCGTAACGCATAACGCTGGCCAGGTTGCTAGGACGGAGGCAAGGAATTTCGAGCTCATTTTCGACGAATTTCACCAAATTTCACTGCTTTCTACATACATTATACAGCTCTACGATATCATAACTTCATTCCAGCTTGATCCATTTAGGCCCAAATGTTCTTTTCATCAGCCTCTGCCTGAAACCTTCCAAACACGGGTGTAGTCCTCTCTTCCTAATAAATAATCACAAGAAGATATACCATAAGTTTGCCCTAAGTGTAATTAAAAAAGTGTAGCTAAATAATACTATGGTATTTCAAATTTTATTATGTACCTTACCCCACAATTTCGGGGCTCAGGGCTCAGGGCTCAGGGCTTAGTGGCTGAGTTGATCTGCAACTATGTTGCCTATTTCAGCTATCGTAACGCATAACGCCTACCCAGGTTGCTTATGCGGAGGCGGCGGAGAGCGTAACGCACCTAAATTGGGTTGCCACCATACACTTGGC
>Ga0247779_1001589_pt1 | contig 10786 bp, 9 predicted proteins | sample UWRJL221509R5_FD_179925 | JGI IMG/M metagenome (GOLD analysis project Ga0247779, IMG submission 179925) | Plant litter microbial communities from Arlington Agricultural Research Station in Wisconsin, United States - UWRJ-L221-509R-5 | ecosystem: Environmental > Terrestrial > Plant litter >...
TAGCGCGGACCGGTTCATGCTCTACGCAACCGGCGGCTTGGCCTGGGCAAATGTAGAAACAAAGCTCAGTGTCGATAATGTCGTGCCGGGCGTCGTTGGAAACTTCTCGGATGCCCAACTTGCGGCGCTGTCTAACGGCGCATCATCGACGGATGCCCGCTTCGGATACGCCGTGGGCGCGGGTGGCGAATGGGCTTTCGACCGGAACTGGTCCGTCAAAGCCGAGTACATCTATCTTGGTTTTGACAGCGGAAGCTCACTCGGCATCCCGGGCCTGAGCGCAGATGCATCGAAGCTCCATCTTCATACTGTGAAGGGCGGCATCAACTATCATTTCTAGTGTCCCGGTTCTAACGTTCGCATCACTTTGCAGCACTCTCGTTTGCTAACGTTAGAACCAGAAGAGCCACTGGCAAATCTATAAAGCTAGCGCGCTTTTTTGGATTTAACGTTCGTACTGAGGACTCGCTGCAATGCTGTACGAACGTCAAATCCAGCGCACTGGCGCCTATCGATTTCATTCTCCAGAGAGCAACTTGAGCCCGGCAGAACGCCGGGCTTTTTCTTTGCCCTCAACAAAGGGCCGGTGCGAACACACCGCGGACAGCGACGAGATCCCATCGCGTAAGTCTGAAACCGGGCCGACAGCCTCGTTGTGTGACTACAGTTTCCTTCGAGTACCGGCAGAGCGACGGCAAAAGACACCCAAAAGAACTTGGACATTCCGCGCTTGATTGCCTGCCCCGGACTGCAAGCGAATCATGGGAATCAAAGGCGTGACCAGCGTTCGTAGAAGCGCTCACACCATCGAGTTCGTTCGCTCCCAATGTGGAGCAATCCAGCGCCGAAATACGGACAGACCAAACCACCCGGAAGAATTCGTTTGCAAACTTAGATGGCGCGCTGCTCGAGCAACGTCTCGTAACATTCGCAGGATAACGATCGCAGAGCCAACAGATCAATGATCTTAATCACACCGCGTGAGTAGCTGATCACACCTGCACCTTGCAGCTTTGATGCAACGTCCGTCACGGAGGTGCGGCGAACGCCGAGCATCTCCGACAGAAACTCCTGTGTCAGTGTGATCGTATCGCTTCCGGTCGTTTCGCGCGTCTGCAGCAACCATCGACAAAACCGCGCCTCGACTTTGTGCAAGGCATTGCATGCAGCACTGATGCGCGCCTGAACCAGGAGGAATTCGTTGTAATCGATGCAGAGATTCTGAAGCTCCCTGCTTCCTTGCGTTGCTTTTCTGAATTGCAGTGACGGAATGCGGATCGCAGTAATCGGCATCTGAACGATTGCTCGAACCTTCGATATGTAAGGTCCGAACCCAACCATCGCGCCGAAAACACCGTCGCGGCCAACGGTCGCGGTCTCAATCGCTTTGCCATCTTTCATCACGACAACAATTGAGATCATACCGCTCAGGGGAAAGTAGACGGACTCGATCTCCTCACCGACTTCGGCCAACACGACGCCTTGCACGAAGGCTCCGAATACAAAATGCGGGCTGAGAGTCTCGAAGGCTTCGCGCGATAGGGTTGCGAGTAGTTTATTTCCGCGCGGATCGATATGAGGACCGTTCAATTCAAATACCCTGCCCGTTCGGGCTGTTGAACCGCAGCAGATGAGGAAAACCTGGCGCCTCGATTCGACGCCGCTGCGGGGTTATTTCAACTACGCGAGCAACAAACTCGTTGTCCGCCCGGAACCCGACATAAGAGCCCGCTAACACAGCGGAATATCAGGTGATTTTTACGCCAGGCTGGAAAGCCCGGTGTCGGGAGGCCAACGGTTGGGGACGATGTGCGGTTCCATCAAGGCGCTATGCGCCAAGAGAGCAGCCTTATGAAGCGTCGATCGGACGCCAAGCGTTCTCTTCAAACGCGAACGGAGACATTCGCTTTCTATTTCAGGTACAGCTGGAACTCTGCTGAATTACGCGGTTTTCCGAGTTCCACTCTGGAACAATGTCGCAGCGGACTGTGGTCGCCCGGTCAAATAGCCCTGCACCGCATCACATCCTTCGCGTGCAAGCATGGCCAATTGCTCTTCCGTCTCAACCCCTTCGGCAAGAATGGGGATATTGAGACTTCGACCAAGGCCGATCACGGCGCGGACAATCGCTTGAGAATGCTTGTTGTGCTCAAGATCCATAATGAATGCACGGTCGATCTTGATCTTGTCGAATGAGAATGAGTGAAGATACGACAGCGACGAGTAGCCTGTGCCGAAATCATCAAGAGCGATATCGACACCGATTGCTTTGAGCCGCTTTAGAATCGAGACCGCGCGTGAGAAATCATCGATCAACACGCCTTCGGTAATTTCCAGTTCGAGCAATGACGGTGAGAGATTGGCCCTCAGAAGAGCTGAAAGGACAACCTCCGGCAAATTGCCCTGCTGGAACTGGCGCGGAGAAATATTGACGGCAATCTTTTTAGGTTCTGGCCATGACGCAGCTTCGCGACATGCCTCGCGGAGAATCCATTCCCCGAGCTGAACGATCAAACCGCTTTCCTCTGCAAGCGGAATGAAGACGGAAGGCGATACATTCCCGTATTTCGGGGAATTCCAGCGCGCCAGCGCCTCGTAGCCAACGATCTCGCGGCTCATAGTGACCTGAGGTTGATAGTAGAGCGTGAATTCCCCAGCGGAAATCGCGTGTCGCAGATCTTCCTGCATGGCACGGCGCTCACGCACCTGAACGTCCATTTCAGAATTGAAATATTGAGCAGTTCCCCGATCGTGCCCCTTTGCCCGGTATAGCGCCAGATCCGCGTTCGCAAGCAGGCTTTGAGTGTCAGTGCCATGCTCCGGATACACAGCAATGCCGACGCTCAAGCCGACATGGAGAGATTGCCCATCGAGATCGATCCTTTCCGCCACAGCAGACAACAACCGAGAGGCCAATTCGCGGGACATGTTGCCATCTTTGTCATCAGGCGTGATGAGCATGAATTCGTCGCCGCCAAACCGTGCAACGAAGGCGTCGATCGCTGTCGCAGAAAGGCGAGCAGCAACTTCGCGCAAGACATGATCGCCCGCCGAATGTCCGTGCAGATCGTTGATCTCCTTAAAACCGTCGAGGTCCAGGCACATGACGGCGACGCGCGTGTTCTGAGCAGCCGCACTGGCGATGGTTGCGGCAAAACACTCATCAAAGGCGCTGCGATTGGCGAGATCCGTCAGTCGATCGTGGTGGGCCATGTAAGCGATACGATTCTCTGCCTCGCGCCGCTCGGTCACGTCTTCCAGCAAAACAACAAGGTGTTCGGCAACTCCGGCATCGTTTCGGATAGCGACGCGTTGAGACGTGACAAGCTTGGTCGCGCCCGACGAGGTCTCGATGGCGTGATCCCCGGACACCAGCGGGCCTTCCTGACGCAGGGCGCTGCTATCAAGCTGGCTGGACAACTCCCCGGCTTCATTGGGATAAATTTCCAATGATGATCTACCGATCCAAAGGCTACGTTCGATACCATAGAGATCTTCCGCCGCCCGATTCACCAGGGTTACGCTGCAGTTACGTGCATCGGCAGCGTCTGGAGGAACCTTCTTCACGATGATTGGGAGCGGGACGTGTTCGATGACGGTGTCGAGGAATTTTTGCGCCCGCCGAAGATCGGCTTCAGCCGTCCGCTGCTCTGTGACATCTACAGACGCAACGAGCCGCGCATCTCTGCCCTCGTAGTGCAACGAATGAGAATAACTGCAAACTTCGAAAATGCTGCCGTCCGCACGCTGATGGCGTCGAATGTGCCTTCCAGTATCTCTCTTCGGCATTGATTTGACAAAAGCAGCGAAGCGCTCCCGATCTTCAACGGGGCGAATATCGAGTATGGAAAGCGCAAGGAACTGCTCGCGGTCGTAGCCGTATTGTTGAATCGCTGCATCGTTGACGGCAAGAAATTCAAGTGTTTCCCGATCGAACACCCACATCGAGATTGGATTGTTATCGAACAGGAGCCTGAATGATTCCTCACGCAACGTACTTTCGGTTACGTCTTCATGCGTGGAGATATAGCCTCCACCGGGGATCGGCTCGTTGACCACGCGTATGGTGCGACCATCAGCGACCTGCAAAGTGTGCTCGGTTCGAAAGCCCTTGCCGATTTCGTCGAGAACGCGACGCTGGTATTCGGCGGGATCCCCCTTGAAAGTGCCGGACGCCTTGCGGTAGTTCAGCAGATCTCCGAGCGGCGCGCCGGGCTGAGCGACATGGGCCGGCATGTTGTACATGCGAAGATAGCCCTCGTTGCCGACAACCACCCGGGCTTTGTCATCGAATATCAAAAGCCCTTTCGCCGTGTTGTTGATCGCAGAACTGAACTGCGCATTATGAGTATTGATATTGGTGGCAAGCCGTCTCGTACCGACAAAGACAACGATGCCGATTGCAATGAGGACGGTTGCGGCTGCGCCAACCAAATAAAGCGCCGTCTCGCGCCAGACCGCCATGGCGTCAACAATGCTGGCCGTCACGACCACGAACACAGGATGGTTCGGCAGCCGGCGCACAGCCATCAACTTCTCTGTACCGTCAATTGGGCTCGTACCGCGTGTCTCGACAGAATTGTTGGACACCATTGAGTCCCGGATACCCGGAAACAGCCGCCCGATCACGGACGCTTTCCGAGGGACACGCACAAGGAGCGTTCCATCTTCGCGGAAGAGCGCAATCGTACTGCTTTTGCTCGGCTTGATCCGTTCGAAATAGCGCTCAAGATAGTCGAGATGGATAACGCCGTTGATCGTTCCCAGAAAATGGCCCTGAGAATCTGTAAGCTTGCGGGCAATATTGAAACCGAATGAATCACTCGCCGGAATCCTGACCGGGCGTGTGACGGTAACTCCCAATTGGGAATTGGAGCGGAATGCATCAGCGGCATTCAAACTCAATGGCCCATTTGCGGATGCCACGATGGTCGCCGTGGTATTCACCAGACTGCCGTCGACAGCTCCGATGCCAAGTTCCGAAATGTGTGGAAGCGCCGCAATGTTGTTCCTGAGAACAGTGCGGACGTCCTTGCTCGCCATATGGAAGTTAAAGGCTTCGGGAGTGGTTATCTTGAAGCGCTCAATATCACTCAACAGAGCGCGCTGAGCCATTTCAACGGACTGGAATGAACGATCGGTCTCCTCGGCCAGGATCAACGCGAGGTTTCGCAGATCCGATTTTTCGTGTTCGACGAGACTCGTGTGCAGTGTCAGGATCACGGCAGCCGTGGCCGCGACGAACAGCAACGCCAGAAGCACCGTAGCAGCAATGATCCACCGGCTCAGCTGCCTTGCGCCGCCTCCGAAAAGAGAAGGACGCAGTGGCGCCTCGCGCGACTTCCGATCCGGATTAGCACCCGAATTCGCTGACCCCTGAGATTCCGCTCGCATTGTTCTTGTCTTTTTCAACTGCGAGTCGAACTATGTCTGGGTTCAATTAAAAGACTTGCTTGGTATCCTTGCCGTCAGCGAAGAAATTTCATTAACCCTGATAAACTGTGATCACCCGACCCGCCTCAAGACCGGCCGGGTGATCCCGTTCAAATGTCGAATTTATCGCGATAAAACGACTTTAAGCCTTGGACTTTTAAGACTTGGGTTTAACCCCGTAGACATGCTCGGGTCCCGGAAATGCCCGTGAGCGGACGTCCCTGGCGTAGTCCTGGATCGCAGCCTCAATCCCTGGGCCGAGATTACCATAGCGTTTGACGAATTTCGGAACCCACGGCGACAGCCCCAGCATATCCTCCAGTACGAGGACCTGGCCATCGCACGCCGCACTGGCGCCGATGCCGATGGTCGGGACCGGAACGACTTCCGTAATACGTCGCGCCAACGGCTCGGCTACGGCTTCCACAACCATCGAAAAGGCCCCGGCCTGGGCCACGGCGACCGCATCGTCCTGAATGGGGCCGCCACCGTTGCCGCCCTCCATCAACTTCAATGCTTCATCACGGCCCTGCGACTTGAAGCTGCCAAGAGTATTGATCGACTGCGGCGTGAGGCCGACATGCGCCATCACGGGAATCCCGCGGGTGGTGAGAAACTCGATCGTCTCCGCCATGCGCACGCCGCCTTCGAGCTTCACCGCGCCGCAATGGGTTTCCTTGAGGATGCGTGCAGCGGAATGAAACGCCTGCTCCTTCGAGGCTTCATAGGAGCCAAACGGCATGTCCACCACCACGAGCGACTGCTTCGATCCACGCATCACGGCATGGCCCTGCAAGATCATCATATCGAGCGTGACCGGCACGGTGGTCTCAAAGCCGTGCATCACATTGCCGAGCGAGTCGCCGACCAGAATGACATCGCAATACTGATCGACCAACGACGCGGTGTGCGCGTGATAGGACGTCAGCATGACGATCGGCTCGCCACCCTTGCGCTTGAGAATGTCGGGCGCGGTTTTACGCTTCACCGTCGTTTGCACGGACATCGTCTTAAACTCCAACTACAGGAACGCCGATCACCAGCGGATGAAAGGCAAAAGCAAGTGCGAGATAGGCCACCGTCCCGACCACAACCGCGATCAGGTCGTTACCGAGGCCCCCGACCGGAATTGGCGGTGCTCCCGGATCCACACGGCGTTTCAGAGAAATGCGATCATACACCGCCCACGCGAGAATAGAGCCGAACAGAATGATCGAACCGAGATCGCCATTGGCAAGGAGGTGCAGCACGGCCCACAATTTCACGCCGGCAAGCATCGGATGCTTGACCGTCGCATAGATGCGTCCGCGGATATAGGACGACACCACGAGAATGATCGCTGGCAGCATGAGGCCCAGCGCAATGTGCCGCAGGGCAACCGGTGGATACCAAACATTGACCCACTCCGTCGCACGATAGATGCTGAAGCCTCGGCCGATCAGATAGACACCGATAATGGCCGTTATTGAGTAAGCGATCTTGTAACCGCTTTCACCAAGACGCGCGATGACCGCAGCACGCGTGTCGCGTAGCGTCGTCAAGATGTGGAGGCCGAGGAACAGCACCAGCCCCGCAATCATCGTCAGCAGTCCCATGTCCCCACCTCTTACAATCCCACATGCGGGACGGGTCTCTCGAAACCACCAGAACGTGACCCGTTACTAAAGAAGATCGCACTCAAGTTATTCGACGAAACGTTTCTTCTGCGTGCCGAGGCTGCTAGGGTCGGCCTACGCCGTGCTCGGGTATCATTTTTAGGGTCCCGTGCGCAATGCTGCCTTCCGCATCGCAACTCTGCGTTAACCCCTTCAAGCTCCATGAAATTCACCGCTCTTGCCGCTCTGGCATTCGCCATCACCATGTCCCCCGCCGCCTCCGCCCAAACGCCCGCGTCATGGCCGCCCAAGCTCGTCAAAATCATCGTCCCTTATGCAGCCGGCTCCACGCCCGACCTCGTCGGCCGCGTCCTTGCCGATGATCTACAAACACGGCACCCCGGCTCCAGCTTCGTGGTCGAGAACAAAACCGGCGCCGGCGGCAATATAGGCACCGATGCCGTTGCCAAGTCCGAGCCTGATGGCGCAACGATCGGCATCAGCCTGGGTGGACCGCTTGCCATCAATACACTGCTGTTCTCGAAGCTGCCCTACAGCCCAGCAAAGGACATTGCCGCGATCACGCTGCTCACCTCGTTGCCGAGTGTGCTAGTTGTACCAACCAGCCTTGGCATCAATTCGGTGGCTGATTTCGTCGCGGCCTTGAAGCGCGATCCCTCCAAATTTGCGTTCGGCTCGATCGGAGCAGGCTCACTGTCGCACCTGACCATGGAAGCCATCGCGCAGCGCGCCGGCGTGGCCATGACGCACATTCCTTACGGCGGCTCGCCGCAGGCCATTACGGCGGTGATCCGCGGCGACGTCCAAGCGGCGTGCCTTCCCGCCATCGCGGTCACACCACAGCTTGCCGAAGGCAAGGTGAAAATCCTCGCCGTCGCGACTGCTCAGCGCTCGCGCTTCTTGAAGGATGTCCCGACGCTGAAAGAAAGTGGCATCGATGTGGAATCCGACGCATGGAATGCGTTGATCGCGCCTGCCGGTACACCGCCCGCCATCATCGCCCAGATCAACGATGAAGTGCGCGACACGCTGACAAAGCCAAGCGTACGCGAACGGCTCGAAACGCAACTGATGGAGCCAACTCCGTCCAGCCCCGACGCTCTGCGCACGCGAATGGATGCAGAGATCAAACTATGGACGGATGTGATCAAACGCGGCGATATTCGGATAAACTAGATAGTGAGGAATTACACATGAATCCGGCCAGCACCTTTGCCTTCGAGCGCAGCCATAACATCGTGATCGACGCGCCGGCCAAGGCTGTATTTGATTACGTCACCAATCCTCAATCCTGGCCGGAATGGCTGGCGGCATCGCACCATATCGACAGCGAAAACAGGCCGCTCGACACCGGCGAAGTGTTTCACGAAAAATGGCATATTCGGTCGGGTGAAGTCTCACTGAGCTGGATCGTGCGCGCCTGCGTCAGCCCGAAGCTCTGGATTGTACAAGCCGAGACCGACTTCATGGGTCCCATCGTCATCCAGTACACCTGCGAGGAAACGGACGGCCGCACCACTTTCACGCGGACGGTGCGCAACCCTGCTCGACCTAAGCCGCCCACTGACGATCAGCTCAAGCGGATCGATGACGAAGCCGCAATCGGACTGGAAAATATCAAAGCCAATGTCGAGAAGCAGACACCTAAATCCTGACCGCGTGTCCGCTGCGGGCCTGCTGGAGCGCATTCCAATTGGCCGTCAATGACGGTGGCGACCAGATCGGGATGCCCGCCATTGTCGACACGAGCAACACAACCGAGGCGATCGCACCAAACACCGTGCCAAGCGCGGCGACAACAAGTGTTGCGGTATGTGCGCCAGAACGCTTGGCGACAAGCATATACAGCAATCTACCGCCATCGAGTGGAAACGCAGGCAGCATGTTAGCAATTGCTAATGCTGCATTGAGATAGCATGTGAACCGCGCAAGCTGCACGATTATTCCCGCAGGAGGCACATGTCCATAAGCGGTACTGATCGCGAATTGGTCCGGGGAGACGAGGCGTACCAACGCTAGAATGAGAAGCGCTGATAGAGCCAATCCCGCGTTGGTCAACGGCCCGGCAATCGTGATTGCGAAGTCATGCTGCATCCGGCGCGGCGACGTCGCAAAATGAACCAGACCGCCGAACAAATTGATATCGATACGGCGTGCCGTAACGCCATAGCGCCGCCCCACCTCGGCATGGGCAAATTCGTGCAACAGGATCGAGCCCAGCAACACCAGAATGCCAAGTATCACCAGGAAAGGCCCCATACCGCCGGGCACTCTCCAAAAATGAAACGTCAGTACAAACGCGGCCAAAAAGAATGTCGGATGCAACGTGACCGGCGCCTTGTGAAATCGACCGACCTCGATCAATCCGTCGTCAAAATTCAATGTTGGAAATCGCATCGGCATCAATCTGGACGAACTGTTTCATCGAACAATGGAGCATCGAACCAAGCTTTGATCCGTCTGAATGGTGCGCACACTTTCGCCCACCACGGTGATGCGCTGGCTTGTGTCTCGTCTTCAATTGCCGCCGCACAGAGCTGCTCGAAATAGCCGAGAAAGGCCATATCGTCAGCCTTTGTCACCGTGAAAGATTCACCCTCGATGAAGACGGTGTAGTTGTAACCATTACCGCCCGGACGAACAAAGAACGGTAGCTCGGTGAATTGGACGCGGTCCTTGGAAATGACGTAGCTGGCTGGGTCCAGCCCCCTGGCCACCATAATGGGTTCAAACCGGTGCAGCTCCTTGATGAAGCTCGCGTCGAAATCTCCGACCGAGGACTGAAGCCGAATAAGCAAGGTGTCCATCGCCTTCGCCTAGCGTCGGAAAAGATTGAAAATGATGTTGAGCCAGAAGACGTCTTGCAACGACTTGGCCCCGCGCAGTTTGAAGTGCGCTGCCATGACGAGGCACATTGCAACGCCCGCGAAAGCGATGATCAGCGAGTCTCGCAAAGGAGCCCCCTGTACGCGAGCAAGCACCAGACAGAGCAGGAACATCGCCGGCGAAAGGACAAGAAGAAGCCGGGCAACGCGTTGCCTTTGTGCCGGTGTGTCCTGTTTCCCAGAAGTCGCTTGTTGCTGATCGTCCATACCGCGCCCCTCATCGTCCCTGACCTGCCGACATTGGTCGCAGGCGGTCGGACCGAGGTTCAAGGAGAATGGCCGGCAGAGATGCCATCGGGCGGGTCAGGTTTATGCGCCCAGGAGCCGTCCGTTACGGCTTAGGGGAATCCTTAGCCAGCGGACGATTATCCACGTAGCGGATCATGATTGGCCGTCCGGCGATGGCCCCACCGAGCCCGCGGCTTAAGGCCAGCGGCGTGCAGCCGTTCAGCGCTTCCTTGATGGCGCCGAAATAAATGTCCCGGGTTTGCGCCGGCACGCCATCGGTCGCATAGGTCACACGGGGCGGCCCGATCAATCCGCCATCACGCTTGAAGGAGAACTTCACCGACACCTGCATGCCTTCCCGGGCTTCATTTTCCGGCGGCGGCGTCCAACAGGACCGCAGGGCCGCGAATAGATCGCCGATCGTATCGAGATCGTGATCGGGCTTTACGTACTTCTCCGAATCCTTGTTGTCCGGCTTGCTCATGATGGTGAGCTGCAGGTTCTCGCCGATCGGATAGTCGATTTCGGGAATGCAGGGCCCGTGGTTGAGCGGGCTGCAGTAATAGGGCGTGCATGGCCCTTCGCTCAGAACGCTGCATGGCGAATGTGAAAAGGGTACCGGAT
>Ga0247779_1001590_pt1 | contig 10785 bp, 11 predicted proteins | sample UWRJL221509R5_FD_179925 | JGI IMG/M metagenome (GOLD analysis project Ga0247779, IMG submission 179925) | Plant litter microbial communities from Arlington Agricultural Research Station in Wisconsin, United States - UWRJ-L221-509R-5 | ecosystem: Environmental > Terrestrial > Plant litter >...
ATTGAACTTGATTTTACTTGATTTTCAGTGCAGCCAGATCGAGAAAACGGTCAAACGTCAAATCTAGTATAATTACCTGTATGGGTCTATGTTTGGCTCGAATAGGATAGATCGCGTTTTCACTGGGACTGAAACTGAGCGTTGACGTTGAAATATCAACTCGATCAGAACAGAGAGGCAGTTGACTATTGGTAGAAGGTACGCATCGTCCGTGCCGAGGCCCATGACACCTCCTGTGCTTGGGTCAACGGATGGCTGCTCACGAACTGCCTCAGTGTGCTTCCATCCAAAGACGAATGGCTTACGTTTTCGCGATACACTTGGGTAACACTTTCCTCCCATCCGCAACGACGCCAGTTTTCCTCCCTCCATGGTCTCACAGATTCGCATTTAACAAATTCGATTCCGGACGCCTCCAGCTCAATCAACACCCATACCAGCTCCATCATCCACATAAAAACATATCCCATCTTAGCTAGTTCGACAGGAGTCCAAATCCGAACATGGTCAACACGCTGAACCAGGACCGAAATCCTCTTTCCAGAACCACCGTCCTCCATGCCTTCTCCTTCTACTCTCCGTGTCTCGGATTCGCATAGTATCGAGCACATTCGATGCAAAACGACGGGAGAAATGAGTTTCAAAACGCGTCCTTGCTTCGCAATCGAAGTCCTACTTGAATGCGCATGATCGCGCCTCGACGTAGGATATATAGAGAGGGGGTGGTGTTGACCGAGGAGACACGGTTGGACGAGAGGCACGAGGGGTACAATGATCGGTGACTGGTGACGCGCTGCAGCAAAGGGATGTGGACGGATCCAAGTTTGGATTCGGCCAGAGGACGCTGAGATATTGACGAGGTTGGTGGTTTTGATTCATCGGTGTGTACTGCCGCTCATGATATCCATGCTGGCTCAAGCTTCAAGAAGGACAAGTAGGTGGAACGAGGAAACCATGTCAAATGACAACGTTCTATATTGGGTGTAATGGTGTTATAAGGGGTGCGATGGACTCTGCGGGTGAGGAATAGGTTGAACAATCACAAGGTAGCTAGCAACAAGAGGGTACCGATAACATTCAGTAAGTACTCGGAATGATTAATGCTTCCGGACTTCGTCTATCCTTTCGGGACAACGCCAATTACCCGTTTCGTCACCGAGTTCTCACGACCCCTATTTTCTTATTTGTTCGAAAACCACCGCCAGGGTTAATGCAAGCAAGATTGTGAAGCCAGCCTTCCTTACCGTGGAGCAATCTTATGAGCCTTTATGCATTATGTGCTGTGGTACGTGTTTGTTTTCATCTCAAATTATTTTCAGAAACTGGTCTGAAATCGACTCACCCGAAAATGTTTAGATTTAACCGGGACCCTCCAGATACTGCTCAACCGTGTTCAACATACATACATTTCTCGAAATATGACCCTCTTATTTTGTTTATTCAAACAACAGGCTCCCACCTCCTCATTCAACAAGAAATAATTTGATGAAAAACGAACAAGGATGCACACCCAATGTGGGTCGGCGACGGGCGTATACGTGAATAGATACATCAGGGATGATAAGACTTCAGATCGTAATATTTCTGGACATACTCGGAGGTCTCTTTTTCAAAAGTCATTCTTATTGGACGGAAAGAAATTGAAGGGAGATGCAGTTTTTACATTCATTATGAACTGGTATTTTTACTGATGCAAAACCTATCGAAAATTCTCCACGCTTTCCAAAATTAACCCGGTTAGTGACCCTCTGATGAAAACAATTGGACTCATCTCTTGCTAAATCACCCTTTTCGACCCTTATAATTGACAAGGGGTGCAAGCGTGTGATGGCCGTACGACGACTCGACAAGAGGTGGACTGGTGTCATCGAAAGCTGAGGACGAACAAGGCGAGGCGATGAAAAGTATGGGCTTGATATTTCGGTTTGTTACATTTTTGATATAAAGCGACAGTATTATCCGGAAGCTTCACTCAGGAAGTGAATGGTTAAAGATAAACGTATATAACGAAACATGATGCGATATCGATACTTACATCTCCGAGTCCATGAAGACCAGATATAACTACAACCCGGCTCTAACAATTACAACCGCAGTTTCTCTTCGAACTGAGATGTACATAGACTGGGACCACAGCTGTAATCGGCATTGGAGTTAAGGTCCGAGGTCGAGATGGTTTCTCGGTGGCCGTTGACGCCACACTTGCCCGCATCTAGTATGTGGCATATACGAACATTTGCACATCTGATCAACCTTCGATATCGCCAATAAGTATTGGGTCAGAGACGAATACAGATTACTCTGAGAGGTAGGCAAACTGCAGGTCCAAGCCCATGCAGCTTAATAGCAGTTTCAAGGCGAGGTTGCGAATATACGAGCCTAATCAAGTTCTCGATCAGCAGATTTTAATTTATTTCATTAACTAACAAACGTACCTTGAGCTTAAACCCATGACATTAGCTGGCGCTCGCTGAACACCGGTTTAGCTGATCAAATCTTGGATCGGTTCGTAAACGACAAAGAGAAGTTGTATTTTTCTGTTGAGAATCCGAGCGGAGAGCCTAGGTAACTCAGAGAGTCTGTCTATCTAAGTAGTGATCTCGAAGACAACTCTGCGAATATCGTAAGAACTTCGAAAATTTTGTTTACTTTATCGAGGTTACTGGCTGCTCCGAATCTGAGGAGGGGACACCCCAGTTCCCAATTGAGCAGTATCTGATGGATGCAAGACTAATAAAAATCAGGTCGCCGGGCAGAGAGGCTGAACACTGACTTAGCCAAAGCAAACGCTCCTGGCAGCAGGCCTCGCAGTGAGCGCCGCGGTCCAAACACCGATATCTAAGCCCAGTTAGTGCATAGGTGCATCAAGAATAGAACAGAAAAGTCGGCCTTTCAAAAACGCGGAAAATTCTTCACGAAGGGTAGTGACCTATGAATTTGAAATGCTCTGGTAAGTATTTTATGGTTGCTTCGAAACGCAAAGAGCAAATACTTACTTGTAGTGTTTTCTTTCCATTCACGGGTGGCATTCAGGTTGAATATGCGAGAACAAATTGCATTGAGTTGATTCCTCTCTCCCTAAACTGCGTAGGTATGCTTCTGTACACGCAGGAACGTGTTTTTTTTTTCGAGGTGTAAGTACGCCGCTATATGTATGTTCATCGTGTATTTCAATACTAACTTTTCGGTCGGCAACGTGCAAGGTCGAGAGTCGATATTCAATCAAAGAGTAGTTTCTTGTTTGAGTTTTCATTCTTGAAAAAGTCGCGATTCCTTTCGAAATGAATTATCATGATTGCCGAGGTAGTACAGATAAATATTAAATGTCAAATGATTCGTGTTTGATAATATTGACTGATGCTAATGCTCGACCTTTGGTCAGAAAGATTCGCACTCTATGAGGTTCTGAAAAAACCGTAAGCATACCTGGTACTAACATCTGCCTAGAGACAAATGAGCTGCGCCGGCACCAGACTCCAGATTCGCTCTCAAAGTTTCCCTCCACACTAAAACTTCTCTCATAGACCCAGCTCATCCAACACCCAACGAAGCTGGATCAACCACGCAGAGACGACATGCCTAGCAATGTTCGTCTGACAAGCGCCCACTATGACATTGGGTCGCATAGAAAGAGTGGGATAAGACCCGGACGATAGGGATGGATGGATAAGGAGCATAGACAGCACGGTCGGTAGCTTACGAAGGAGAGGGAAGGTCTACAATGGTTAAAACTTCTCGTTCCATGATCGAAGACATCGAGGACGATTGGCGCGCTAAGATGACCGAGAGATGATCACGTCAGGGGGAGGAAACAAAGGGCCCATTCCCAAACGAACTTCTCATTCCTCCTACAGCTTCTTTACCTATCATTCCTCGTTCCATTATCGGTGGTGTATGCATTTCTGAAGTCATCAAACGCGGACTATTTTGGTAATGCGATTATCAATGCCGACAGAATGGGTGACAGGTTAACCAGGAGAACAGCATTTGACGAGTGGTGAGTAGGATACTCTGTGGTGGAAGTAGGAGTGGGCTAGGAGGATGGTTGTGGGGCATCAGATGAATGAATCGAGGGTGGGATATGGGATTGACCAGGGAGAAGTTAAACGGTGGTATCAATGTGTCTTGCCAGTATCTCTGGGTGTTTGCAGCGTCCTAGCACGCTGCATGCACCGTGTTCCGCAGACGACAGAAAACGGACTGAAGCTTGCCAATCCATGACCATCCTCTTCATTACATCCTAGCACCTCGACCAGCACATAGAAGGAAAAGGTCGATGGGGTTGTTGTATGGCAAGGGGGACGAAGAATTGTAGACCGAACATATGCGGACTCGGACGGGTCGGATTGTCCTTCCAAGGCATTCTGTCAAGTGGTAGTGATAATCAATAGACTCGACACTGTACAGGCAACGGATTCGGGTATCTGCTATTACTGAACGAGAAGGCGCAAATTGAATGTGTAATGCGGTCTGAGGTAGTGAAATTGCCAATGTGAGCGGTTTAATGTCATCAGCGTGTTGGCTGATGACTTAGCAAGATACGTTATTCTAATACAGGGGTCCAATGCTATAGGCAAGTGACGAGGGGTGGGTGTGCTGTGTTATCACGTCGATATTGTGACACTATTCTGCCGGGAATTCATTGGCTTTTCTAGTCGTTCAAAACCCATTATACGATCCCACCATAGGGAACCTCGCACCTCATGCTGCAGTGATTTTATAAAATTCATGCTAATTATCATGAAATATACGATATAAAATTGTGCTAGTTAGCACGCCGCGTTTGTTAGCACAGTTTTTATAAAATTTGATCTCCATCACTTCCCCATCAAACTTCGTTTTTTCGCAATTTTTGACGATTTTACTGCTTAGATTAGTTAGGGTTCGGGTTAGGTTCGGGTTAGAGGTTAGGGTGGTTAGCGGTTAGGGTTGTGGGTTGATTTTCTCGGAGCCCGCGAAGGCGGGCTCCTGTGTTAGATGTTAGGTAAGTTGCCTTTTTAGGCGTCCCGCCCTAATTAGGCATGGAAAGTTGCCAAGTACGGCCAAGTGCAGCTAATTAGCGCAATTTTATAACACGATATTTGTGCTTATAAGCAAGGGATTTTATAAAAAAACTGCGGTATCGACTGAACCTCGAGCAACGTAAGGAGTGATTTGAAGAGAATGAACCAAAATGGCCGACATAACTTTAAGCACACGCCACAAGTCCATTCTTTGCGAATAACACTTGTTTTGGAATCCGGAAGTATGCCTTATGGAGGACGTAACATAGTCATCTCCCTCACGTAGGTTTGAAGTCAGGAATTTCATCCTGTGTAAAATGATATCCTCCTCAAAAAAGACGTCTTCAAAGTTTCGCGAGACATCACATTCGCGATATTCTTGAGCAGCACACTTGCTCCACCCATCCGCAGCAACACCGGTGTTCCTCACTCGGCTATCCTTGCACAGATTCGTGGGCTTTGATTCTTGGGATGGTTAACTCCATCAGTACCAGGTTCATCATCCATACAGAAACATACGTCCCATCCAAGTCCCATCTCTGCTATTTTGACAGAAGTCGGAATCCATGCGTGGGCATCACGCAGAACCGGCGCTCAAATCCTTATGCCATAAAACGTCGTTCTCCACGTCTTCTCCTTCCACTCTCTGTGCCGAGATTACCTCACAACCTATCGAGCACATTCTAAACCGAACGACACAAAAATTGAACTTTAACGCGTCGCTTCTATGATCTATCGTTTCCAACATAAGCATCACATTTGCGATCGAGGTCATAGAGTGGGATGGTGCCGACCAAAAAGACGTGACTTGACGAATGCTGCTACAGGGCTCAGAGTCAGAATGTGGCACTGGTGACGAGCTGCCAGGGAAGAATGGATTCATGTACAGATTAAGGGATGAGGTCAGATAAAGCGAGATAACATTGCGAGTGATTCTGACGGGCGAGCTCTGTAACATCTCTTGTCCTGAGATCAAGAAGCAATGTTTCATACACTGCTGGTCGTCCAAGGCACCCGTTACTCAAGATTGCAGGGGATTGTTTGCGAGGGATCGTAATCTAGGGGCTTGACGTGGAATGATAAGATGATAAGTATTTAGTGATAGACAGAAAACCAGTAATCAAGTACCTACATGCAGTGTTTCCTTTCCATGCGCAGTTTGTATTCACAATTGATGTGTAAGAACTTGCATTAACCTGCTTCTTCTCTCTATGAACCGCCTCAACATGCTTTAGCCTAAAGACGAACGAATTGCGGTTTGAGGCATGACCAACACAGTCGCATTCACATTCTCGACCCCACCAATTGCTTCCCTCGTTCCGGAAACTCTTTGGACAACTGAACAACTTGGATATACATTCGAGGATGGGCCATGTTCTCAACGGGGTCGATACGAGTTTTATAATCCACGAAAAAGCACATCTAGTCTCTGCTAGTTCGACAGATCGAGAGTGAAATATGAGGTTGGCGAAGGAGGAGTAGGATGGTGATGTCATTGTTTCTTGCCAGCATGACTCTATGCTTGAGGCTTCCTAGCGCGATGGAAGTTTTATGCTCTGCGGATGACACAACGCTGACTGGGTGAAGCCAGAAGCTCGAAGTCTTCTCTATGCCAGTCAAACCACTGTGATATTCTGGTAGCTCAATCGGCGCAGGGAAGGAAAGGCGGATGGGGTGGGTGGAGTTGTTGTACGAGAAAGGAGACAAATAATTGTAGGCGGAATATATACGGGTGTGGGGTAGGAATATCGTTCCAAGACATCCCGTCAACTGGGGGTGCGACGAGATTGACATTGAGTGGTTTCACGTCATAGACTGTGTATGCTGGTTGATAAGCTCATTGCCTGCGGAGGAAGGATAGATGGGTGGTTTTTAGGATGAGTCAAGAGGGTAGAGACGTCCGCGTCATAAGGCTAAAATTAGATACCAAATATCGATGACAGGTCCACAGATATCCAGAAATTTCGCAAGTTATAATCCATCGAAGGTGCTGGGCCATCGTCATGGCGCCTTTTGCACTGATTTGGTTTGTTTAAACCCCTGGGCAACGCAAGCAGTAATTTAAAGAAAATGCATAATAACCCCCGCTAATCGATATCGATCATTGTGGACCGGTATCTACGTGTACAGATACACCGCCGCAGGTGCTGGGCTTATAAGACGCGAATTGCCTCGACAAATATGTTTCTCGAGAAGCCAGTCATCATTATAGACATACAAATTGGGTTTCTGTTTCTTTGCGAAGCCAAATGGCAGAGGTTTTACAATCTGGAGGTATGCCCCTATCTTCACAGTTTTCCTAGAGATAAAAAGTTGAACGTGACTTAATGACCGTTGAGAACGAGACTGAGAATGACAATCAGCAGATGTTAAGTTATTTCACAAAAGAGCATAATACCTTCCACGGATGACATTCAGTGTCGGAAACTGGTAACCGTGATACATGCGTAGGGCAACATCTCGACATTCACAAATTTCCGTATCGTTTTGTATCGTGAATCTTGGCGAGGAGTAGTATTCGTCTGCTGGGCTATGGGCTTGGGAGAACCGACCGATCCAAAGGCGTTGAAATAGAACTCGATGAGTGACTCGCGAATCGGTTCGACTTTGAGGATGTCAATGCCTGTTCTCAATCCAACCAAGGTATCCATGAACCCATGTATAAAAGATCGTCCCTATTGATACTCACATCAGTTTGCTGTGCATACAGAGGCTGGAATCTTTACGCACTCAACTCGACGAACAATCTTAGCAGCAGGCTTCAAGTTCGTAGCAAGCAGCACTCCCATAAAAGGGCAGGCATCCCTATTGGTAGGAGATCCACATCATCCGCGCCGAGACCCATGGTACTTCTAGTATTGGGATCAACGAGCGGCTGCTCGCGAGTCGCGAACTTCCTCAGTACGCGTATGTCCGTCCAATGACGAACAACTTGCGGTCGCGGAAACACTTGGGTAGCACATACACTCCCATCCATAGCGACACCAGCTGTCTTCCCCCCATCGTCCCTTGCACAGATTCCCGGACAAACAATGTAGACTTGCGTGCCCAGCTCCATCAATATCAGCTCCATCATCTACACAGAAACACATATCGCATCTCTGCTAGTTCAATAGAAACCGAGATCAGAGGGTGGACACCATGGTGAACCAGCACCCAATTTTCATTCCAGAAACACCGTCCTGACTCCTCGTGTCTTCTCGTTCCACTCTCCGTGCCCTCGTTATCGTGGATTCATAGCCTATCGAGCACATTCAATGCGAACCGACGCAAAAATCGAGTTTAACGCGTCATTTCGCCTATCATTACTGAGGAAGGATTATATTCGCAATGGAAGTTGACCTCGAATACACAAGAGGCAATGGCATGAGATGGGTTGATCAAGAGGACGCGATTTGACAATTGGTATGCGCGGTACAGGGCTCGCAGCGTGATGACGTGCCGCAGGAACGAGAGATGTGGAGTACTGAGATTGGAATGTGGTCAGAGGACGCGAGAGATATTGACAGGGTGCGTAAATTCGTTTCATCGCTGTGTACTGGCTCATATTATCCATGCAGGTTCATGGACAAGTAGGTGGAACGAGGAAAGCATGGTATCAAATGATAAATTGATAACTCTCTATATATTGCGTGTAATGGTGTCATAAGGGCGTGCGATAAACTCTGCTGGTGGGGAATAGAGAATAGGATGAATAATCGGCGCAAGGTAACTCGCAACGAGAGCTCAGAGCTAAAGATACTTGGGCAAATTCTCGGACAACGCCAATTACCTGTTTTGTTACAAATTCACACGACCTTTTTCTTCTTCATTCGGAAACCACCACCACCACCACCGTTAGTACAAGCAAGATTGTGAAACCAGCCCTTCTTACCACAGAACGCTCTTACGACTTCCCATGTGCCACAGTGCGTGTTTATTTTCATCTTTAAATGATTTTTCAGAAAGTGGTCTGAAATTGACTGACACGAAAATGATTAGATTTGACTAGGACCCTTCAAATGCTGCTCAACCGCACTCGACATACATCCACACCTCCATTTCTTGAACTAAAATACATTAAATCCACTCAACTACTGTTTAAGGTACGTTTATGGCTCTTTGGATCGACTCATTCCTAATTTCATTCGCTTTTCTAGTTGTACATCATTATATGAATGACTCTTGTCGTTTGTTTATTCGGACAATAGGCTTCTACTGCTCCATTGAGCAAAAATTTACTCAAAGGAAAGGAACCAGGATGACGACCCGTCGTGGCTTAGTGTATACGCGAACAGATCCATCGGGGATGATAAGACATGAGACGGGATGGTATCCACGTCCGCGCATATGATGGCAACGTAATACTTATCGAACAAAATTTCGAACGAGCGAACTCTTTCGAAAATTATGCCGGTTAGTAGCCCTTCAATTAAAACATGTGGACTTATCCTCACCGGAATCATCACCCTCTTCGAACCTCTTAGATGACAAGGGACAGTCAGTATCACTACTTCCGGCACATACCAAGGAGAAAAAAGGTCCTCTCTGTAGTCGACTCTGATGAGCTAGGAACATGCTTTGATGCCTTTGATGGCTGCAAAGACGATGCAATGCGTTCCAGGTAAGTACAATGTTAGTTAGTCAAAAGTAAGCAACTGACTTTGTTTAAAATGATTGTTCAGTGTGAACGATGGTCTATCGATAGTTCGCCAACATATGTGCCGTAGCCTTTGTGGGACCTTAACTTTAAGCGCACTCTACGACTTCTTTTTTCCTTTGCCAATGTCAGGTTGGTTGCGATCTGCAGGTAAGCTTGTCCATACGTGAACGTAGACCGATGTACTTATGCTTATCTTCGTCTCGTCTTCCTCACGCAGATTCTCGCCGAGGATGTTAAAAAGGAAAGGTGCTTCAATTGATCAAGTGCGATGCAGGCTCACACTATCTGCCCCACCAATACCAATTCATTGAGACAAATCTTCAACGAGCGCTTGAAAACCAAAAACGTGATAGTTTGACACGAGAATCGAACATTTTCAAAGACATATCCTAGTCTTTTCTCAAATTCAAGCTTGTTCGTTTGCGTTCCTCTGCGTTCCTTCATCGCGCTGTGCCGATGTAAAAATAGTATTCCGACGGGGAGGCAGTGCACTTGCATCGTAAATCAAACATTGTTTTGTTGTTTTTTGACATCCACCTTTGCCACGCGTGCGTGAAGACACTTGTGATAGAAAGTCTGCGAGGGTTGTGCTTTCCACTTTGAACCCCAATGTCAATATTCAAACGGGTAAAGAATCGGTTTAAGCGTAAACCCAATGAACGCTTGTCCAACTCTTCTGGAGCAACTACACCCAATATTCCAATCGATGACTCTTCCCCAGGAACCACGTCTAATAATCCATTGGACGACTCGTCCCGAACAACGACATCCGATATTCCTTTGGCCAACTCTTCCGGTACAACAAAGTTCATCAATCTGTTGGACGACCCATCCCAAACAATCACATCCCATAATCCGTTGGACAGTTCCCAGCCATCGACTGCAGTAGAAAACTTGATGATTTCAGGCAGATTTGCAGGATTAATCTTGCCCAAGTTGGCAGGATGCATCGACGCAAATCCGGCCAAAATGGCTTTCAAAATACTCAATGTTATCATGGACGTGAGAAAGGTAAGAGGCACTCCAACAAGTACCTTGTCCTGTGTCTCAGATTCTTCTCTTCTCAGGAGATCAATGATACCAAAGATGAACTGCAGGCAGTTCTTGAAGAGACGGTGATGCTTCTCAGCACGGTATTGG
>Ga0247779_1001591_pt1 | contig 10780 bp, 9 predicted proteins | sample UWRJL221509R5_FD_179925 | JGI IMG/M metagenome (GOLD analysis project Ga0247779, IMG submission 179925) | Plant litter microbial communities from Arlington Agricultural Research Station in Wisconsin, United States - UWRJ-L221-509R-5 | ecosystem: Environmental > Terrestrial > Plant litter >...
GTGTTGCACAACATGTCGCGCTCAATGTTGGCAAGCGCTCCTTGTCCGCATTCTATAATGTCCAGAATTATCACGGAGTTCCCTTGAAATTGAACCTTTTCTAACGCATTGGCGTAAACTCTGTCGCGATACATCTTTTTAATTTGACTCCAGGCGTCTGTGTCGACGGAGACTAGGCCCGCTTGTTTTCAACAAAATGTCACAACAAGCAAGACCTCATGCGAATGCCAAAGGCGACTCTATCTTGAAGAACAATACTACTTCTATGTCCGAAATCCTACTGGCGCCTTTGAACGAGCTTCAGGCTTTAGCGAATACATTGTTTCTGTCACTGTCCCCTCCACAAACGAAACCTCCCCCTCAGCCTCCTTTATCATCATTTTCGGAATGCGACAAAGCCCTGGCATCTGCAATAAATCTGGCTCATGTGCATCAAATAAAACAGAGGAAAATTGACGTGTTGGAAGCCGAGATTCTTGAACTTGAAGCACAGTGGCGTGAAATATGTGCAGAGCTTGCTTCAGGGAAGGCGGAATTGGAAGGTTTGATAGAAGAAGGAGATGAACGCATAAAGGCTATTGAAGAGGCAAAGAAAGGTAACTTTGCTCAAAATAAGATGATCTCTACATTCTGACTCCAATGAAAGCCTCGATTCCGTATCCCGAGTTGCTTGCATACGCCCAAAGTATCAGTGCATTCACTTCTGCACCACCAAACATGCCAGACCTTACCCTTCCTGGTCAACCTCCACCTCCCTTGTTTTTCCCGCCATTTCCAAACGAAGAAAAAATGCGCCGTGGTCACCTCAATGCCGAGGCACCCTTGGGATTACTGGGAGAAACACATTCAGTGGGAAGACGTAAGTTGAAATAACGAGCATATTTCACATCATGCATACCGTATTAACCGTTTCATAGCTCCCACAGTATCGCCCAAGGTCGAAGCAAATCATCATGTGCCTGGAGCCAACCCTTACCGACAAGATTTCCGTCCGCCACCTCAAGCCCAATTCTTTGATTTGGACTTGGATTTAAATCCAGATTTATAACTTCGTCAACTCTTGCGATTTGTATTGTCGCAATAAAGTTGAGCACCAGAAGACAATCTTGCCGTACTATCACGAAGCCCTAGACATCTTCTCCCAATCCTCACAGTGGGCCCTCCTTAGGATTACAAGGCCTATGGCTATTTGATTCAGCAATGACCGCGGCAAAGTTTTCATCCAATATCCAGCTAAATACATGAAAATACTCTTCACATGAGACGCGCGCCAGCGCTTTTCATGGATCACTCTCGGCAGTCTCAGATTGTTTCTGCCCACTATATTTTCTCCTTAATGAACCAACCTTCAAGAAATTCAGCAAAGAGGGGGAAGAAGCGGCTCGCGTGGTTGCCTTATGATATCTAGCATTGTACTCTTTCAACTGTTGGCGAAATCCAATGTTGGGACAAACAATCCCTCGGACGGATTGGACGTATTCAATAGACGCCGCTGAAGTCATGTCCGTGGTTGCAATAAGGTACGCGCAAACTACCGTTGCACTACGACTGATGCCTTGAAAACAATGTACCTGTGAAAATATCGTTTAAAAGGTTTTCCGAATGAATTTGAATTGTCATGTGCTTACGAGGACTCGATTTTCTTCATTTTCCTCGAGCGCGTTCTTGATAAATGCAGTCGTTGTGTCAAGGTGTTGGAGGATATCTGCGTCAGGTGCATCTCTGATGGTGATTTGCAACCTTCGGTTTTGGGGAATAGATTCAGGAATGTCGATTGGTTTGAAGTCGAGGAGAGATATGATATGAGTTATACCAAGTTCGCTGAGTTTTTCTGCGTTGCGTGCTGTCCAATAATCTGATAGATACAGTCGCGGGACAATGCGGCTTGCTGCACGACTTTGTCCTTGTCCTGTCTGCCTGTCAAGAGATGCTTTAGTGGCCCGTAGAGCCTTCTCCCAATTCTGTGCTGGGAAAGAAAGCATTTTTAAGCAAGTTAAGGGGTTATCGGTAGCTGTATAGACAGATAGTATAATGAAGCCCGAATTTCGCAGAAGAGAGCCCAGTGAACGATTTCTAGTGGTCACGTCAAATCATATCATTGCTCTCAGGGGAGGGCGGGGTTGACGCGGGACGTGAGAAACTCATCAATATTTCGAGTCGTCGAATCAGTTACATTCTAATTTCTTCATCGCCATAATGAGTTTTCCATAAGTCGTTTTCCTCAATTTGCCATACTGCCTTGCAAATGTCTTCGAGTTGGCCTGTCTCGATCCTCAGCAATCGAAGCCAGTCTATACAGCTAGGAGTGCTAGTTGAAACCATCGTGCAGATCCTTGTTTCCCTCCTTATTTTGTACGCATCTTGACCTATTTTTAATTTTGTTCACGTCCTGACGTTTATTGAAACAGATTTAGCTGGTATCTCTGTACATTCCACGTTGGAAGTGAGTACACTATCTTGGTCTCACTGGCCCAAGGGAGAGTCATGGTTTTTATTGCGTTATTTGCATCTAGTTGACTGGCTCATTCGTCGGCATTCATCTTACTGCACAGGAAGTGAGTCTCTCATCAGCTAATGTCTGTCACGCCGATTCATCATCTCTGCTACAGTCATATACTTGATAGGCGTTAATTCACTTATACCCGTGGTCGGCGCACTATACCTATATCTATGTTCAGCTCGTCGGGAGCATGGCATCGCGTCGTTTCCTTTGCCCGATAAATCGTCACTGACCGATCCTTATCAATGTGTAACCCTAGCTGGAGACCTCGAATTATGCAACAAGGGTAACTGCAGAAACAGTTGGAAGCCTCCAAGGAGTCACCACTGTTCTACTTGTGGAGTGTGTCGCCTTGAATTCGATCACCATTGTCCATGGGTATGTTTATTTCTTACGCGGAATCTAGCATCTAATCCTCTTACAGATCGGAAATTGTGTAACACTTTCTAGACTGAAAGCTTTTCACCTGTTTTTGTTGTTCATACCGTTTGCTTTCTTCGTTGGCGTTCTTCCGGTTAGCGTAACACTCTCTGAGCATATTAAATCAGCTTTGAATGTATCAAGGCAAGATCAATGGGCTAATACTGTCTGGTGGAACTGGTTTGGCTCCTGGATCATATGTGCAGGTCCCTTTGGCCGATGGATAGTCGGTACAGCCATTGGCTACATGTTGATTGAAAATAATCGCATTAAAGAAATACCTGTTCCACACGGCTATCTGATAGAAGAACCACACCTCCAAGTCATCATTACCGCTGGTGTGGCTTTGCTTCTTTCGGTGTTTGCTATTGTAAGTGGGACGGCATATATAAATCACTCAATCTAATGTGGCTGGCAGGGGCTGGCAGTCTCATCAACCTATAATGTTATACAAGGGTTAACCACATTCGAGAGTTTGAGGCCACCCACCCACAAGCCCTCGAACAACGGCCACCGATATGACTTAGTTTGTATGCCGCAGCCAAACGGCGACAGCGCAATTGCTTCCATATTGACAACCGAACGAATGTATGACCTTGGAGCGTTTTATAACTGGCATCGTCACTTGAAAAGTCCACTTTTTCCAAGCATGCCAAGGTGTGTAATCTCGCTGTATAATATTGCTTTCTTTTTTTCTCATGTTAAAATCGTACAGTTCGTATGTTTGGCCCAAAATAAATCCAACAATAATACATAGGATCCATTCGTCATTGAACACCTCCACGTAGACCGTATTATTTCTGTCGGTGGCTTCATGGAGCGGTTCCTTCACATGTCGGGTCAATTGCGCGGCGACTGGCAATAACAATCCCTCTTTACCTTTGTTTCCACAACCAACAGATGGCCAGTTTCCGGCAGTTTCTCCAGACAGGCACGCGCCGTTGAAGAGCGAACCTCCATCAGAGCCTGACCATTGACTGCAAGATACCTCTTGGAAGGTTCCGGTCAAAGCACCATGACCAGATGGGAAGAATGCATTTGATCCTCCCGTATCCTCGCAGATATCGAAGCTAGGAAATAATAATGACGACAAATTACTCCGATGTATGACGAATCGCTTACTGGAAAGGTTTTCCATGTTGGTTGTTCTGGTTGGAAGTGGACTGGCCGCACCATTCCTGTATGAAAAATAAATTGTAGAGCAACGTAAAATCTCAATTCATGAGAGTGTAATGAGTACACACCTGATTTCCTTGAACCGGGCTGAGGAGGGTGAATCACAGGTGAGTCATTAAGCGACTTTCAACAAATAATTCTCACCAAAGATCAGTCACTTTGACGACGATGGTGTGGAAAGGTCCAGTGAATGCTGGGGAGAATGGGTCAGCTGTTCCAGTGATAGCGAAGCAACGTCCACAGGCATCTCCAGCACCAGATCCAGGAAGAGAACCAAATGCCAACTGGTTCATCGCTGCGGTGAAACCGCTAGCAGACTTTCCACAAGCTGGCCAAGTTCATGGTTAACAACTGCAAATGACTTTACAAATGACATGGTGGGTGTGTACCTGGGCTTCCGCATCCAGAGTAGTGGGTGAAAGAGGCCTGGCCGGAGGGATTCTGAATGTAGCCACCTGTGGCTCTCTCTTCGAGAGCGACAGCGTTGACGACGACCAGGCTTGCAAGTACAACTAAAGAAGAGAACAACATTTTTTTACTGTGGAATTGAATATCACCAAGCGCCTTATATACTGTGACGCATAATGCTCGGGAGATATTGTTTTTCCTGTACACTTGCCTTGTGATTTGAGGGGAAGGGGGAAATAAAGCAGGAATTTTGCGTTCTATATTTACCACCCACAGTTTCTCCTCCATATCGTATATGTCATAATAAGAACGGGCTCTTTAAACAATATTTCAGATTGACGGGAAGTCTGCTTGTTGATAGCCCAGCGTACTCATGACAGCTTTGTTTCGACTCTGGGATATCGGGCCAGACACTTGTCATAGTCGAAACGTGAAGACTTGATCTCGGATGTGCTTGGAATATCATCGGTGCAAGTAAAGTCGAAAGTGTCCAATCTATTTCGCCAGTCAAATGCCATGTTTTTGAGAAATTGAAATTCCTTTACATAAGAAGCGGCGGCTTGCGAGGAAATCTGACAAAAATTGGGGCGCGCTCCTTTATGTAGTAGGCAGTCATTTCCTTCCCTTACAGAACGAACGAAACACAAGCAGGTTGGAGAAATATTGAAATGTCTTCTATAAAGATAATCTAAGAGGTCTCTTCTTTTGTAACGCCATATTTTGCCGGGTCTGTCCCATGATTCGGGTGATTGACGAGGTTGAGCCTGTAAAACTTTAATGAGCATAATTCTCACATCTGCCGCAAAACGGGGAGCTTACATAGGAAGAATTGCTGCAAGTATAATCAGTTATTCATAATGTGTTCGCAGAATGCCAGACTAAACTCACCGAGGTTCAGCTGTGACCATTGAGAGTTCCTGCTTGCTGCCTGTTGAACCCATGCTGGCTGTGGTGATTCACCGTACAGAGGTTTACCCTCTTGAGCACGTTGTCTGAGTTCAGCCAAGTCCATCTCCTCTTCGCGTTTGTTCTCCGACCAACCCCAGAAACGTACTGACGTACAAAGTCAGTATTATGGTCTGGGAAATATGAGATAATAGTAGCGCACAGCTTGATCTCTGGTAGGCGAGGAGGAAACCTGCACTGAAGCCCAGGAATCCACCAAGTTTCAAGGTAGTCTTCATCCTTCCCTTGGTAGGGTCCGCCATTTCTGATTCTTGCTTAGGACTCCGAAGAAATTCGATGTAGGGCCACACTCACCCCATGCATAGAGAGCTGCAGGGAACGCAGCGGTTGCGCCTGCCCACATAGCATAGTCGGAGGGCCTGAAGTACCTAATTACACGTGAAGCATGGGGGTCCGCATCGATTAATGGGTATTCTGTCTTGACAACCTTGTTCAACATGGGTGGCTATAGATTTCTTGAGCACAATACAATGCGGAAACAACGGATGCGGTGGTTCTGAAGTAGGTCACATGACTATTAATACAGACCTGCCCTAATGCGCATTTGCGTTGGCCTGCTGCGAAGGAGGACAGACAATGGGTGACTCAGTGGCACGGCCAAAATTATAATACAAGGGCGCCTCATTGTTGCTGTTGTAGCACCCCTTACCTCTTTCCACAATCTCCAGTCTCCATGAGCGCCATTCGCAGTAATTCGAATCGTACGCAATCGCGTAAGGCGCGTTCGAATCCCTACACGAGAGTGGTCAGATTCATGTTATGCGTCGTCCTTACTCAGTACTCAGTTTATGTTCATTCCAGGTCGTCCGTTCTGTCTACAAACTCTTTGGCTGGAACTATGATAACGACGACGATGTACCCACTACTAGTAAATCTGTCATTCCTCAAGCGGTGATAGAATCAACGCGAGGGAAGACAGATCAGCCAGTGCGTTTTGCTTCGTTCTACAGATTTAAGTAAACATTGACCTAATTTACCCACAGATTGAAGGCCTTAATACCCGGGGGTCTGATACTGCTGAGAGCGATGTCGATGAATTTCTTACAAGTAATATTATCGAAAGCACCCTTCCTCCAGCCCAGACGCATGAAGTAACGCAAGGTGGAGGAAACACGAGATCCCTTGCAAAAATCAGTCGGTCTAGTGATGCTATCATGGGTAAGACGGATTTGATCCTCTGTCTTAATCATATCTAACCTTTTCTTTTCTGCACCGCTAGCCGCGCCAACCCGACCTCTATTCTCTTTCCCCGCACTCACTCGCTCGTCTTCTTCACCATCATTAACGGAGGATCGACCTACAACTCCGGCACCTAAACGAACTCTGGCAAAGAATCCTAATGGTAATTACAGGTTACAAGGCGCAGGTAGTGCCAAGACTGCCCGTACGCGCAACAGGATAAACAGTCCAGCTTTCCGCGCATCGCTGCCGTCTAAACCAAACCTGCCTGCTATTAAAGATAGTCACAGCGGTGATGCCAAGAGGCGAAAATTTGGAGAAGAAACATCTACAAATTTACAATCATCGATCTCGGGGTCGACACAGCAATCTAGCGTAATATCAGTCCCGATTATTTCTTCTCAAGGTTCCCATACAACTGTGACGCCCGCAAGGACCATTCCATCTTCTCGGCTTCGAACACCTGCAAAGCCAACCGCACCTGTAGTTCCCTCCCCACTGAGAAATGCTTGGTCTGATGGATCGCCCACTTCTTCCAGGGAGGAAACGAAGTCAAGCCCTGGACAAACCTCTGCTGTCAAACAGACACAAACTGCAAACTTCATGGCAGAGTTAATCAAGGAGACGAAACCACCTAGTAAACCAGATCTTAGCAATCCCTATCAAACTGCTAGCCCCATCGCGAAGATTGGTCCTCCTCGACGGTCCAAGCGCAATCGCACGACCGGTAAACCCAGCCCGCTTACCGTCGAATCAAAATCTGAAGAACAATCAAAAAAGGATGAAGGAAAAAAGTTAACAGATTATTCTCCTCAAGCCATCATTGAAGCTACTGTACCCAAGGTCAGTCTTTTACTAATCGTACTCTATTTCCCCACAAACATGCAATCTATACTTATATACTTTTCGACATTAAGGGAAGTAAGCGTTCTCGACCGCCTACCCACTTCGATAAGCCCTCTTCTCCTACAGAAGAGAAGGCTCCTTATGTTGTAGAAGAGCCCGCAGAAGAAGAGGACGCCAAAAGGCCAACAAAAAAATCAAAACCTTCGGTCACGGGTATCGGGCTCCCGTCTTCTGTCGTGTTAGCCACTGCTACCTCACAGACAACACCAGATGTTACAGTCGAAGAGCTCAGAGAAGATGTTTCTATGCAAGAACCAGAAGGAGAGAAGAGCAATGAACTTCCAAAAGTGAATACGAACATCAATCACAGCGGCAGCGGGTCTGCGAGCAGCCCTACATCGTCTAGAAGTTCCTTCTCTGGTCCTGGTTTCAAGCCCAGCTCCATACCAAAGGAGCCGAGTAAGCTGAGATTCAGTTTCCAGGCTGACGCTTCTTCAACTCCACCATCTCCCGCGCCTGCAGCACCCGTGTCCCTTCCTCAGACGACGCCACCTTCCCTTCCGAAGAGTGATTTCAAATTTACGCCGCCATCTGCTGGATTCAACTTTAATTTCAAAGTGGACGACAAAGCCACGAGTCCCAAATCTCAGCCTGAACCTCTCAAAACGGAGACGAAAGAGACCGAGAATTCTGTCACAGAATCTATAAAAACCCATGTTCGTGCGTTAGCCGTGTCGTCCTTACCGACGTTCAACATGTCCTTCGACAAAACTTCTGTCGTACCCGTTGATATGAAGGCGCAGAATGATGCCAAAGTCCTGTTGAAGACCTCCCTACCGTCGTTCACCTTCAGTTGGGGCGTTCCAGTTGCATTCTCATTTGGTTTTGATCCATCTCAAGTCAAAAGCAATCCGACATACGTCTTCAAACCTAGCCCCCCCAAGCCTGTTAAGCCTGTTGTACCTTTCCCAAGTAATATCACGAGTAATGCGTCATCCTTTACTTTTGGTGAAGCTTCGACATCTGGTGCCCCTGTCAAAGGATTTGATTTTGCTGCTGCTGGAATGAAAGTACCGTCTGTTGGTAAAGACACTTGGACTTGCTCGCTCTGCGCTTTGTCGAATCCTACTTCTGCTTCTCAGTGCCAAACATGTGAGAACCCCCGAAGCGGTACTGCTCCTAGCACCGCGCCTCCGGCGGCACCACATCCACCTACTACTGGTTTTAATTGGGGTGCGGCTGGTTTGAAGCCTCCCACAGTTAGCAAGGACTCTTGGACTTGCTCGCTCTGTGCTCTTTCGAATCCTGCTTCTGCTTCTCAATGCCAAACCTGTGAGAACCCCCGAAGCGGTGCGACTACAAGTACCCCATCACCTGCGCCAGTAGCTGCACCGGCACCTCCTGTTGTAGGTTTCAATTGGGGTGCAGCTGGTATGAAGGCTCCCACAGTTAGCAAAGACAGCTGGACATGCGGTCTCTGTGCATTGGTGAATCCCCAATCGGCCAACAAATGTACAACCTGTGAGAACCCTAGATAGGTTTCATAATACCCTCCGTCGTCTTGGGTCCTCCTTTCGTTCTTGTGGATTGTCATTTTTCTGAGGACATACTACACGCAAATATTCATGTCTCCTTTTGAATATTCATCTGTATACTTATTAAACCCATCCCTTACTTTATCGCATCAGACCCCTTTAAATCCCTTGCAATACAGATTCCTCGTTCTTGTTTCAATATTCATTGCTTTGCATCATTATCTGTATTTGTAGTTTTTCCTCTTTGCTTTCTCCAAACTGTTGTCGCAATTTACGGTACTGTTGTTGATCTGATATCTTTCTGCTACCAATTTACTATGTAAACGTTGTCGACTGCAGACAATCGTTTACAAATTTAAGACCCCGGTGTGTGTCTTGAGAAATCCAATCGTCGCGCAATGGAGCGTCCTTTACCCTCTCCACTGTCGGGTGAAGTGAGTTTACGCTTTAGGGTAGCGTTACGGGCCTTAACCCCAGGGCCCGTTGAATTGAGTTCAACGTTTCCGTCAACCTCGTCTAATGGACGCGCGGAAAGTTGTGTACTGCATTTTGGCAACTTGGCCGGGAATGTAGGGAAAGGTAACGCAGAGAAATATGGATGATGTAAAGCCTTATAGCGGACGAATAAAGGTTTCAGGATAAAATGATGGTGAGTTATGCATATTGACTTACCTCTCTTGCTCCAACACGTTTTCGGGGTTCATAGATCAAGCATTTGCTCAATAAGTTCAGAGTGTCAGCACTTGCGGCTGTAAACAAATCGCGTAGGGGTGTCTTTGGAAATTGACCGACTGGGACATAATCAGGCAGCTTGGTATGTCCCTAGGGTGAAAGAACAAATTATTTTAAACAACGGTAACCAACCGAGACCAGAGCAGATTGAAAGTCACTCACCGGCCATTCCTCTTCCGTCGGCGTCCCGAGCGCTCTGAAAATGGTTTTGAGTTGGTCCATGTCGCTTTCACCAGGAAGATATGGGATACGAAGCATAAGTTCGGCAAAAATGCATCCCACCGACCAGATGTCAACAGCAGAACTGTAATAACGGCTGCCGAAGAGGAGTTCTGGTGGCCGGTACCATCTGACAAGCGACATATGCACATCGGGTTTAGCGTCCAGAAGAAATTGAATAGAAAAGTAGTCAACCTGGTGATGACCTGGCAGGTCATTTTATGTCCTGGGTCTGCAAAGTCTCGAGCGAGACCAAAATCTGCAATTTTGAGGTCACCGTTTGATGCGATGAGTAAATTGTTGGGCTTGAGATCCTTTAAGGATTACAGTTATAACGTTAGGTGCTTATCCGACATGATAAGGTGTGGTACTTGCTCGATGTAAGATATAATTCCGGTGGCAGAACTCCAGACCACGGAAAGTCATGGCCATCCAACTCTTTATATCTGCAGGGAGAAAGACAAGAGAACGATCTTTAATGATCATTTCCAAGTCGGAGTCCAAGAACTCTAGTACAAGATTTAGATTTGTTTTTGAGGAAAAGACATCAAGAAGCTAAATAGATCACGTTAAAAGATATAACCCCCCAGATAATGGAAGCACGGACATGCGAAAACACGTACCTCTATAACGTTCTGATGTTTTAACTCTCTTAGGTACTTGACTTCGCGGATAGCTGACATATCTAAGCCATCCTTGAATTGACCAACTTTGATTTTCTTGATAGCGACCTTTCTCCCAGTGGATGCCTCCCTCCCTGATGAATGGTGAACGACATGATTCACATCGAGGATCCTAA
>Ga0247779_1001592_pt1 | contig 10780 bp, 12 predicted proteins | sample UWRJL221509R5_FD_179925 | JGI IMG/M metagenome (GOLD analysis project Ga0247779, IMG submission 179925) | Plant litter microbial communities from Arlington Agricultural Research Station in Wisconsin, United States - UWRJ-L221-509R-5 | ecosystem: Environmental > Terrestrial > Plant litter >...
CCCCCATCGTTGACATATATTGAATGCCGGCGTTTCTTGACTTTGTGGCCGTTCTGAGATGGATCAGAATGAACATTCATGATAGAAGGTTTCCGTTTGAGCCCATTCTGCTTTGTTTTGGTGTCGTCATCGCTCACATCCACCCACGGTGATGGTTTGGCCCGTTTATAATTCTTCCCGCCCTTCAAACCGTAGTAGGAAGGAGACCTGACTTTCTGGATCACTTTACTTGAGTATGTCGTCGCCGCAGGCATTACTGTGATAGTCCTTCAATATTTTATGGTAGTTTGAAGAAGGAAACGACAAGAATTAAAGGTATAAAAGGTGAGGGCAACATGAGAAGAAAATACAGGTAAAATATTATTTTTATTTTGAGATTTCAGGAGACTGTCACGTGGAGCCGCCAAATGTGGTAAGAGGTCACGACGCGCGAACAATGTTGGGAAAATTCAATTAATTAACGAATAATTCTTGTTCTTAGTTCATGAGCGTTGAGGACGACGAGCTCAACGATGAGCCACAATCAACCATGGTATCCACAGAATAATCGACAGAGCGACGGTAATCATCCAATCCCCGATCCACGCGCAGGTACAATACCTGACACTGTCCAAAATGGTCAGAGACTTTTGGCGGTCTATCCACCGGCATCGGTAACGCCTACGCATCATGGCAAGTCCTCCTTTTAATTTGTAGAAAAGATACTTGTGGCTCAATAAAAATGCAGTCTCAAGGCATATAAGTAGCATGACATTGACCGCCGCTCCAACATTTCCCCAGCCCGAGTATTACAGTCAAAGCTACGTGCAGGCGCCGAACCCGCCTCCGTACTCAGAATACGATCAACAACTGCGATATCTTGCTGCACCCCGACCACCGGTGAATAATCCTGGATATTGGGAAAACACGAGGAATGAGGCCGTTAGGATGTTAAACGAGCAGGCAGGCCCGTACGTGCAAAACGCATGCTCATAGTTTACCTGACCCTAATATATGCCACTAGTTCCTACCAATACGCAGATCCCATCTCATGGAACGCTCATGCTACGTCTTCCTCGTTCCAGACAATGCCGTTTGCCCATTCGGTTCTCCAGCGTACTGCGCCTAGCACTGCATATCCAACTCCTCCGCCTCCCGGGATCAGTACTTCTTCGTCTTCCCTTGCCTTTGCATTGGGTATGCCTGAGCCGCCAAAACAACTTGCTCCTTCGGCTACGGTCTACAAACCGCAAGAATCCCAAGCGTTTTATGAAGCATTCCTCGAAGATCGAGCATCGCAAATTGACCGCAAACCGCAGACCCCTGCACCTCAAAAGCCCGCGTATATTGGACTAGATGAAAGTCCTGATCCTCTTGCCCTGAGGTCTGACAACTCTACAAGGCCCGCTGTCACGCCAAAAAAACGAAAACCTATAGTTTTGATCGAGTCTCCTTCGATAAAACGCATACAAACGTTGAAGGCGACCGCCAGTGGTCAGAGGATGCCACAGTCTTCTGTTCCCCTCACTCCCAGCTCAAAAGCAAGCCCTTTTTCTACTAAGTCACCAACACCCCAAAGTGTTACTCCGACACATAAGCGTATTGTCAACATGGCATATGTCGCTGTTCCTCCTAGTCCCTGGCTGACTCCGTCCTCTTCTCGGAAACCATCCGTGCTTACGGATTCCATGAAGAGTAAAGTCAAATTCACGGAGACGCCCGATCTCGGTGGCTACGGGTCAGAGGATGATGGCCCTTCAAGTCCAACAAAGAGATTTACTTTGAATGATTCGGTCAAAAGTTCTGCTCGGCGCACTGGAGACCGAGATGAAAGAGGTGATTTTGACTGCATTCTCTTGTCGACCTAATGCTAATTTCCTTTAATTACAGGACCTCTTGAAAAATTAACTTCATTAATGGAAGATGTCTTCGAAGCAGAAGACAACGTGCCACCAGAAATTGAAGCATCAGAACTCAACCACGATTTTTTCTCTCCTTTGGCTTCCGACTGCTCGCGCCCTTGGCTATCTTCGACAATAATAAAGAAACTGACAAAGTATATTGGACATGTTGCTCGTCCTACGAAGCGTTTGCGTCAAGCCACTAATGGAGTTGCTGGAACTCCTCGAGGGAAAGGCAGGATGACGGATATAGACACACAGACTCTTTCCCGTTTGCTGAAAATATTAGAACGTAGTGTCAAGGCTGGTGAAGATGTTGATCCTTTCGTTTACCATGCACCTCCTGGGTCGACCAAGTCTTCCCCCAAGAAGCCACCAACGAAGAGGACACCCAAAGCAAAGAAAATGGATAGACGGTCTCAGACTCCGAAAGACGACGTCCCAGGAGATCCGGAGGATATCGCTATGACCGCAGAAGAACCTCCCGTGCCAGCTGTTGGACTTTCTTCGCAAGACTTTGAACGACTGAGCGACATGTTAGAAGTTGCCCGTGACAGCATACTGGCAGCCGATTGCTGCATTGCACTCTTGGGGAGTGATAGATTAACTAAACAAGTATGTCTTTTCCCTTTCTGCATGTGACTATTCTTGACAAACCACATTAGTTATACTCGGAAGAATTGATCACAGCTTGCCTTAACACGACCAAGAACCAACTTACCAAAGTCTTATACCCCTTTGTTGAGGCTTCAGCAGAAAATGGAGCAGCTCTCAACACTCACCCGTTATTAATCGCGATCGTTAAGAACACGGCGTCGAGCGCTTTAGGCCACCGTCGGCAGCTAGGAGAATTATTCCAGGCACTCTCAGCTGTTATTCCGCGCATCAATATGCTTATCAATGCTGAATCTGTTGCCATGTCTGATTCGATTATCATTCAAGCGGTGTATATAGCTATTGGTCCATTCTTCGTCGTCGACGCAGGCGGTGATGTAGATAACAAAGGCAAGAAAGAAAGCGTGGTTATTAAGACTTTAGGCAAAAGCGCCATGAGAGGTCTCAGACTTGACGCCCTATCTCTGATCCGAAGTGTGAGTAATTGTTAGAGTTTTGGCTCTGTGCGATGCTTACTTACGATTGAAGATTTTCGCGAACCACGAAGACCAGCGATCATGGATTATCGAAGAGATCTTGACTTCGTTAATCAAGCTAAATGACACGAAACAGAAGGCTGGCCAGTTTCGGTTTGTACTGTTAATATATGCATTTCTCCGATTGTTTAATGTTATCTAGGTTACGGGATGGTCGTTCTATTCGCACAGTCTCTGCTCTATTACTGCAACTTGTGCAGACATCTGCGCATGATGTCCGCATTCAAGCCAAGAAGATCGATAAGTCTCGACAGAACAAGTTTGCTTTACGCCGACAAGAAAGTTTTTCTGAGAGCCAACCTACAGCCCCTGAACCTTTTTTAGATGAAATTGATCAAGAGGTGTGTACGGAGCTCTCTAAGAGAATCCAAGATGGCCTGAAATTTTTTCAAAGGAACTTCGTTTATATGGTACTGGTTTGGAGTCGGCCACTAAGGCGGCTAAAACTATCATCATCTTTCTGACGCAGAGGTTAGTTTTCGTTCCATATTTGAACTTTCCGCTTAGCTACATTTGACACAGATCCGGGAAGGGGAAAGCAACCAAGAACTCCAATGAAGCAGAGTATCGCGCAATATTCGATAATTTAATCGATGATTTGCTAGTAGTTCTTTTCTGGCCAGAGTGGCCTGCAGCAAGTCTCATCCTTAGCATTGCTTCCAAATATATGGTAAATATATGCGGTTACAATGTGGATAATTTGTCTACTAATCGGGACGTGTAGGTATCCTCCCTCGACGACGTGAAGACCAGCTCCCAAACCGACAACAATGCTGCCAAAACCATGGCGTTAGACCACCTCGGTGTTATTGCAGCGCGCATTAGAACGAGCATCTTGAAAGTACAGAACGATACCTCTGCGAAAAAACCCTTGAAACCTCTTGACGAGGTATGTATAGCCCACAGCCATGGTATTCCCGTCACTGACTTCCCTTCAGATTGTTTCCAATCACACTCTCAAGGGCCTTAACAGGTTTCTAGACGCCCATCAAGATGTTGCTTCTCATCTTTGTAAGCGTTCTTCGGAAGACCAAGCATATGATGTGAGTCGCCCATTCTCCAAACTAACGCACAAGCACTTACGACTATATTTAGAGTGCCAGAGAACTGACAGCGGCGACTCTTGGACAAGAACTCGCTGCTGCTCTCAAGCGAGTTCATGGTTGGCTGGAAAATTCTCAAAATGACGACGATCTCAACCTGAAGGACGATAGTAAGCTTCAAGCCTTTGGACAGAGGTTGAAAGTTGCTTTGAGGGAAGTCTGGAAAGATCCATCCAGCGATGTGTTTGATATCGGGTATATTCTATATTCATGAAAAAGATTCATACTCATCTCTGTCACAGTTCGCAGGAAGAAGTGCAACGCGTTGACAGCCTTTCCGAGGAAATTGGAACCACCCAAAGTTTGCGAAATTCTTTTAACCCAATTCTCAGCATTATTGTCATCGCTCTTGATGCACCTGCTATCTTCATGCGCACTAAAGCTCTCAAAGCCCTTGGCCAGATTGTAACCAGTGATGCGACAATCTTGTCCAATGTACGTTTTCAGCCATTCTTTGATTTTACGGTGCTTATAATATTCGTCTATAGCCCAATGTCCGACGTGGAATTGAGAGCCATCTACTTGATAGTTCCCCAGCCGTTCGTGATGCTGCCGTGGAATTGATCGGGAAATATATGGTCGATTCTCCTGAAGTAGCGGGTGATTATTACCAGAAGATCGCAGATCGCATGGCGGTGAGTCATGCATGATTGCTGCGATTTTGCGCTTTGCTAATCTAACTCTGCTAGGACACTGGTCTGAGCGTCCGAAAACGCGTGATTAAGTTGCTGAAGGCATTCTATCCCATCACAACCGATGATAGGAAAATAGACATAACGACGCGTCTCGTTTTGAGGATGATGGATGAGGATGATACTGTGAAAGAGCTCGCCATCAAAACTATTGAAGAACTCTGGTTCCCTCCCACCCCTCTTACTTCTGCTCTGAAGACGAGGACTCCTCCTTCTGGGTCGAATCCACGAGATAATAGTGCATTGCTCTCGAAGGTCTCCGTAATCATGGGTACCTCCGCAAATTTCAAAGATCGACAATCCCCTCTTGAAGATCTTCTTCACAAGATTATGGCCGATAAAGAAGGGGCGGAGAAAACTTCTCTCCATTCTCGTTATACTGAAATATGCGAAGCCCTCATAGACGGCTTGGTAGATGCTTCAGATATGCCCGGATTCGTGAGTAAAGGATATCCTTCAGTTTTGTTTAGTTTCATCTAACATTCACCCATGCATTCACCCATGTTTAGACTGTTATCAATTGCATCAGAACCATATATCTGTTCACATCGGCATACCCATCCGTTTTATCAGGCACAAATGCATCAACCTTGCTTCCATATCTTAAGAATGCAACCACTGTACGCTCTTCTAAAAATCAGGGCTCGACGACTTTATTCTCATTATTTATCAGGGACAGGTGGAAGAATTGGCTACATCCGACTACCTTCTTAAAATTTTCCGGGCCTCGATTCCCCACATGCCTAAGACAGCAGCAAAGTTCGGTCAGGAACTCCAAGCGGCTTTGCAGCCTATGATTATCAAGCCTTCTGGGGCGGGAGGTGTCCAGGTAAATGGTCTCTCAACTCTTCTAAAAAATACCCCTGACTCGGTGCTTCAGATTCTACAAGAAACAGTCGGATGTATGTGCGTTGTAGTCCAACACCTTACCCACGATTTCGTAAGACTGGTAAATTTGTTTAAGTCATGCAATGGTAAGTAAACTTTTTTTAGATTCTTGCCCTGCTGACCGGTATATATCTTTGCAGGACGTTTGCAGCAAATTCTTAGACGGCCTGCTTCCCAGCAACTATCCGAGGTCGACGCCCGAGCCTTAATCATCCTTGTTTTCATCGTGTCACTTCTTGCCGAGCACTGTAACTTCGACGGGCTGCGCATCCAAAATCCAAGTATGATATATCTATCTTGACACCTATATCTCCGCAGGCCATTGACGATAAACTGTTTAGGCCTCGCTACAGATCTCGATAGCATATCAGAGGTGCTAACATCCAGATTTAAAAAAAATTCAATCATCCATTGACCTTTTTGTAGGGTTCCATCATGGAGCATACGTACAATGCTTTGCTGTCTCTTTATGAGAGATACACCAATACAACACTCAGAGGCCGCCTTCTGCAATGCCTTGGTAAGCGTTCTCATATTTTCGTGGAGTAATGATTCTCATTGATCTAGGCTTCCTTTTCCGTGCTCAACCGACATTAATGACGGTGGATCGTTCGGCCGTAGTGATGGATGAGATTTTCGCATCATCTGAAGAGGAAGGGAAAGGTCGTTTGCTGAGGATCATTCAAGACTTCCTTGTCTCTGAGGCGTCGAAGCATAGTGCGAAAGAGAAAGGTCCGTGTGTTCACTGCTTTATCTACATAGTCATTGACGTTCAGTTTAGAATTGACAAAGGGCAAAACGAAAGTATCTGAGGTCAACATGGAAGAACTGGTCGGAAATACAGATGGTTTCGCAGACTCTGGGTGGGTGCTGGTTTATTTCTTAGAGTCGGCGATGCTCATTCATGAATGCTGCAGTGTGAGTTCAGCCATTGTCCAACGCTACCTCGATCATGTGTTGGATGCCGCCCTGTCATCTAATGCTCAAATGCAAGCTGTGGCCATTGACGTTCTGAGTTTCACTATCAAACAGGGGCTTGCACATCCTCTTCAGGTAGATTCCGTGGTTATTTTACCGCAGAGGTACAATCAATCTGACATTACTCTAAGTCATTCCCAGTAATTGTAGCCCTAGAAACAAGCCCTTCAATGATCATCAGTAACAGAGCTGGTGCTCTGCATTCAGTGTTGCAAGGAAAACATTCCTCTCTTCTGAATACTCGATATACAATCAGTGCCAGGAAATCATTTGACTATCAAAAGAAGATTTCCGCAGATGGCGTCCGGGGTAAGTCTCTTAATAATCATTCTGGAATGAGTAGATCTTGAGGTACATCTAGGGTTTCGTTTGCAACCAACCCCGGTCGCGCTTCTCCAACGTTGGTATTCGCATGTCCGCGAGAAAAGACCAACCAGACAGGATTTCTTGAAAGCATTGGTTAGAATATTCCAGGAAAACGAATCTTACGAATCTGCGCAGGTTTGTTCTTTTGATTCTTTCTTCATGAACTCGTTTTCTAATTTATTCTAGGACGACGTTAACTACACCAGATATATGGCTGAAAACTTTGCCACGTTTGACTATAAAACCGTTGAAGAAGTTCTTACGGTCATCAAATATCTCACCAACGTCCTGTCTACGACGGGCATGCAACTGCTGGAAATACTATCTCCCTCCCATTTACTTACCCATCTGCACGACAATCCACAATCTTCGCAACATTCCCAACTTATACACCCTTCATTTGCAGAACCTTCAGTACAAACTCTCGTCTGTAGTTTCTCACGATTTTCCTATTTATTGCTGACTTGCACAAACACAGGACCACCTCATGCCCAACCCACCTCCGAAAGACTCGTCGGGTATAAAGGAATACAACACGGTGGCTCTTATGCGAACATCTGTTATTATAGCCATGGTTATGCTGTTGAAAGCTCACCTAAAGGTCTTATACTCTTTATCTGAGGAGTGAGCTTATTTTTTTGGATGCTTTGCAGCTCTATCTCATCTTTGCTTTATAGTAAATGTAATAAATTTGTAATTGGCAAGAAAACTGCCGTAGGAGACAGGCCCGCGACGAAACGTCACGACAATCCTATATCTTGGGACCGACTTCCTTTCGCTATTAATCCTCTTCACACTACCGAAGATGCTAATCTCCAGAAGAGTAGAGTATGTATCCGAACACACGTGTAAACATTCTTGCTGAATATCTTGTTCTAGTTCCTTGAAATCTGGAATGAAGATGGTCTTACCGCGGAACCTGAGGAAGAGGAATTCCTTTAAATTCGAACTACTTTCCCATTTCCTCTATGCATTTTCTATCATTATTCTTGCTATCGTTTCTCCACATCCACGTTCTGATACCCGCAGTGCATTTGTACCATAAATATTGTTCTACTGCTCTATAATACATTGCATGTCGTGTTACAATTAATGTTGTAGAAATATGGGAATCAGGAGGGGGGAGGCACAATAATGTTTCCATCGCTGAAAATGGCGGCACCTCTCGGAAGTTCCTTTATGACGACCTTCGTATCTTCGTCAAGGATTGGTTCATCCTCGAACTTCCAAGGTAACTGACCACCATAGACTGCTGGAAGGTTATGAACATGAACAAGCTCGCAGAGCGCTGAACCAGGATCCCTGCCAAGTACATGGATCTTCAATCGTGTCCCTTCATCAAACCAACCCTTGACCCAATTCCAAATTGTAGGAAAGAAAGAAGGGGAGTTAATGATAGCAATATGATGCAGGGTTTCGGGATAATTGGCGGTTGATAGTCGGGAGGCTTCTTGAAGGTGATGTCGTAGCTTCCACATCGACCCGAAAGATACGCTGTCCAAGTCGATGATCGTGGTGGTGGATGATACAGGTATAGGAGACGTTGAATGGGGTAGATGGGAGCAGAGCGGGAAGGTAAAACGGGTCATAAATTCGTAGAGGACAATACTGAAATATATGATCAGTCCCGGGGTTTTTCTTTTTGAGCTCAAAGATTCACATTCTATGATATCTCGTTTCTGCAGGTATAGCATCTAGTTCTCGCTGTAGGGGTTCTAAAGAAGCCAACCGGTAGACATAGAGAGGGAGACCAAGCTATACAACTGTTAGAAGAGGTAGCTGTTTGCACACTATGAGGCTATCTCACTTTATCCCGACGCCCTGTCCAACGAGGATAAAACTTTCTTGAGTTCTCAAAATCCTCTGCCTTTATCTCTGAGAATAATTTCGAAACGTTATGTTTCTTCCTCCAGTTTTCTGCATCAGTGAACTGTTTCTGAGCCGCTGTGGGGTTGAAGCTCCTCGCTCGAAGGAAACGCCTGCTTTGCGCTTAAACAAAGATGTATAGATATAGATGGCTTAATTCCACTCACAACAGGGTTGCATCGTCGTGCGAAGCTGCCTTTCCTTCCGACTCAGCGGGAGTATACAGACCAACAGCTGTCAAGTTCTCTTTAAATGCCGTGAGCGCTTGCTCTTGTTCTGTTGAAAGATTGCCCAGATGTCCCTTAAGATGATGCAGGAAATTGACGTCGGATTCCGGTTTCTGTGTCTCTGCCATGAAGATCTTCGTCTATTCTCTAGGATGGAATCAACGTTGTCCGAAAACTGATTGTCGGTGATGTATTATTTGTGGTAGGCTGAGTAATTGTTCGGATCCCACACCTACACCTTTGGGTTGCCCATGAAGGAAATTTACTGTAAACACAAACGTGTACGGCTTGTGTTCTTCGACAGTCGACTTGACTAATGTGCTTATGTGCAAAGGTTGAGGACGCCGAGTCAAGCTTATTAATTAGGCTTTAAGCTTTAGTAGTCACTAGTCACTAGTGGGCAGTGGCCGGCTAAAATGAGCCTTGCTAAGGCTTGCTTACCTCCAATTCACTAGTTGCCTTGCCGCTTGAACGAAACTTGAACGGAACACTCGTATTGGTGACATTGCCAGCCTGAGCGGCAATCCGCTTCGCTCGCTTTAGTGACTTCAAACCGTTTTTGCAATTGCTTGGTTACATTGTGCGCCAAACGAGTGATTGCGTACTCAAGACGACGACGTAAACTTTGGCGACATATTGGACTGTTAACTATCATTCGAATGCGCTACATTCCTCCGGGATCGACAACCTTTAACATTTGGATAGATTTTATACACCCTTAACTAGGATGGTGCGTTAGTCTGGTTTCATCCAAAGATCCGAATTGCTGTTGATTGATATTCACACTCTGAAGAGAAAAGTCCTGTTTGAATTTTTGCTACTCGAATGCCAGTCTGCAGTCGGTGACATGCACGGTCGTTTCTCGCCTTGTCGGGGATCTTTGCAGTGGCCTTTTTTTCCACCAATTCGCTAGTCGTCCAAGGTTTAACATATCCATACCTTATCGACTCCTGTGCAATACCCACCGAAGATTTCCAAACCTCACGACGCGGATTTGGTAAGTAAGTTCCTGGAAATACTGAGTTCTGGGGTGTCCCCGCTTCCGGTTTGACCTAACCTGCAATAACGGATCGGCTGTGTATCTGTTTCTGCTAACGAAAATTTGAGCTGAGATCTCCATGTGATCACGATAGCAGTTAAGTTACTTTCAACTATATAAAGAAGTTGGAGCTGTCAGGACATCCGTAGATCCCTTTCAGATGCTTCGACACCTTTCTAGTCATGATCTGCCCCAAGAGCTCTCCGACCATATAATCGATTATCTTAGATATGACCCCGAGACTTTGAAGAGCTGCAGCCTTGTCTGTAAATCCTGGCTCTTCTCGAGTCGCATTCATCTATTCCATCGCTTAATATTCGACTCAGAAGATGCGGACACTCTAGCATCTCTCATTATTGGACCCCCGCGATCCTCAATTCCTCACTATAACAAAAAACTGGAATTTATTGGGTGCACTACTCTTTTCGAAAATGGCCTTATTCCCACACTTCTTCCCCTTTTTTTCTCCACGACAACGCATATAAAATTAGCCGACATCGTGCTCGATAATTTTAGCGGCCTACTCGATATACTTTGCGCATTTCCATGCCTACAATCCGTCGCTCTCGAACGCGTACACTGGGACGGTC
>Ga0247779_1001593_pt1 | contig 10767 bp, 9 predicted proteins | sample UWRJL221509R5_FD_179925 | JGI IMG/M metagenome (GOLD analysis project Ga0247779, IMG submission 179925) | Plant litter microbial communities from Arlington Agricultural Research Station in Wisconsin, United States - UWRJ-L221-509R-5 | ecosystem: Environmental > Terrestrial > Plant litter >...
TTCTGCGTCGCGGCGTCGTCGCCGGCAAGCTTGAGCTTGCCCACGGCGTCCTTGGCGTCCAGGAACTCCTTGCGCGCCTTGCCGACCGCGTCGAACAGCGCGCGCTCCTCGGGCAGGTCCATCTTGGCCTCGATGAACTTCTGCAGCTCGGTCGTCTTGCTCACGCCTTCCACGCTGGCAGGCGCGAAATAGGCCACCAGGCTCGGGTCGTTGCTCTTGGCGATCGCCGTGGCGCGCACGATGGCCATGCTCGAGACGCGCAGCCAGTCGGCTGCCGCACGCTCGACGACCAGGTTCTCGCCGACCATTTGCGAGACGTCATCGCCCACCCGCTGCAACTTGAGGACGGCGAAGACGCTGCTGGCCACGGACAGCGCGACGATGAGGCCGAGGACGAGCGCGAGGCGCCTGGCGATGGGGAGATTGGGCAGGAACAAGGCGCACCTTCGGAGACCACGGTGGATGGATCGCTTCGCCGACGGCCCGCCCGTGGGGGCGGATGCGGCCGGCGAAGACGCGCGTGCCGCCCGCGCGGTCTGGAGCGGGCAGCACGGCTGTCCCCGGGTTTTCGGACGTTCGCCGCCCGACTTGAGCGCCGGGCGAGCGCGCGAAGCGCGCCGGCGTGCCCGGCGTGCCGGTTCAGAGGAAGCCGGTCGACAACCAGGGCACCGCCGCGACGACGACGGTGCCGGCCAGCAGCGCGAGCATGTAACGCACCATCGGCCGGATGCCGCGGTCGGGGTTGACGCGCGCGATCGCGCACGCCGAGTAGTAGCCCACGCCCAGCGGCGGCGCGAACAGCCCCAGGCCCATCGCCAGCGTCGCCACCATCGCGTAGTGGACGTCGTTGATGCCCAGCTGGCGCGCGATCGGGAACAGCAGCGGGCCGAACAGCACCATCGCCGGGATGCCCTCGAGCACCGATCCGAGGATCACGAACGCCAGGATCGACACGGCGAGGAACATCGGCGCGCCGCCCGGCATGCGGGCCATCGTGTCGGCCAGCCAGCCCGAGAAGCCGGACTGCGTCAGGCCCCAGGCCATCGCGGTGGCGGTGCCGATGATCAGCAGGATCGCGCCCGAGAGCGCCGCGGTGCCCACCAGCATCCTGCCGAGGTCGCGCCACTTCATCTGGCGGTAGATCGCCGCGCCGACGATCAGCGCGTAGGCGATGCCGATCGTCGAGACCTCGGTGGCCGTGGCGACGCCCTCCACGACCGCGGCGCGGATCAGGAACGGCAGCGCCAGCGCGGGGAACGCGATCGCGAACAGCTTGACGTTGTGCCTCCAGGGCGTGCGCGGCACGCCGGACAAGTCCTCGCCGCGGCTGCGCCAGCCGACGACCGAGCACAGGATCAGGCCCAGCACCAGCGCCGGCAGCAGGCCGCCCGTGAACAGCGCGGCGATCGACACGCCGGTGACCGAGCCGATGGTGATCAGCACGAGGCTGGGCGGCACCGTCTCGGTCTGCGCGCCGGTGGCCGCGAGCAGCGCCACGAGCTCGCCCTCGTCGGCGCCGCGCGCCTTCATCTCGGGAAACAGCGCGGGCGCCACGGCGGCCATGTCGGCGGCCTTCGCGCCGGAGATGCCCGACACCAGGTACATCGCGCCGACCAGCACGTACTGCAGGCCGCCGCGCACGTGGCCCAGCAGCCCGGCGAGGAACGCGACCATCGCGCGCGCCATGCCGGTGGCCTCGAGCAGCTGGCCCAGGAACACGAACAGCGGCACGGCCAGCAGGATCAGGTGCGACATGCCCTCGTCCATGCGCCCGACGATCACCGGCATCGGCGTGCCCGTCGCCAGCGCCAGGTAGCCGAAGGTGCCCAGGCCGAACGCGAACGCGATCGGGATGCCGGCCAGCACGCTGCCGGCGGCCACGCCGACGAAGAAGACCAGCAGGTTCAGGCGGCCGAGATCCTCGAACGCGCCGCGGCCGAACCAGAACGCCGCGCACAGCCCGCCCACCAGCGCCAGCGCGGTGACGATGTGCCGCGCGCTGGCCTCGCGCAGGAGCCGCAGGATTGCGAAGACGCCCATCAGCGCGACGCCGATGGGCATCGCGATCTCGCGCCAGAGGTTCGAGATCTCGAGCGCCGGCGTGGTGATGTCGCCCTCGTCGCGCGCATGCTCCCACGCGGGCCCGAGCAACATCGCGAGGAACGCCAGGCACGCGCACGTGGCCACGGCCTCCATCAGCGCCCGGTTGCCGGGCGACAGGCGCGCGACGATCGCCGTCATGCGCATGTGCTCGGCGCGCCGCAGCGCGATGACGGCGCCGAACATCGCCAGCCACAGGAACAGGATCGACGCCAGTTCGTCCGACCAGACGAGCGGGCTGTGCAGCACGAAGCGCGCGACGACGCCCGCCAGCAGCACGCCGATGTCGGCCACCACCAGCACGGCGGCGGGCACTTCCACCAGCCAGCCCAGCCCGCGGTCGATGCGCGCGAGCCAGCCGCGCGGGACGGTGGTCTGCGTGACGATCGGGCCGTTCGCGGCCTCGGGTAGCGTGTGCCCGAACGCCAGCGTCGGATCCGGCGCCAGCTCGTGGAGTCGGACGGCGGGCTTCACGTGGGCATCCCCGGTGATTCGCGCCTCCGCGCCGGGCGGGGGCATTCGCCCTGCGGGCGGCCGTGCCGGCTCACGACAGCTTCCCGACGCTGCGTTCGAGCACCGCCCAGCCCTCGTCGCCGAACTTGCTCTTCCAGTCGCCGTAGAAGTTGGCCTTGCGCAGGTGGTCGCGGAACAAGCCGGCGTTGGTCGGGTTGAAGACCATGCCCTTGGACGCCAGCTCCTTTTGCAGGTTGGCGTTGAGCTCGGCGACGTCGGCGCGCTCCTTGACGCCCGCCGCGTTGACGTTCTTCGAGACGATGGCCTGCAGGTCGGGCGGCAGCTTGTCCCACGCCCTCTTGTTGGCGAGGAACCAGAAGCCGTCCCACATGTGGTTGGTCAGCGAGCAGTACTTCTGCACTTCGTAGAGCTTGGCCGTGGAGATGATCGCCAACGGGTTCTCCTGGCCCTCGACCACCTTGGTCTGCAGCGAGGAGTACACCTCGGCGAAGTTGATCGACGCCGGCGCCGCGTCGAACGCCTTGAACATCGACGTCCACAGCGGCGACACCGGCACGCGGATCTTGAAGCCCTTGAAGTCGTCCGGCGTCACGATGGGCTTGCTCGACGACGTGGTCTGGCGGAACCCGTTGTCCCAGATCTTGTCCATCGCGACCAGGTCCTTCTTCAGGATCTGTGCGCGGATCCAGGCGCCCAGCTCGCCGTCCATCGCCTTCCACACGGTGGCGTAGTCGGGGAACGCGAAGCCGACGCCGCTGATCTGCGACGCGGGCACCAGCTGGCCCAGGATCAGCCCGGACAGCGTGAAGAACTCGATGCCGCCCGAGCGCAGCTGGCTCAGCATGTCGGAGTCCGAGCCGAGCTGGTTGTTCGGATAGATCTGGATGTCCACGCGCCCCTTCGTCTCGGCACGGATCGCGTCGGCCATCTCCTTGGCGCGCAGGTTCATCGGGTGCGAGACCGGCAGGTTGTTCGCGTACTTGTACGTGAACTCGGCCTTCTGCGCGAAGGCGCCGATGGCGGGCAGCGCGAGGGTGCCGGCGGCACCGGCGAGGATCTGGCGGCGGGAAATCTGCATGTCGTTGTCTCCGTTGTGATGCTTCTTCTGTCGCTCGTGCACCCTCCTGGGGCATCGGCGCAGACGTTTGTCGTGGACGATTGTGAGCGCTCAGGCGGGCGAGGATTCCCTCGTCTTCCCCAACTCTGTGGATTCCCACAATTCGCCGCGTGCGAAGAGTTGTTCGCGGATGTCCTTCTTGGTCACCTTGCCGTAGCCGGACTTGGGCAGCGCCTCCCAGAAGAACACGTGGCGCGGCCAGCGATAGCGCGCGCAGCGGCCCTCGAGGTGCGCGAGCAGCGCGGCCGCGTCGCAGGCCACGCCGTCGCGCACGACGACCACGGCCACGCCGACCTCGCCCCACTTCGGGTCGGGAACGCCCAGCACCGCCACCTCGGCCACCGCCGGGTGCGTCAGCAGCACCTCCTCGACCTCGCGCGGGTAGACGTTCGAGCCGCCCGAGATGTACATGTCGGACTCGCGGCCGGTGATGTACAGCAGCCCGCGGGCGTCGACGCGCCCGAGGTCGCCGGTGTGGAACCAGCCGCCGCGCAACGCCTTGGCCGTGGCTTCGGCGTTGTCGTGATAGCCGGCGAACACGCCCGGCCCGCGGCAGCAGATCTCGCCGACCTCGCCGACCGGCACGCGGCGCATGGCCGCATCGAGGATCGCCACCTCCATGCCGGTGCGCGGGCGCCCGCACGAGCCGACGTTGGCGTTCGGCGCGTCGTCGTCGGGCGAATGCATGGCCGGCGTCAGCACGGTGATGCAGCCCGTCACCTCGCCGAGGCCGAAGTACTGCACCAGCACCGGGCCCAGCGTGCGCAGCGCGCGCTGCTGGTCGGCACGGTACATCGGCGCGCCGGCGTAGATCACGTAGCGCAGCGACGAGTGGTCGTGCTCGTTCACGGCCGGATGTTCGACCAGCATCTTGACGATGGTCGGCACCGTGAACAGGTTGGTGACGCGATGGCGCTCCACCAGCGCCCAGAACATTGCCGGATCCAGCCTCTCGCCGGGCAGCAGCACCGTGGCCGCGCCGCGCGCGACGTTCAGCAGCGCGTGGATGCCGGCGCCGTGCGACAGCGGCGCCACCGCGATCGACACGTCGTGCTCGGTGGTGCCGGGGATCAGGTCGGCCAGGTGGTTGGTGACGATGAAGGCCATCTGGCCATGCGTCAGCATGCCTGCCTTCGGCCGCCCGGTGGTGCCCGAGGTGTAGAAGAACCACAGCGGATCGTCGGCCTCGACGGGCGACTCCGACGGCTCGGCGCCGAGGTGCGACGCCACCAGCGCCTCCCAGTTCAGCTCGCCGGCCCGGCCACCGCCCATCGGCACCACCAGCCGCAGCGCGGGCGACGCCTCGCGCACCGCGGCCACGTGGGCGTCGAAGCCGTCGTCGACCAGCATCGCCGCGGCGCCGCTCGAGGCGCCGAGGTACGCGACCTCCGGCGGCGTCAGCCGGAAGTTGACCGGCACCCACACCGCGCCGAGGCGGAACGCGACCCAGCAGCTCTCGAACATCGCCAGCGTGTTGCGCGACTGCACCAGCAGCCGGTCGCCCTTGCGGATGCCCAGCGAGCGCAGCGCCGCGACCATCGCGTCGACGCGGCGGTCGATCTCGCCCCACGTCCACCACTGCTCGCCCTGGATCAGGCCGGCGCGGTCGGGATGCAGGGCCGCGGTCTGGCGCAGCAGCTGCGAGAGATTGCAGACCTGGGCCGGGTTGCTCATCGGAGATCCTCCGCGCCGCGCGCCGCGCTGCGGGCGCCCGCCGGCAGCCGGGCGGCCTTCATGCGGCCTCCAGGATGCTCAGGTAGTTGGCAACGGCCGCACCGCCCATGTTGAAGACGGCGCCGAGGCCCGCGCGCGGCAGCTGCATGTCGCCGGCCGTGCCGGTCAGCTGCATCGCCGCCATCACGTGCTGCGACACGCCGGTCGCGCCGATCGGATGGCCGCGCGACTTCAGGCCGCCCGACGGGTTGACCGGCAGCCTGCCGTCGCGCCGCGTGTCGCCGTCCAGGATGGCGCGCGCGCCCTGGCCGTGGCCGCGCAGGCCCATCGCCTCGTACTCCAGCAGCTCGGCGATCGTGAAGCAGTCGTGGGTCTCCACGAAGTGCAGGTCGGACAGCGTGACGCCGGCGGTGTCCAGCCCCTTCTGCCAGGCGAGCGCCGCGCCCTCGAACTTGGTCGGGTCGCGCCGAGACAGCGGCAGGTACTCGTTGACCTGCGTGCGCGAGCGCCAGCGCACCGGCTGGAACATCGCGCCGGCCACCGGATCCTTCGAGATCACCAGCGCGGCGGCGCCGTCGGACACGAGCGAGCAGTCGGAGCGCTTGAGCGGGCCGGCGACGAACGGGTTCTTCTCGGAGACGTTGCGGCAGAAGTCGAAGCCGAGGTCGCGCTTCATGTGCGCGAGCGGGTTGCGCACGCCGTTCTCGTGGTTCTTGGCCGAGATCATCGCCAGCGCGTCGCTCTGGTCGCCGAAGCGCTCGAAGTAGACGCCCGCGATGTCGCCGAACACGCCCGCGAAGCCGCCGGGGGTGTCGGCCTCCTCCTTGACGTAGGAGCACTTGAGCAGCGTCTCGCCGATCTGCTGGCTGGGCAGCGTGTTCATCTTCTCCATGCCGATCACCAGCGCATGCCGGACGCGGCCCGAGCCGACGGCGTCGAGCGCGGCCCAGATCGCGGCGGAGCCGGTGGCGCAGGCATTCTCGACGCGCATCGAGGGCACGTGGCGGAACTCGGGGATCGCGACGCCGACCAGCGCGCCGCTGAAGTCCTGCTGCACGAAGCCGCCATTGAAATGGCCGACGAAGATGCCGTCGATGTCGGCGAGCTGCAGGCCCGCGCTGGCCACCGCGGGCAGCGCGGCGTCGCGGATCAGCTGCTCCATGTCGAGGGCGTCGAGCTTGCCGAAGGGGGTGTGGCCCCAGCCGATGATGTGTGCGTTGTTCATGTTGCGCGCCTTGTGTGCGGAGGTATGCGGGGGGTAGGCGGCGGCGGTGTGGTCCAGACTGTGGACTTTCGCGCCGACGACTGGCCCGTCGGTCAGGGATTCTGCGCAGGCTCTCCTCGCAGTGGCACGTGTGCTGCGGTGCGGCATCGGAGAAACTGGTTCACATCGTGGATGGCGTCGTTGGCGTACACGTCGGCTGTGCATGGACCTGTCGCGTCGCACGCGCCGCGTCCGCGCGAGCGGAAAGCTGGGCACGGGCGAAGCGACACCCACCGCCCACCGGAAGCGGCACTCGTCGCACAAGCGAAGCGACACCCCTCCCAGGTCAGCCGGCCAGCCGCGGCAGGTACTCCACGAACGCCTGCACCAGCGCCGAGTCGTCCGCCCGGCGCCACGCGGCGCCCGTCTCCACGAGCGTGCGCTCGCCCTTGATCGGCCGATAGACCACGCCCTCGCGGTGCAGCGCCTTCACCGACGACGGCACCAGCGCCACGCCGATGCCGCCCGAGACGAGGCTGACGATGGTGTGCATCTGGCGCGCCGGGAACAGGTCCGGGCTGAAGCCGTGGCGCATGCAGGTGGCCACCATCGCGTCGAAGATCATCGGCCCGTAGTGGCGCTCGAAGCCGAGGAAGCGCTCGTGCGCGAGCTTCTCGAGCGCGACCTGCGACGCCTTCGCCTGCGGATGGTGCTCGGGCAGCGCGACGATCAGCGCCTCGCGCTGCGTGGGCCTGTACGCGAGCGTCGGCGACATGCCCGGCGATGCGAAGATCAGCCCCAGGTCCAGCGCGCCGATCTCGAGCTCGGCCAGCATCTGGTCGGTGGTCGACTCGTGCAGCGCCAGCTTGACCTTCGGGTAGTCGGCCATGAAGCGGCGCAGCGCGTCGGGCAGGAACGAGTAGGCGGCCAGGCTGATGAAGCCGATCGAGAGCGCGCCCGACTGGCCGCGCGCCGAGTCGTGCGCGCGGCGCTTGAGCAGCTCGGCCCGCGCCAGCACGGCGCGGGCGTCGTGCAGGGCCTCCTCGCCCTCGCGCGTGAGGGCGATGCGGCGCGAGCTGCGCTCGAACAGCGTGACGCCCAGCTCGGCCTCGAGCTCCTTGATCGCCAGGCTCACCGGGGGTTGCGACAGGTTCAGGCGCGTGGCGGCGCGCCCGAAGTGCAGCTCCTCGGCGACGGCCACCAGGCAACGGAGATGACGCATTTCCATCGATCTGGATTCTGGATCAATCGATAGGAATTGCAAACTTCCTCGAATCGAAGCCTTTTCCTAGACTGCGCCACATACCGAACCGCCCGCCACCCGGACGGCACTTGGAATTGACGCGCCACGAGCGCGCTGGAGACATCCTTGACCGAGTTCACGAACGCCCTGCCCCTGCCGCGTCCGCGCACGCTGGTGCACCCCGGCCCCGTCGGCCCGATCCGCATCGAGCACCGACATGCGAACCAGGGCCGCCATTTCCGGCTCGGCCTGGAGCCCGGCCGGACGATGCAGGACGCCATCATCGAGCCGCTGCGCCAGCGGGGCGTGGAGGCCGCGTCGATGACGATCCTCGGCGGCCGGCTCGAGCGATTGCTCTATTGCGTGGCGCCGCCGGATCCGACCGGCGAGCGCGTCGCCAACTACACACGGCCGATCGAGGCCGGCGCGGCCACGCTGATCTTCGGCAACGCGACGCTCGGCAAGAACGGTCGCGGCGAGCCGATCGTCCACTGCCACGCGACCTTCGTGTGCGAGGACGGCAACGTGCGCGGCGGCCACATCGTGGTCGATCGCAGCCGCGTCGCCGGCGTGCCGATCGCCGTGCTGGCGACCTCGCTGGACGGCATCGAGCTGCGCATCACGCAGGACGAGGAGACCCACATGCCGCTGATGCGCCCGTTCGCGGCCACCGGCGCCGAGGAGGCGAGCCATGCCCTCTGACATCCGACTCGTCGAGGCCGGCCGGATGGGCCGCGTCGCGTACGCCCGCGTCGCGCCCAACGAGGACCTGGTGCTGAGCATCGAGAAGCTGTGCGCCGCCGAAGGCTTCCGGCACGCGTTCGTGCGCGGCGCGCTCGGCAGCCTGGTCGACGCCTGCTTCGTCGCGCCCGGCGGCGGCACGCGCCAGGTGCGCGGGCCGGCCGTCGAGATCGTCAGCCTGGCCGGCGAGGTGCGGCCGCAGGGCGACGGCTCGCTGCGCGCGGCCATCACCGGCATCGTCGCCGACACCGAGGGCCACGTGCACGGCGGCCCGTTCGTCGCCGGCGCGAATCCCGTGTGCGTCACGTTCGAAGTGACGCTCGAGGAATGGCTGCCGGCGGCGGCCTGACCCTTCGTTCCCAGACCACGACATCCCTTGGAGACCCTCTTGACCACGTCCACCCCCGTCACTGCCTCATCGCCCGTCGCCATCGTCACCGGAGGCGCGCGCGGCATCGGCCTCGCGATCGGCCAATGGTTCCTCGACCACGGCCACCGCGTCGCGCTGCTGGACATCGACCCGCAGACGCTGGCCCGCAGCGTCGCCGCGTTCGACCGCCCCGACGCCGTGCTGGCGGTGCACGCCGACGTGTCGGACCCGGCGCAGGTGAGCGCCGGGGTCGCGCAGGTCGTCGCGAAGTTCGGCCGCATCGACAAGCTGGTCAACAACGCGGGCATCGCCGTGTTCAAGCCGGTGATGCAGACCAGCTACCAGGAGTTCCGCGACGTGCTCGACACCAACCTGAACGGCGCGTTCCTGTGCACGCAGGCGTGCGTGCCCGAGATGCTCAAGGCCGGCGGCGGCGCCATCGTCAACATCGCGTCGATCTCGGGCCTGCGCGCCAGCACGCTGCGCGTGGCCTACGGCACCAGCAAGGCCGCGCTGCTGCACCTGACCAAGCAGCTGGCGGTGGAGCTCGGCGACGTCGGCATCCGCGTCAACGCGATCTGCCCGGGGCCGGTCGAGACCGAGATGGCCAAGCTCGTGCACAGCGTCGCGATCCGCTCCGACTACCACGACGCGATCCCGCTGGGCCGCTACGGCACGCCGGAGGAGATGGCGCAGACCGTGGGCTTCCTGTGCAGCGACGACGCCAGCTTCATCAACGGCCAGTTCCTCGCGGTGGACGGCGGCTTCGACGCCGCCGGGGTCGGCCTGCCCACGCTGCGCCGCAACGCGGCGGCAGCGGCAGCATGAAATCGCGGTCCGCGCTGCGGCTGGTCGAGCCGGCGCCTGCCCCGGCGGCCGCCGACGACGAGTTCGGACCGCCGGCCGAAGCGGCCGCGATCGCGCCGGAGCCGGAACGTCCCGAGACCGCCGGCGCACAGACGCTGCGGCGCGGGCTGGCCGTGCTGCGGCTGCTGACGCGCGTCGGCCCGGGGGGCCTGCGCATGGGCGAGATCGGCCACCGGCTGGGCCTGAACAAGACGACGGCGATCCGCCTGACGCGCACGCTGGTGGACGAGGGTTTCGTGCTGCACGACCGCGCCGCCGGCCGCTACCGGCTGGGGCCCGAGGCCTTCGCGGTCGGCCTGGCCGCCGAGCCGAGCTACGAGCTGCAGCGCCAGGCGGCGCCGATGCTGCGCGCGCTGGCGGCCGAGTCGGGCGACACCGTGTTCTTCACCGTGCTGCACGGCCACGAGAGCATCTGCCTGTCACGCGACGAGGGCGACTTCCCGATCCGCAACCAGCTGATCAAGCCGGGCGACCGCTGGCCGCTGGGCGTGGGCGCGGGCAGCTGCGCCATCCTGGCCGCGCTGCCCGACGACACCGTCGCCGACGTGCTGGCGCGCAACGCCGCGCTGCGCGCCGACAAGTTCCCGCGCTGCACGGACGCCAGCGTCCGCGCGCTGGTGCGCGACACGCGCGAGCGCGGGTACTGCCTGCAGCCGGGCATGGTGTTCGAGGACAGCTGGGCGATCGGGGTGGTGGTGTACGACCGCAACCAGGCGCCGGTCGCCTCGATCAGCATCGCGGCGCTGCGCTCGCGCCTCGGGCCGGCGCGCAGCGCGATGCTGGGCAACCGGCTGATGCAGGCGAGCCGGGAACTGACGCAGCAGCTCGAGGCCTGACCGCCCGGCCGCCCGCACGAGCCGTCGGCGCGCCTGACCGGTGGCGCCAGGGGCTCCGCCCGGGGCCGACGACCGATACTTTTCACGCAAACACATCCCCGTCGAGCAGCGGCGCCGGCGTGACCTGTCCCGTCGCTTAAA
>Ga0247779_1001594_pt1 | contig 10762 bp, 17 predicted proteins | sample UWRJL221509R5_FD_179925 | JGI IMG/M metagenome (GOLD analysis project Ga0247779, IMG submission 179925) | Plant litter microbial communities from Arlington Agricultural Research Station in Wisconsin, United States - UWRJ-L221-509R-5 | ecosystem: Environmental > Terrestrial > Plant litter >...
TTCCTTTGGCATCTATCGTACACGGCGCACCGGGAAAACCGCATCTGCCAATACTGGGATCCAACCTTGCATCCCTGACGCAGCTCCCAGATTGATATTGAGTTTTAATGATCTTCGTATTTCTGTGGAAGAGCGAAGCGCAGTTTTGAGAAACTAAGTCGCACTCTAACCTTACCATGGTGCGTGAAGATGACGGTAGGATAGCACAGAAATAAGGGATTCAGGGAAGCAAAGTGCTTTTTTTTGTTGGCTGTCCTGGTTATATGTTTTCGAGTGAACAAAATATATAGGACGTACGTACACTACTATTAGGTTCCTGGATATTGACAGCACCTGGGATGTCGTCAGGTCAGTTATTGCCAAGCCTATGCAGGAAGTTGATGCCAAGCCGTGCTTCAACTACTGTTAAGCGCCCAGAGTGGTCTAAAATTAGACACAATATTTGTGAGCCAGACAGGAGCCTACTAACAACATGAATGATAAGCATGCTGTAATATTCAGAGAGTTCGCAGAGCTCTGTCTTCGCCGTACGAGCTTGTCGATTACTACATGTCACCGTGTTCATTAAAAGCTCTCACAACAACTTTCGCACTTGCAGGGTGGCAGCGCATATTGAAACGTTTCAAGTTGGAGCTTTGTTATAAGCTCTGTAAACTCCGTACAGCGATAGGACCATTGACAGCCCATCAAGACTGCATAATATAAATATTAAATCAGGGGATCGTCGTACGTGTATAATAACATACGTAATAGTGTAACAGCTTACCCGGATCTCCTTCAAGTTTTCCCAATGGGCACAGCATGTCGCGTGATTGAAATTTACCAATGATCACGGCTTAGCGCTTGACCTTTACCTTAACTTTGAACAAATGAACTGAGCTCTATTGCATGCTGCCCATCGGGTGCGTCGGACATGGGCATCCGACGTGGCAACCTGAACATTGTGGTCACGTTTATTCTTCGGAGGCCGCAATAATAAACACACAAGTTATCTCTCGGAACAGAGATTTCTGAGAAGCCGATGACAGGCAAACACTGATGCACGTCAAGATAAGAAAATGTCCATATTGCCAGCGAAGTAAGAAGCCCCACCTGTGCTATTATTGGAAACAAATAAAAATAAATTACAATTGACAACGAGTGGGGTTGATCTAATATTAGATAAAGTGAATCAGGGAACAACTAACGACAGATGAGTTAGTATGATTGGCGAAATGGAACATCGAGCAGCCACGAGTTCGGTCATGTTATTTGTAACAAAACCCATTACCTCGTGCAGAGAGTATGCGAAATTTTCGAGCCATATGCCGCAATTCTTCTGCATAATTGAGACAAATGTCGCTTCTTTCCAATACATGGAAACCAGTTATGTTTTATGGTATGAACGATCCATCCACAATAATTTCTCCTTGAACGAGATTGTTCCGTATTTTGCGGCTAATATAATCTCTCTAGTACTTGATTCAAGGTAAATACATATTCTTAGTGCCCCTCAGGCTGATAGGAGAATGTAAACGGTTGAAAGTAAGATACAACAGTCCTCTTGATGATTTTTTCTCAGCCTGGCCTTGCGAGACAAAATTTCGTTTGAGTCTAACCACGTAGCCTCATGGAAGTGGAACTGCGACGATATAGAATTATGTTCTTATCTCAAAGGAATATCATTTTAGCACATGATAGTCACTGATTCAACCCTATATGTTCTCTTCTTCAATCTAAAAATAAAATATTTATAAATAACATTCCCATCATATCTTGTGCTCTGACCGGCGTCCACTATTACCATCTCTCAATTCAACGAATGTAGCCCAGCAAATTTTTTGCCTTCCTTTCTGATCGATCGATCATCTGTTATCTGTCTTATAATTATAGGAATTTCTACTGCCCACACGTCCACCGTTGGAAGAAGAGTAAAGGTCATGCGGTGAGCGCAACTTTGCAACCCTTTTTCTGCCTCTCGACTCATCATGAGAAGCAGTACAAGAGCATATGCACGAAATGATAATGCTATTCTATGAGAAACGAATAGATTGTGAGCATGCTATCGATTGGAATGATGAATGCAATCAATGAACATGAACGCATGCATCAGGCTGCAGGTATGCAGGTATAAAGGCAATGTATTATTCACATTACTGACCCAGATCTCAACGAGTTCTTCAAATCCACCCTCTGCAGCATCATGTTTTTTGCATCAGCTCTCCTCGCCAACCTCCTCCTGGCCACTGCTGCCTTTGCTGCACCCTCTCGCTCTGAGGATCGTATTGCGCGTCGCCGTGCAGGACGTGCTTCCAACCCCAACTTCCGATTGGGTGGAGAGACAGAAGGTACCCTTGCCACCAACGCATCCAACGTGGAGTTCAGCTCCAACTGGGCTGGTGCCGTTTGGGACACCCAGCCTGCTGTAAGTAATTGTTAGCTCTATTTTTAGACGACTGATTAATGTTATCTATTACATACAGGGTACTTTCAAGTCCGTTACCGGAACCTTCGTCGTTCCCAAGCCCACTGGATCCAACGGTGCTGCCTCTGCCTGGGTCGGCATTGATGGTGACACCTGTGGAACTGCTATCCTCCAGACCGGTGTTGACTTCACTATCACCAACGGCCGTGTTTCCTACGATGGTATGTCGTCTTGATGTTCTGCAGCAATGATAAGTCTGATTCATTTTTTTGCGTCATTTTTTTAGCCTGGTTCGAATGGTTTCCCGCCGCTGCCGTCGACTTCTCCGGCATCAGCATCAACACCGGAGACACTATCACAGTCACCGTCACCGCGTCGACTACCAAGTCTGGAACTGCTGTGATCCAGAACAAGTCCAACGGACAGACCGTGTCTAAGTCCCTCTCATCCTCCTCCGGTCTTTGCGAGCAGAACGCGGAGTGGATCGTTGAGGACTTCGAGGAAGGCGGCTCGCTCGTCACTTTCGCCAACTTCGGCACTGTCACCTTCACCAACGCTGTTGCCACCACTTTCTCTGGCACCACTTTCACCCCCAACGGTGCTACTCTCATCGACATCAAGCAGGGCAGCACCGTCCTCACGAGCGTTTCGACCAGCGGAAACAACCTCGTTGTCACCCACACGTAAGAGGGCTATTGTTACGGAGAAACTGTATTAGTGTCTATTAGGAAGTATCTAGCATTGTACAACTCACATACCCCAAATAAATTCTCGGCGATTTCGGTCAATCAAGATTGTTTTATAATGTAAGATCCAATCGACAACGTGTGCATATCGTTCAAAAATTGAACAAGGGTAAACCTTCATGAAGGGATATAATTGCAGCGACGTGCGCAATGTGTGTTTGAAATGGTCCCCAAACTCATCGTCGAGGCTGGAGAAGACATATGGTGATCATAATTAATTTCATTTTCAAAATTGGTCGAACAAGTCCCTTATTCGGGATGATATAGCCCAGCGATCAAGTTTTTACGGGAGGTGATGAGCCGGTTTAGAGCAGCTATACACCACGCGGGCCTAAGATACACTTTCAGATCAATGTGGCTGAAACATAGCGTATAATATGAATCATTACTCGAATAAAATTCATGGCTGAAAGTGAATGGTGTATGACCACTCAAAATGCATCCATAGAGCGCTTAGGTTACTTGATAAATGATTTAGTCAAATATATGCGCATATATTAGGATATTTAGCATACCACACAAAGTCAGAGGAAAATGTCCCCATGTTATTTCGTAGAAAAAGGCAGCATAAAGCTTTCCCAGATCGAATTGACTATTTTGAATCATGTATAGTGATTGTAGGAACGCAATGTCCAGATATAACTGCTTATATGCGGCCTCGAGCTCATTCTTTCTATCGCTGTTGTGCCAGTTTACCTGAAAGGTTGTGAGCGCCCAGTGCAAGCGTAAACCGATGATGTTCACTTACTTTTTCTAGTACATACGTCGAATATCACCCATAAGTATCTGTATAAGGTATCTAGCAGGATGTGGAAGTGGAGAAGCAGAAAGGTGGATCGTGCATCGTGGTAAGACGCGCCAAAAAAGATCTTATCTCACGGTTAAATTCTTATCTTATCTCCCAGCCGGTCTCATACGGACCAATGTTCTGCCTGTACGAACCAATTGTCCAGGACACCGGCGAAAGCTTTCCTGCATGTTTCCCATGTCCCTCCACTATAGTTGTTCTTCTTTTTATTTATCCTGGGTTTCATAACTGGCTCATTGTACATATCTGCTTTCGCATTGCTTTCCAAACTTCGTTTTTCGCTCCAGAAAACCTAGCAAACAAAAAACACCAAGGAAATATGACGCAATACCAACAACCGAGTGAACCTTTTCCCGACGAGAAACTGCAAACTCAAGGTCCTATTGTACAGCGAGAAAATGGCACAGAAGAACCGACACCTTCGAAACATAATGGAAAGACGGTGACGATAGCAGACGAATCGGACGATTCCCGGCGTCCTTCACAGCGTTCCTCCTCCTCGTCCGATATCGAAGCAGGAAATACTTCAGAAAAGAAGACCAGAACGCGTGTACCGAGCTGGCTGTGCGAGATAGCCACGTATCTTCACAAGGAATTTGAGTGGGTGCCGCAGACATTCATCTGGAGCAATGTGAAGCCGGCGATTCGGTGTGCGTTGGTGGCATGGGTTTCCTTGGTGTTGTTCGTGATACCCAAGGTGGAGACGGTACTAGGGCAGGCTAGTTTTTTGGTGTTGATCGGTGAGTATAATCTTCTATCTGGGAGTACTTAGTTTCATGCTTCTCGTCCAGCTTCTGTGTTGTCGCCACCTAGTGATCCATTCATGGCCGTTTTGGAACGCGAAATTATCATTCTGCTGCTTGCTAGTTTGGCATGGGCGTGAGTCTATCAGTCTCAGATCTCAGGAGACGAGGACGAACTAATAATCTTTGTACAGATGGTGCTGTCTTGGAATGTTTCTCGCAGATCTGGCGCGTACCCAGCGGGTAACGACTGTCACCATATTCGACGTTGTGGATGGGAAATATTTGGAGGCAGGTCCTGTCGTCATCATTGCCGTCTTTCTTTTTCTTGGAACGACTTTTCTTCTGTGGCTCAGAGTCAAACAAGGCCCAGGACCGTATTTAATCGCAACTGTTCTCGCATGTTTATGTCTAAGTACGTGATATAACCTTTTCTCAAGAAATCTAGGCATACTAACATATTCTCTCCGTAGCAATTAATATCACCACCGGCGCTCTCTATCCATTCCCATTTTACCTTCTCGGAAAAGCCATACTCATCCCTCTGAGTGTTCATACTGCATTGTCTCTCGTCGCCTCCGTTATTATTTTCCCCTCCACCATCAGCGCCTTATTTACTACCCGCCTCACTGGGCTTCTAACGCCATTGGTCTCCACGCTTGACGGCCATAGGGCTTTACTTCGCATCAAAACTTCGTCAACAGAATTCGCATCTTCTCTCGCTACCGTTCGAGCAAACACAAAAAAAACCGAGGCTGCCATCGTTCCATTAGCAATCGCCAGGCGGCTCTTGAAGAATGACCTTATCTATGACAGGTTCGCTCCGGCGGATTTTGTCGCGTTCCAGGGCATGTGCAGGAGACTGACGGGAAGGTTGGATGGGTTGGGTATCTTCTTCACATTGGTCGATCCGGACAGAGAAAGATTCCCAGGCACGAGTGGAGCAATCACGCCTGGAGGGTATGGAACGGCCCCTGGCACACCTAGGATTGGGCTATCGCGTGCGACGACCAGAGAGCCGTCGCCGGAACGAGGGGAAAACAGCGAAAAGACGGAGGAAGTGCTTAACGGCCATAGCCAGTCAAATTCTCATTCAACTCCTCATTATCAGCGAAATGAACATGATGATGAGGGTCATACGTCCACCCACGGCGTGCCGCTTTCACCTACGTCGACTGGAAGACGCGCTGGCACCCGGTCACCGAGGCAGCAACATAATTTGACGTTGGACACGGTACATACCAGGTCATCCAAGCATTCCGCATCGCATTCGATTTCGCATGCACACTCTGTGCCTACTTCGCATATGCATCTGCATAATATTTTCCATCCTTCATCGCATTCGCATGGACATCATAGTCATAACCATCACCACCACCACCACTCGGCGTTATTACATTCGTCTTTGTTGAGTCTCGCAAAGGCACGAGCGAAGAAACCCGAACACGCTGTTGGGACGTTCGAGAGTCAGAGGTATATGAACCTCGAAGCTACAAAGTTGTGGGATCCGCATGAGGAACAGTACAACGAGAAGATGGGCAGTCTCTTGCAAAAAAGGTATGTCTGTTTTTAAATACCTTTTTTTTTCGGACACATTGTCTTATCTGGCTATCGATGCAGCTGCGACACCCTTCTGGAAGCTTGTTCGCTGGGCATAATGAGCATCAAGGAATGGATGGGTAGTGTACGCGATGGTCGCCTTCCGCAATTGTTTGCTTCGTTGGGCTTCCTCAATCCCACTCCATCGCATGATTCTTCGGCCCACTGTAGCCCTATTCCTATTATATCGCCGTTGCTCGATTTTCTGGGTGTCGGCCAGACAAGGCTTGATAATATTATGCAAGAAAGACGGGAAAGGGTGAAGAAGATCGAGGACGTCAGGAAGGTTGTGAAGGAAATGCTCGAGGCGTTCCGGAAGGAAGAGAGGTGCACCTTTTATTCTTTCTACAAACTTCTTTTCAATTATTAACTGGTTTTGTTTGACATGTAGGCATCTCGTGCTCGAACCCTACCAACGAGCATTCGAGGAAGGGTACAGTTTCAACCAAAGCCAGACGCAAGGTCATAACCATCCAGCATCACCGTTGTCGCCTAAAGCGCATCCTGAAGATTTTTCAGCAGACATTATAGCAGAGTCGCCTGTAAGACCCGCAGCACAACCAGAAAACCGGTCCGCGATTTCTGCACCAATTTTACCGTCGGAAACAACAGATGCTTTCCTCGGAGGTCTTTCAGCCGATGGTGTACCAGAGGAAGAGTATGAGAGGAAAAAGGAGTATGGCGATTACGGACGTGAGAAGGAGAAACATGAGCATGTTATGCCACCTCATCGATATCTGTTCAATTGCTATGTCTATCAGTATAATCTAATGCAGATCGCATCGATCGTACTCGAGATGGTGTGTTCTTTGTCATCTTCTTATTTTCTGTCTTTATGGCCTTTTTTGACGTTAAATTCTAAAGCTCGATGAAATTTTACGATTAGAAGAAGAACGCCCTACATGTACGTTGTGGACGCCTGTCCAGAAAGTGTTTAATTGGACTCCTTGGTCCCTCTCGGACGGGGTCGAACACCTTGATGATGATGATAATCCTGGTACGTTTAAAATGTTTGAATTCTTCCTGACCTGATTTTTTATCACTTATTCTAGATGTAATCGAGGGGCTTCCACGCGAACGTGCTGGTTCAGATGGCATGTATCATCATGGCCCAGCGACGATTTATTCCACCTCCGACCATGACCTTCCCTCTCGAATGACTGGCCCTGCATTTCCATCGCACGAACACGAGGATTTAGGTATACCGAAAAGGCGTGATCCCGATGCACTTCCCCCGCGCAATGTCATCGAGTCACTTTTGAACCTTTTCTATAAATTTTTCCTGAGCTTGGGTTCCGGAAATGTTGTTTTTGCTGTCAAGGCAGGGCTTTTGACGGTCGCTTTGAGCCTTCCAAGTTTTATCAAGAGTTCTGCTGAGTTTGCTTACGGTAAGCTATTTTACTGTTGGATCTTTTCCTCCTGATCTCTTACATGTCATGGGTCTATAGAGAACAAATTCCTCTGGGCAATGTGTGTGGCGCCCTCTTTTCAATATCGATTTTAAAGAACTTTTAACACTACTGATCGCATAGATTCATGGGCCAATTAACGATCCAGCGCTTCCGAGGTGATACAGTCTTCGGCACATCTGCCAGGATTGTCAGTACGTTTTTTGGTGGTATCGTTGGTATGGTCATGTGGTATGTATACCTTCTTCGTTTTATATCACTCTTCTGCAATGAATTGGTTGTTGACGTATTACTATTCAAGGTACATTTCGTGCGGCAGTGGACAAGGAAATGCATATGGGCTCGCAGCAGTCTGTGCAGTCTGTTTCCCATTCTTCTTCTATGCGAGGCTTTACTGGCCCATTCCTCCGATGCGTAATCTTATTTTCTTCGTCACCGCCATCTTGGTCAGTTCTTGGCCCCCGTCTATTTCGTATAATTTTGAGACAAGTGTTTATTGACAAGTGTACAATAGGTCATCGGGTATTCGTATCAAGATATACACATCAGCGTGCCTGGCTCGCCTGGCGCTGGTTGGTCTGTGGCTTGGGTGTGTTCCATATGGATTGGTATAGTGTGCAGATACCGTACTGACGCAATTTTAGAGGAGATTCGTTCTTGTTACCGCCGGTGTTGTAGCTGCATTGTAAGTCATTTCAGCGCAAAATCTACTGGCAATTTTTCCTGATTTTTCTCTCTGAAAGTATTGCGTCCCTCTTCCCGCCAACGACGACGATTAGAAGTTATCAGCGAACGTTGTTGGCTACGACGTCGTCTGAGATGGGGACGATTTATTGCGCGATCCTCTCTTTCGCTAATACGAAGCATGAACCAGAGGTTCAAGAAATTATATCGAGTTTGTTGGCTATTCGAAATAAGCTCGCACGGTCCGCGACCATGAATAGTAATGTTGGATACGAGGTATCTGCCTTGATTTTTTACGCTTTCATTTCTTGTGAGCTGATTGGGCCCGATGTAGTATTCCTTAAGAGGACGTTGGCCTGCCGATAGATACAAAAAAGTCGCGGATCTCCAAGTGTAAGCAATAAACCCAAACTCGGGCGACTTGCGCAACTAAAAGTGAATTTCCAGGGCGATCTCTTACTCTCTTTCCCATCTCATGTCGGTGATTGAACATCTTGAGCCAGCGTGGTCTCGGGCGTTCCTGAAGCGCACAAGGTTCATGGATCCCGGCTTTCAAGGGGATGTCCTGGCTGTAGTATGTAGGTCGCTTATTTGTGTATATCGATGTTTTCTTCTTTGCTTATCTGATTTATATGCATAGCCATGATATCCTTTTCATTGCGTACGGGTAACCCGCTCCCACAAATTACACCATGCCCCTTGATAGACAGGTTCATGCTGAAATATCATGGCCTGGACGTTATCCATAAGGATGCTGAAGAAGATTATGGGCTTCCACGTACATTATCGGTCGAAACATTAAAGAATGAACAGTATTTGTATGTTTTTTATTCTGGATTTTTTTGTATCCTACGCTGATTGGTTAATTAGAATGTTCTGCGTCGGCATATCCACGGCATTTGGCATAATTAATCGTCTCGACAGGCTAATGCTCGCTGTGAAAGAGATCGTTGGCGAGCAATATCATATCCATGGGGTTGGCACTGTGCGAAATCCATATGCGAACTTGAAGACTTCGGGAGCCGGTGCAGGTGTACCGATGGGATCAAGAACGAATACAGTACATTTTGAACCTCCAGTATAGGTGCACTACCAAGATCAATCATGGCTTCGTGTGCGTAATTCTTATCATAATTGCTTCCACACTGTTTTTTGACCGATGTCATGCCTTCTCCCCTTTCTTTAGGTTTTAAACTGCGCCGGCCACTAAATCGTCCTTCTGATTTACGATTCTTGTTCCATGCCGCATGCAGACTTCATCGGGGTCAGCTTCATTTTGCGCCATCAACTGACTTCTGCTTCTCAAAATCGCGTCGTTAATCCTCTCTAATTTGATACATTGACGCCTGCATAGTCCTTTTTGAAATAGCTTTACGCTATCCTTTTAACAAGCGCACCAATAAAGCTAGACTCCAGAGAATACTAGATAGTGCCGAGTCTTAAATTTTATCAGCTAAATTGTTCTCTGTGCTACTTCTTTCTACAATGTGCTACTATGTTGCATATGTTCGTTTGTCCTAATTCGTCTTCGGTTGTCGTCGCCCACTCTGGTTGTCGTCGCGGCACCGGGTGAAATTTCATGTTCATGTGTAACGAGGGAGACACGCACGCGGCCATGATCGATCATATGTTATACATCCGAATTATGAATCAAGTGGCTGGTTTATCTTTCGTCTTTATCGGGCTTTATTTTATCCGCTACCCCACTTTCAACTACTACTTTCTTTACCCCCCTTTACCTTCCATCGACCACTGGTTGTTTCCCTCTTTTGCGTCCAACTCGCGTCGTTGGTGCAGTTAAGTGAGCAAGAATTCCAGCGCCTAAAAATCTTGTCGATCTAGAGTTTCTAACAGTCAACTTCAACAGACTATGTCAATCACCACAGTGGAGAACACTTTCGGCGCCATTTTGATTGGATGTATCATCGCGGTCTTTCTTTTCGGTATTGTCACTGTACAATGCTACATGTACTTTGACAAGTACGAAGAAGACCATTACTCATTCAAGGGTTTGGTATGTTTCATTTTGTTCTTTACTGGCTTCGTGATTCAAGCAGTCTAAATTTGCAAAATCAGGTTGGCGCTGTGTGGTACGTAATGATTGGCGCCTGTGTCTGAAGTTCACATTCCTTACATCCCCCTCATCAAGGCTTCTTGAACTGGGCCATACAATTGGTTCTTCGTACGAAATATACACCACCGCCCTCGACCTCATACACGCTCGACCGCACGCAGGGGTTAGATATCCGGCCTTTGGAGCTGTTACGATATTGGGTGGGATTATAACGATGCTTGTTCAGGTCAGATATTGCGTTCTTTTGCTTCTGTTTAACACTTTTAATTCTAAAAACATCAAAACATACAGGGAT
>Ga0247779_1001595_pt1 | contig 10758 bp, 12 predicted proteins | sample UWRJL221509R5_FD_179925 | JGI IMG/M metagenome (GOLD analysis project Ga0247779, IMG submission 179925) | Plant litter microbial communities from Arlington Agricultural Research Station in Wisconsin, United States - UWRJ-L221-509R-5 | ecosystem: Environmental > Terrestrial > Plant litter >...
CTGAGTCCTGGTAGAGCGTCTCGATGCCAGCCTCGAGCACGTCGTGGGGTGCCTTCCAGTGCTTCTCCTCGCCGTCGAGGAAGATCTCGCCCGCGTCCGGCTGGTGGGCTCCGGAGAGCACCTTGACCAGCGTTGACTTGCCCGCGCCGTTGTCCCCGACGAGACCGAGGACCTCGCCGGGGTAGATCGCGAGACTCACATTCTCGAGCGCGACGACGCTGCCATAGAACTTGTCGATGTTGCGCACCTCGTAGAGGGGCGTTGCCGATGACGTCATGACTTTCTCCTGTGGATGCCTCGGAGCGCCTGCAGCGACGCGGCGGCGGCGATGAGGATGGCGACGACGATCTGGTTCCAGTTCGCGTCGACGTTGATGATGATGAGACCGCTGGTCAGCGTGCTGAGGAGCAGCGCGCCGAGGATGGTGCCGCCGATGTTGGCTGCACCTCCCGCGAGGCTCGCGCCGCCGATGACGACGGCGGCGATGGCGATGAGTTCCTCGCCGTATCCCGCGCTCGGCGATCCGGAGCCGAGCTGCAGGTACAACACCATTCCCGCTGCACCCGCGAACATGCCGGAGAGGATGTAGACCTTCGCGACGTGCTTGCGAACGCTGATCCCGGATGCCGTTGCGGCGAACGCGTTGCCGCCGATTGCGAAGGTGTACCGGCCGAATCGCGCCTTGTGCAGGAACAGTCCAGCGATGACCACGACCACGATGACGATGATCGCGGGCCAGGACAGCGGGCCGAGCCATGGAACGGCGAGACCCTGCGCGCTCGGCGGTCCGCCGGCGACCGGGCCACCACCCGTGAGGACGACGGCGACACCGGCGCCCGCTCCGAGGGTTGCGAGGCTCGCAACGAACGGCACGAGTTTGGCGAAGTTGATGAGCAGCGCGTTGATCGTTCCGACCAGGGCGCCGATGCCGATGGCGACGAGGGTGCCGATGAGCAGCACCAGGCCGTCCGGCCATCCCGCTCCGGTCATCCCCGCCATCGCGAACGCGGCGATGACGCTCGAGACCGTGAGGGTGGAACCGACGGAGAGGTCGATCCCACCCGTCACGATGACGAAGGTCTCACCGACCGCGATCAACGCGATCGGCGCCCACTGCACGAGGATGTTGCCCGCGACCCCGAGCGAGAAGAAGATCGGGTTGAGCACGCCGAAGAGCACGACGAGCAGGATGATCACGAGAACCAGCAGGGATGCCTGGTTTCCCGCGATCCGCGCCGGAAGGCTCGGACGCCGCTCTCTCGGCACGCCAGGTGGCTCGTCCACCACGCCGTTCACGCTCTTCGTCTTGACCGGACTGCTACCCGACACGTTTTTTCCTCTGCTCGACCCTGATGCAATGGATGACTGTTACTAAGTGCCCTAGCCGTTTTGCACGTAAGTGTACTTCTGGAGGTCTGCGGCCGACGTGTCCTTGGAGAGCACGATGTTCGGCAGCGTGACGCTCTTGTCGATTCCCGTCGCCTTCTTGCCCGCGCGGAGGTACTTGTCGAGGGTGTCGACCGCATCCTTGCCCTCCTGGGCGGGGTTCTGGGCGATCAGAGCGGTGAAGACTCCCTTGCCGATCAGGTCGACGTTGGTCTTGTACGCGTCATATCCGATGAGCGCGACCTTGCCGGTGAGGCCCTTCGACTGCAGCGCCGCGGCGGCTCCGGTCGCATTCGTTCCATCGATCGCGAAGATGCCGTTGAGCTTCGGGAACTCGGTCAGCCAGTTGTTGATGTTGGTGTTGGCCGTCGTGGAGTTCGACTGCGAGTAGCCCGTCGCAACGATCTTGATGCCGGGGTACTTCGCCGCGATCTGCTTCTTGAAGCCGTCGAGGCGTGCCACGTTGGTCGATGCCGTCGCGGAGGTGAGTCCGACGACGACCTGGTAGCTGCCGCCATCCTTGTAGCCGATCGCTTTCGCCATCGTGTCTGCGGCCTTCTCGCCACCGTCGTTGTTGTCGCCGGTGATGAACGAGATGACCTTCGACAGGTCGCTGACCTGGCTGTCGACGTTCACGACCGCGATGCCCTTGCTGTTCGCCGTGTTCACGAGCGACTGCAGCGCGGTCGGGTCGGTCGGTGCGAGCGCGAGACCGTCCGGGTTCAGCGCGAGAACCTGGTTGACAATCGGAATCTGGGTCGCGGGCGAGTATGTCGTCGCGTTGCCCTGGAAGATCAGCTTGTCTCCGAGCTTGTCCGCCTCCTTCTGGGCGCCAACCTTCATGGCCTGGAAGAACGGGTCGGAGGATGCGCCGACGACGAAACCGAGTGTGTATGACTTCTTCCCGCTGCCCGTTCCCCCGGAGGTGGCGCTGCTGCACGCCGTGAGCCCAAGGGCAGCGAGAGCTGCGACCGATGTAACGGTCACCACACGCCGTGCCCACGTCTTTGATGCTGTGCGATTCGACATTGAATTACCTCTTCATTCGTTAGGGCACTCGTGTGCCTGACAACGGTGTCATAACTAGGTCTAGGCCATGGATACCGTATAGTCAAGTCACTAGCTCGCATTGGAGATGCAATCGTGACACCGTTGTCAGGCTCACAGGGACCTCGCGCCGAGCCCCAGCAGCGGCCAACCATGCGCCACGTTGCCGCCCTCGCCGGCGTCGGCATCAAGACCGTTTCGCGCGTGATCAACGACGAACCCAACGTCTCGGATGCCACCATCGCGCGGGTGATGGACGCGGCGCAGCGACTCAACTACCAGCCAAACCTCCACGCGGGAAATCTCCGACGCACCGACAAGAAGACCAGGACGCTCGGGCTCCTGGTCGGGAGCGTGGCCAACCCGTTCGCGGGTGCGCTGCATCGCGCGGTCGAGGATGCCGCTCGCGAGCGCGGCACCGCGGTCTTCGCCTCGAGCCTCGACGACGATCCCCTGCGTGAGCGCGGCATGGTCGAGGCGTTCCTCAGAAGGCGCGTCGACGGCCTCATCCTCACCACCGTCACGAAGAGCCAGGGCTATCTCATCCCGGAGCAGGAGCGCGGCACACCCCTCGTCTTCGTCGACCGACAGCCCGTCGGGATCGAGGGGGATGTCGTCGTCAGCGACAATGCGGAGGGCGCGGCGACCGCGACCCGGCACCTGCTCGAGTACGGGCACCGCAGGATCGCCTACCTGGGCGACCGGCACGACATCCACACCGCCGTGGAGCGCAAGCGCGGCTTCCTCGAGCAGATGGCCTCCGCCGGCATTGCGACGGGCGGCATCCCGATCATCGAGGACCTCCATGACGAGCAGTCCGCGCGGCTCGCCCTCCTCAGCCTGTTCGCCGCCGAGAATCCTCCGACGGCGATCTTCAGCAGCCAGAACCTGGTCACCATCGGTGCGATCAGGGGCCTTCGCGAGCTCGGGCGCCAGCACACGACGGCCCTCGTTGGCTTCGACGATTTCGTGCTCGCCGACATGCTCGACCCGGCCATCACGGTTGTCGCCCAGAACCCCGCACGCATCGGGGCGCTCGCCGCTGAACGCGTATTCGCACGCCTCGACGGGGACCAGGCTCCGGACCAGACATACATCGTTCCGACACAGCTGATCGTCCGCGGCTCAGGGGAGATTCGTCCACGTGACTGAGACGCCAGCGCGAGACCAGAACGTCGTCGTCATCGGAGATGCCCTGATCGACGAGATTCACCTGGATGGCCAGGTCCGCGAGTACGTCGGCGGTGCAGCGCTCAACGTGGCCGTCGGGCTCGCGAGCCTCGGGGTGAGAACTTCACTCATCGCGATGGTGGGCGACGATGAGGATGGCGCGACCATCCGGGGGTTTCTCGACGAGCATGGCGTGCGTCTGATCCCGACACACGGACCGCTCGGCAGCTCCCGCGGGGTGTCGGATCGACGCGACGGCGAGCCGTTCTACGTCTTCAATGCTGCAGCGCAGGCCAGGCGCATCACGTTCGGAGCGAAGGAACGAGAGGCGCTCGACGCCGCGACACTGGTCGTCGTCAGCTGCTTCCCCTTCGACGACGTCGCGCAGTCCGACGAGTTGATCGCGGCCATTTCGGACTCGAGTGCACGCCTCGTCATCGATCCGAATCCGCGCGAGAGCATGATGCACGACGCGGCACGCTTCCGTGAAACGTTCGATCGACTCGCACCGCAGTCCCTGCTCGTCAAGATCGGCGATGACGATGCGGCGCTCCTCTACGGAACCGGCGTCGGCGAACTCTCAGACCGCCTGCTCGCCGAGCGCACGCCCGCGGTGCTTTCCACCGCGGGTGCGCGAGGGGCATCCGTCGAGACGACCGGGCGCGTGGTCGCGACCGAGCCGATCGCCGACCTCCCCGGGCCCATCGTCGACACGATGGGAGCCGGGGATGCGACGCTCGCGTCGGTCATCCAGTCGATCCTCGTTGACGGCTTTCCCGCCGATGCCGACCAGTGGCAGCGCGCACTTCGCCGCGCGATGCTGATTGCCGCGGCAACCTGCAGGCACGAGGGTGCGCTGCTGCGCCAGCCGTAGCGGGCTTCGACAGGCGGGGTTTCGGCAAACGGGGCCAACAACCGGTTGCGAGCAACCGGCGAGCTTGCTCAGTCGCCGAGGTTGCGGTGCGTTCCCATCGCGCGATCCGCCTCGCGCTTGTCCTGTCGCTCGCGCAGCGTCTGGCGCTTGTCGTACTCGCGCTTGCCCTTGGCGACAGCGAGTTCGACCTTGGCCCGGCCATCCAGGAAGTAGAGGCTGAGCGGCACGATCGTGTAACCGCCCTCCTTCACCTTGTTGTGGATCTTCAGGATCTGCTGTTTGTGCAGGAGGAGCTTGCGCTTGCGACGAGGCGGATGATTGTTCCAGGTGCCCTCGTTGTACTCCGGAATGTGCACGGCATCCAGCCAGGCCTCGCCGAATTCGACGTAGGCGTAGCCGTCCACCAGGGATGCACGACCAGCCCGCAGCGACTTCACCTCGGTTCCCGTCAAGACCAGTCCGGCCTCATAGGTGTCTTCGATGGTGTAGTCGTGGCGGGCTTTGCGATTGGTGGCCACCACTTTCTGGCCACGTTCCCTTGGCACGGTTCACTCCTGGTTGTGTGTTTCGAACAGCCCAATAGCATACCCCGCCGGTCGGTGGACGCGCCGCCGCCGCTAAACCTTGAGGTACCGGGAGATCGCGGCTCCCGCCGAGGCGGACGCCAGCACGGCCCCCAGGACGATCAGGATGGGCACGACGATCCACGCCTGCTGCGGTCCGACGAGCGTCGTCGTCGAGCCGAGCACCGCGGCCGAGCCCAGGTATCCCTTGACGAAGAACTGCACGATCCCCACGATCGCGGCGCCAGCAAGCACAGACCCGATGAGCGCGGCGAACACCCCTTCGAGGATGAACGGGGTCTGTATATATCGATTGGATGCGCCGACGAGCCGCATGATCCCGATTTCTCGCCGTCGGGAGAACGCGCTCAGCCTGATCGTCGTTGCGATCAGCAACACCGCCGCGATCAGCATCAGAACGGCGAGGCCAATGGCGGTGAGACTCGCGGCGTTCAACACGGCGAAGATCTGGTCGAGGTAGGCGCGCTGGTCTTCGACATCCTGGACCCCGGCGAGCCCCTTCGTGTCTTCGATGATGATCGCGGCGTCCTTGTTCGGGTCCTTCAGGTTGACGCGGTAGCTCTCGTTGAGGTCGCTCGGCTTCGTGAACGACACGAGTGCGCTGCCGGAGAACTGCTCCTTGAGGTTCTTGTACGCCTCTTCGTGCGTCTCGAACGAGATCTTCTTGATGTACGGCTTCAGGGTTGCGGATTCGAGTTGCGCTTTCACGGCCGCGATCTGGTCTGCCGTCGCATTGGCCGAAGCGCAGTTGCCCGTGACGTCGTTGGCCGTGCAGAGGTAGATGGCGACCTGGGCCCTGTCGTACCAGTAGCCCTTCATCTGGCCGATCTGCATCTGCAGCAGGATCGCCGTGCCGACGAAGGTCAGCGAGATGAACGTGACGAGCACGACGGAGATGACCATCGCGACGTTGCGGCGCAGGCCCTGTCCCGCCTCGCCGAGAACAAGCCCAAGCCTCATGCGCGAAGTCCCTCTGTGCCCGCGAGCCCGAAGGTCTGGATCGGAATGGTTGTCGTCTGGTACCCGCCGCCGCGTTCATCCCGCACGATCTGCCCGCTGATCAGTTCGATGACGCGACGCTGCATCTGGTCGACGATGCCGGCATCGTGCGTGGCCATCAGCACCGTCGTGCCTCCGAGGTTGATGCGCTCCAGAAGGGTCATGATGCCCTGGGATGTCTGGGGGTCGAGGTTTCCCGTCGGCTCGTCGGCGAGGAGGATGGCCGGTTTGTTCACGATCGCGCGGGCGATCGCGACGCGCTGCTGCTCACCGCCGGAGAGTTCGTGCGGAAATCGCCCTGACTTGCCGGCCAGCCCGACCATCTTCAGCGTGTCCGGAACGGCCTCCTGGATGAAGCCCTTGCTCTTGCCGATCACCTGGAGCGTGAATGCGACGTTGTCGTACACGGTCTTCTGCGGCAGCAGCCGGAAGTCCTGGAAGACAACGCCGATGCTGCGGCGGAAGTACGGCACCTTGCGGCTCGGCAGCGTGTTGACGTGCTGCCCGAGTACGTGAATGCTGCCCTTGGACGGTTTCTCCTCCTTCAGGATCAACCGCAGGAAGCTCGACTTGCCAGAGCCGGAGGCGCCGACGAGAAAGACGAACTCGCCCTTCAGCACCTCGATGGTCACGCCGTTCAACGCGGGACGCGAGGTCCCCGGGTACGACTTGGAAACTGAATCAAACCGAATCATGACGCTTACACCCTAGGTAGGCATATTCGACAGCCAGTGAGCGACTCGCCAAGTCGAAGGTTCTCATAGGTACTCTCAGCTAGCGCTCACAGCTATCCGCCGTCGATCACGCAGAACCGGTTGCCTTCCGTATCGGCGAGGACGTAGAAATCCGCGTCATCCGGGTAGAGGTCCCAGTCGACCTCCGTCGCTCCGAGGGCTTTCAGCCGCTCGACCTCGACCATCTTGTCCCCGGCCGCGTAGAGGTCGAGATGGATGCGCGGATGCTCCTGCACCGGCGTCTCGCTGAGCGCGAGCGAAATGCGCTTGCGGCTGCCATCCTGCGCCTCAAGGATGATCCAGGTCTCATCCCCCTCTGAGGTCGGGACGAAGTCGAGCGCGGCCGTCCAGAAGGCTGTCGCTCGCGCGACATCCTGTACGCCGATGACGGTCGATCCGAGAGCCAGCATCCCTCGACTGTTCTCCCGGATCGACCGCGCGTCAACCCCGCATCAGCCCAGCATCAGCCCCGCGCGAGCGGGTAGACCCGCGGCGAGGCGAGCCAGGCAAGCCTGCCGAGGCGCGGCGCGAGCCATCGATCGACGCTCCAGGTCGAGCCGGCCGCCGCATAGAACAAGGCGAGCGACGCGATGATGTAGCCGACCGATGGTCCGAGGTCGGTCTGGCCGTCCCTGCCCCACGGCAGGTGGAAGCCCTCCGCGCCCGACCAGATGCCGAGCGAGAGCAGCGCGCTCCCGATGAAGGCGACGTTCGAGAAGGTTCCGGTCAGGATCAGCAGGGCGAAGATGCTCTCCACGATCGCGATCCCCACCGCGAATGCCGGTGGGTTGGAGAGGCCGACGCTGTTCCAGAGCTCGAGCCACTGGTGCACGACCGGGACGTCGATCTTCGCTGCTCCCCCGAGCTCGTCCGAGAGGGTCTGGCCGTGCACGAAGCCGGGAAGCCACTTGAAGATGGCGTCGATCGACCACACGATGCCGAACAGGATGCGCACGATGGCAGCTCCCGTCAGCCAGGTGCGTCCGAAGACGCGTTCACGCGGATGCACGGCGGCGGATGTGGCGCCCACCCTGGAAGGGGAACGCGTGTCTGGGCGGGTATCTACGGACGAAGCCATCTGGCATCCTTCGATCGGCGCACGAGGCGCGGTTAGTTAGGTATACCTACCCTAATTAACATTGAACCCGACGCGCGATGAGAAAGTCCTCACGTGACGCGGGGCGAGGCGGTTATCGAACCGGCGGAATGGGAAGCGGGTCACGCAGCCCAGGTGGATTCGACACCACTTCGATCGCCTGCGCCTTCGTCATGTTGGTGGGAAAGTTCCACCGCGCGTGTGCACCCGTGGGGTCATACGGGCTGACAGGCATCCTGATCTGCGAGTCCCCCAGCATCATGAGGACGATCCGTCGATGCTCCGGAGTCTGAAGGAAAATATCTCCAGTGCGCAGTCCCACAACCACCTGGGGACCGTGGCTGAGGCCGAATCGAATTCCGATGTCTTCGGCCAACGGGCTGGGGCCGACCTCTAGTTGGGCGAAATCGATGTCACTGAACGCCAGGCTTCTTCGCCCGCACACCAACCGCCGACCTTCGATATCTGCACGGGGCTTCGCGCTCATCGCACGCACGAGTGTCGCTACGCCAAAAACGAATGCGCCAGAGTTCGACCGGAGAGCCTCCGGAGTATCGAAAAGAGCGCGTCGCGCTCCAAATTCGACCAGTCCAGTCCCCACCGGGAGCTGCTGTTAGTCGCGCTGGGCGCTCTTGCGCCACTTGATGCCGGCGTTGATGAAGCCGTCGAGGTCACCGTCGAACACATTCGACGGGTTGTTGACCTCGTAGTCGGTGCGAAGGTCCTTGACCATCTGGTACGGCGCGAGCACGTAGCTGCGCATCTGGTCACCCCAGCTCGCCGTGATGTTGCCGGCGAGCTCCTTCTTCTGTGCCGCCTCCTGCTCGCGCTGGAGGATGAGCAGGCGAGACTGGAGCACCCGCATCGCTGCGGCTCGGTTCTGGATCTGGCTCTTCTCGTTCTGCATCGAGACGACCGTGCCGGTCGGGATGTGGGTGATCCGCACAGCAGAGTCCGTCGTGTTGACCGACTGGCCGCCCGGGCCGCTCGATCGGAAGACGTCCACCCGGATGTCGCTCTCCGGGACCTCGATCTCCCCAGCCTGCTCGATGAGCGGGATCACCTCGACCGCCGCAAAGCTGGTCTGGCGCTTGCCCGCGGAGTTGAACGGGCTCATCCGGACGAGCCGGTGGGTGCCTGCCTCGACGCTCAGGGTGCCGAATGCGTAAGGAGCATCGATCTCGATCGTCGCCGACTTGATGCCGGCCTCTTCCGCATAGCTCGTGTCGAGCACGGTCGCCGCGAACTTGTGCTGCTCCGCCCAGCGCAGATACATGCGCATCAGCATCTCGGCGAAGTCCGACGCGTCCACTCCCCCGGCGCCCGCGCGAATCGTGATGATCGCGGGGTGGTCGTCGAACTCGCCGTTCAGGAGCGTCTGCACCTCGAGGTCGCCAAGCGTCTTCTGGATGCTCGTGAGCTCGGCCCGCGCCTCTGCAGCAGCCTCCGCGTCGTTCTCATCGTTGGCGAGCTCGACCATGATCTCGAGGTCATCGAGCCGAGACTGGATGCTCGTGATCCGCGCCAGCTCGGACTGCCGGTGACTGAGCGCGCTCGTCACCTTCTGCGCCTTCTCTGTGTCGTCCCAGAGATCTGGCGCGCCCGCCTTCTCGCTGAGCTCGGCGATGTCACTCGTGAGGCGGTCGACGTCGACGACGGTGCGGATGTCCGCAAAGGTCGAGCGGAGGGAGGCGATCTGGTCGCGGAGGTCGAGCTCTTCCATATCGGCGTAAAGCCTACCGTCTGCCGTTCGCCCCGGCCGCGCCGGTGCCATCGAGCCCGTACTATTGATTAACGATGAGCAACGAAGAACTGCCGTTCCGCTGGAGTTCCATTGCTCTACCGGCTTTCCTGCCGACGCTCCTGTTCTCGATCGGCGAGGGCGCGATCATCCCGATCATTCCGACGGTCGCCACGAGCCTCGGCGCGCAGCTGGCGATCGCGGGCCTCATCGCGTCCATGATCATGGTCGGCGAGGTGTTCGGCGACATCCCGAGCGGCTGGCTCGTCGCCCGAATCGGCGAGCGCACGGCCATGATCGGGGCGGCCTTCGTTGCCGTCATCGGACTCGCGATCTCCGTCTTCGCGCCGAACCCCCTCATCCTCGGCATCGGAATCTTCCTCGTCGGCCTCGCGACAGCCGTGTTCGCCCTGGCCAGGCACGCGTTCATGACGAGCTTCGTGCCGAGGCGCTACCGTGCGCGCGCGCTGTCGACCCTCGGCGGAACCTTCCGCCTCGGCTACTTCGTCGGCCCGTTCATCGCGGCGGGGATCATCGGCGTGACGGGTACGACCTCCGCCGTGTTCTGGGTGGATGTTGTCGGCTGCCTCGGTGCCGCGATCGTGCTGCTGATCGTGAAGGACCCATCCGAGGCTCTCGACGCGGCCAGGGCGGCGCACACCGCGACCGCGGGCACGCGCGACGCCGGCCGCGAATTCGTAGCGGAGGAATCCCACGGCCTGTTCCGCACCATCTGGGCCAACCGGGGTGTCCTCGCGCGACTCGGCACCGGCGCCGGCCTCATCGGGGCGATCCGCGCGAGCCGCCAGGTCATCCTGCCGCTCTGGGCCGTGAGCATCGGCATCTCCGACGGCAATACCGCGCTCATCATCGGCATCGCGGGTGCCATCGACTTCGCGCTGTTCTACGCGAGCGGCCAGATCATGGACCGCTGGGGTCGCCTCGCCAGCGCGCTCCCGTCGATGATCGGTCTCGGCATCGGCCACATCGTGCTCGCGTTCAGCCACGACCTGCCAGGCAACGTCGTCTGGTTCATCACCGTCGCGATGTTCCTGTCGGTGGCCAACGGAATCGGCAGCGGCATCATCATGACGCTCGGAGCCGACCTCGCCGACAAGCGCAATCCG
>Ga0247779_1001596_pt1 | contig 10751 bp, 16 predicted proteins | sample UWRJL221509R5_FD_179925 | JGI IMG/M metagenome (GOLD analysis project Ga0247779, IMG submission 179925) | Plant litter microbial communities from Arlington Agricultural Research Station in Wisconsin, United States - UWRJ-L221-509R-5 | ecosystem: Environmental > Terrestrial > Plant litter >...
ATCCATCGTTCAAACCTCGTCTCTCATATTCTCACTTTATTTCTATCCCTCACACTCACTCACACCTCGGTTTGAACCCCGAGACGATTTTGTCTCGTCTCACCACATCTTACACGAACTCAAACGACTACCCATCGTTTCATTCCTTTAAATTCTTTCCTCTTCGCGTCCACCATCGATGAAAGCAATTCCTTGCTCTCGTTTCGTTCTCTCTCTTCTGTATCAACGGGTTCAATGAATATGCTCCTCTTTTTCTCGCCGGTACTGCTCAGGGTCAGATGGGACGCATGCGTTTTTCACGCTGTGGGATTCGGATAGGATAGGAGGGCAGCTGGAAGGAAATGTGCATAATTTGGGGAGATCCTGATATTGGGTTCCAGGTGCGTGTCTAAAATGGTTGTTTTACCTCATCAATACTTAAAACACTGGTTTCCTTTGCCTGCCTCAAGCTCATACACACGTATCTCAACCAAAAACACTCTTTACGCTGCGGAAATAAACTCTCCGCTCCTTGCTACGTCACTCACCAAACTTGTATTAAAAGAAGTGACCAGACTGGGGATTGAACCCAGGCCCTACTGGACATATACCAGATGCTCTAACCACTGAGCTATCAGGTCTTACTGGGTCAATCCACTATATATGGATAATTATGCAATCTCCACCCAATTGAGTTACTAGTCATCCCAAATTGAACCACAGTTCCCAAATGTCACACCAACAGGCTGACTAACAAATGATGACTCAGCAACTCCCAAATGTGAGTTCCCAATTCTCACGAGTGGCAGATTACATAATCCAACAACTTGAGCTTAATCTCCCTCGTTGAGCCTCTCCCGAAACGTCCCACCCGATTTGCACGCCATGCGTGCCCCACCATCTCACCTGTTGAGTTGTTTATGAAATATCCCGTGAATGCTTTGCCTTCTTCTCTATCTGCCATGCTTCGCTTCTTCCAAACTTAACCACCTCCATCTTTCTCTGGAAATCGCCCTTCCTCGAACCTCTCCTGGATCTGATTGCTCATGGCCACACACGCGCGAGGCTGAATCTCTATTCCGGACTTACTCTTCGCAGTGCGGAAATGATAGATGGATGGATGGATGCAAGAAGATGTCGATGATAGACAGAATGTCTGGGCATAAGCGACAGCAGGCTGGAGGAAGGAACGAGGTTGAATGGATCCGTCCTCGAAATAGCGCCATTCTTGCATGGACAAAGGCGCGCGTGAAGGCGAAACTAAAGGTTAAGAACGAACCGATTATGATTGGAAGTGGGCCTAACTGTTGCATGTAGAGGCAGAACGAAGGATCAAAGATATCCACAGGGAGCGAGAGTCCTCTTCGATAGGTAGGTACCCCACTACAACAAGACACGGACGAAGAAACGAGACAGCCAGCAACCAAGGACAAGGTCGTGTAGTGTGGAAAATCCGCGCAAGCTGGGAAAAGCAATGCAATTTCCGACTCCTTGCCTTTATTCGTGGTTTGCGACGAGTACCTTTTTTACTGGATTGTCCACAGTTAGTTTTGATCCAAGCGTTGATACATTGAAATAGGCTCGGCAAGCGAGAGCAAGAAGTGGCGTGCGCAAAGGTGAGGTTGCCCACAACGGTGAAAGGAGAAAGTTCGTCTTTGGGACGGCTGATGTGCCAGTGACGGAGGCGTAACGAGGAAGTATACATGGTGGATACAAGTTAGCCGTTGCCGTTGTTGTGACCAGCGAGCTGTTAGAGTTTTTATGATACTCTGTTTTGTACATTCTCGATAGGCAGAAGAAAAGGAGAAAATGCCAGGTTGTGCTCAAAATAAAGTGTGCAATGATGAGGCTGGTGGTAATAATGGTTGTGAGCAGAGGTGATGCGTCGGAGGCTCAGAGGCTCGAAGCCGACCCGAGTTTGATTATTTCGTATGAACAGAGGGACGGCAAGTCACATGAGGTGCATCATTTCTAAGTTATACACTGCTGGCGTCGACCTGTTTTAGTCCCATAAATAGGTATTATTTCACATGTCTTCTGTTCATTTTAATCTGTTCGGAGCAAAAACAAATATAAAAGTAACTCGGAGATTGGTTATATAGTATATCCGAGCATCTATTAGCTCTTCTAACATATGAGATGGACAGAAGATATATCTTTGTCTTGGCGACCAAACATTATGTTCGTTTCTTCATGGCGAACTTTGGAATGTAGATTTGAAGGTACCTTCGTACTTGCTGCTTTCTATTGCTTCTTGTTTTGTTTTACTCATTTGTGGTGGTTTCACATCAGCAGCAAGGTCGGTCGACCGAAGGTCTTCCCTTTATAAGAAATTGACATACATATCACAGAAGTGCAACCGCTCATCTCTTCTCGTTCAGCCATCGTTTCTCTTGTCTTGCTCTTCATTTTGATGCTATGCCCAGCTCAGATCAGATCAGACGAAAATACCGCCTCGTCTCAAACCTATAACGAGCTCAGACTCGCTAGATGATTCTCTCTGATATCAACCTTGTTTCCAAGGTACTTGATTTACCATGGATTCATCTCTTCGATTTGGAATACATCACATTATCTATTTATACCTCTCGCAACGGAGCTCTGATGCGCTGTTTGACTGTGCCTGAGCATCATAGGATATGCTTTTAGAGCTTGTGGTTTCTAAAATACACATGGACGTGAGCCAATCATGAAGAAGGAGCGCTCAAGTCAGATATGATGATCAGAGGTTTTCTGATCCTATACGGGTTTAAATACAATATAGTCGCACATATTATCCGCATTCTTTCTTCCCTCCCGTGCACACCAAATGGAAAACTTCACCCACACAACTAATTCGTGGGTGTATGTCGACAATAACGACCCTGCTATTACCTACTACGGATCTTGGCAGGTAGAAATGGGGCTACAGACCGGCCTGGATGCATTAACAGAACCTGAATCAACCAATACCCCTATTTATGGGACCTTGCACAGCACAACATCGGATGTCAATTCGACCAGCCCCTACAGCTTCTGGTACCAATTTAATGGTGTGTCTGCATTTTGAGATCTGCATGTGACAGATAAGAAACGATATCTCATTCTAGGAACCAATATTGCGGCAACCTTTCGCGGAAACAGTGAAATTATACTCAATGCGACTTGTACGATCGATGGTATCCAACGGCTTTTATGCTTAATTGTAGAAGAGCAGACGACATGCTTCAATCAAGAGATATTATCACCAACAATTCACAATCTATCGGTATTTATCCCAGGCAATAGCCTCCCGCCATCGACCAATGGCCTAAACACGATTTCATTTGATTGGCTAGCATTTAACTCATCCCAAGCTCCGCAAGCAGATGCAGACATTCTTTACTATTCCATTTCTCCTACAAATATGGCGCCAATAACATTTTCTTTCGAATTCTATGGTGAGAAATCATGGTATTATAACTTGTTTCCAACCGTTAAACGTACATTTAAAATAATTCAGGCATCTCCGTTGGAATTTATTCTGTAATGGGACCTGATGGTCATACTGTATCCGAAAATAATTTGGCAAGTTGTTCTATACTCTCATATACTGTCGACTCCAGTCCACCGGTGAATATCACAGCAGAGATATCGGTACGGGACATAGATGGGACTATTTTCCCCCAGCTTATCCTACAAACACCACCGTTTTTGAGACAGCAGCATACATTGACTTTGACATGCCTAGAACCGTGCAATGAGACTGAGGCCCCAATTTTGTCGGCAATTGTTCAAAACACAACGCGATCGATCGACTTGGCTCCTTTCCCAAGCATACTCAGCTCAGCCCTATCCATCCAAGGGATGAGTTCTACGTCTTCTACATTACCATCCAGCCCTAGAACATCTGCACCATTTACAGCAGCTCTACCCAATGCTCATCATATCAACAATGGCATCATTACTGCAATTGCAGTCAGCACATTCGTAATACTGCTGATAGTTGTCTGGTTCTGGAGACGCTTTGTACAAAATCGTACTACGCTAAAACACGATCGGCAATCGATGGCGGAACCTTTCAGCGCCCCTGATCCTGTTCAGATTGGTCAATATAGATTGGCTCAGTATACGACGACAGAAGACAAACAAATATCGACGAGTGTTTGGCATCTCAGTTCCTGAACGTGAACGTCAAATCCACGGAATTGAGAACGACGCAGGTGATCTGGAGCAGAACGATCAAGCTGATCTGACTCGATGGGTTAGATATAGGGTTCATGAAGATGGTGGCGAAATAGGGAACGACTACGACGATGTTGTTAGTCTTCCGCCCATATACGACGCAGTCGCAAGGTCTCTTCCACAATCGAATCCCGACGGCCCCGCACCGACCACGTAGCGAAGAAGCAGATAAGAAATCAATCCGTAGAAATTGCATTGAAAATCAAAGGCATATGGAACAAATTATTGAGGAGTCAGATCAGGCGAAGGGAGCTCAGCGATCGATGCATAGATGGGGGAGCGAAGAGCGCACGGGGATGTGCAATGGTGAAGGAATGGGAATATACGTGTCGCTGTAAACAGTACTCCCACGTACTTTAGAATAAGTCACCACCGTGGTGATACTTTTATCGCCGAGTATATTGTTCAAGGAGTTCTGCTGCTCCGTTTCTTCTACTAGTGGCACATCCGTTTCTGTACTCGTCTGACGTCATGAACCTATCGGCTGGTTATCGTTTCTCTGCAACTTATGCAACGTCTAATCTAACTATCTATACCTATTCCACTACTGTACTGGTACCCACACGAAACCAAGTCCGAAATCAGAGTGATACGCAGTAAAATGCGCATCACTTCCGCCACGCGTGCAATCCATTTCCGAGCATCGAGATGATTGAAGTTTCCGGCCGTAGGTAGGGTGGATACCCTACACTACCTCTTGATTTCAACCTGAATGCGAGGGGCAGTGGCTGCTAGTATAGTGGCTAAACAGCTATGTACGACGATGGACACGCACCGAGGTAAAAAAACATTACTTACATGGGAACCAACGAACTCGGTTGTTCCGAAATATGTCATGATACAGAATCTGTCAGTCGAATTAACAGCGAAAGAACGAGCAACGCCGCCGTCTCCGAGTGTTCGGAAGCAGAACAACGAAGGATGCACTACAACAAACCAGACCCCAAAGCGCGTGCACCTCACAACACAATATTTTTTATCTGACACTTTCCTTCAGAACAAAAGACTTGTAAGCAATCAAGAAGTTTCAAAAAAGAACTTGATTGATTCCTTGCCATACATTTCCCCATATCTTAGACTAATCAGAGACCCCCACGAGTGGATCACAAAATGTCATATAGGCAACATTGTCCTCGTTCTCGGGGAGCATTCAACCCAGAGGATCGTCAAGGGTAGAGCAGGAAATCATGATGGTGGTCTTATCGGGACCGACGGATCTGGAAGCTGCCGTGAGGCGGCACGTCACATGATTGACATCATTATCAGGCCATCAAGTCAAATACCCCTTTGAATGGTTTGCGAAACAGATGTAAGCAGATATCTATCCTATATCTAATCCATATTTTTTCATCAAATATATTTCAAGGCCTGCCATACTTATATGGAACCCCACTCTTGGACATGTTTATTGGCGATATACTCGAGTAGGTATTAAAAAAGTACTATTGCCAGCCGTGATGGTATGTATGTATATATATATATAAGTTTCAAGCCCCAAATCACAAGGTAAATTATTGACCGTCCTCCTTATCTGCTGTCACTTGCAGTTAATATCCCGCGTACTTACTCTTTGAATTACGCGTATCACGACTGAGCGCACAGCTTTCAACGAAAAGGCAACGTCCTCCTTGCTCTTCTCACCCTCCATAGATAGTTATCACATACTCTGCGCCGGTGACGACTCACAAGAGACCTACGCAACAGAAGATGTCCGGATGAGACGTGATGCATAATGATCAAAAGCTGTGCGATTGCCCATCGCTATAAGTGCGCCAGCGGCACTCATATTTACAACCTTCCTTCCTTTACACTCTATTGCACTTTGCAGATCACTAAATGTACTTGGGCTTGGAGAAGAGCCAGATCAATCCGTGGGTCTATGTCGACGACAGCGACCCATCTATTACGTATTCAACAACTTGGCTCGTAGACAAAGGACTGGCAACAGACTTGAGTGCTTTAACAGACCCGGATTCAATTAATACCCCATTGTATGGGACCTTGCACAGTACTTCATCGGGCCTCATCAGAAACGAGACATATACCTTCTGGTACCTTTTCAATGGTAAGCATTACTTGAGATCCTGCGTGCAATCCAAATGAAAAATGACATGTTTCATGCTAGGAACTGATTTTGCAGCAACCTTTCGAGGAGGCGACGCGTCAGCGTCACTGTCCACAAAATGTAGAGTAGACGGTGTGAAACAGACAATTGACACCATACCAGGAGCCGGAGGGACCCTGTGCTGGAATGAGAAACCACTATCGGCCCAAACGCATAATCTATCTGTCTCCTTTACACACTTTTCCGAAACCATTTTGTCATTCGATGGGCTGGCCTTTAACGCTTCCACATATCCTCAGCACGGTGCGGATATGATATATTTTATTTCAGATTCGGAGCAGCAGGCATTGTTGAAAGTTGGAGGAACTTTTCAGTTCCAATTCGACGGTGAGTAAATCACATTATACCACACGTACGTTCAACCCCACCCTTAAGTCACATTACCATACGTCTGCGCACTTAGGTGTTTCTGTTGGTATATACGGAAATATAGTGGGGTTTAATGATGCACCGTCCCCAGGAAGTCCAAGTTCTTCAAGTACACTCTCGTATACAATCGATTCGGGTGAACCTGTTATCTTCACGATCGAAAAACCAGCCCAGGGTCAATCCAACTTGATTTTTTCGCAATTGATCTTACAAACACCACCATTATCACATGGACCGCATACATTGACCTTGACAACCCACGTCCCCGGGAGCCTGCAGGATTTCTTTGCTCTTACTGCAATTGTTCAGAATACGACACAGCCAATCAACCTGACGCCCGTGCCTAGCATATCCAGCTCCATATCGTTTTCTACATCATCATCATTATCGACCAGCCACAGAAATACAAGTTCAAACGCTCATATCGATTTTCGTATCATCATGGGAATAGCACTCGGCACATCCATGGTGATACTTCTCATATTACTCTGGCTCTGCAGGCGAAGAATACGAAAGCGCGCTGTGATGGAACGTAATAAGTTACACGTGGCAGTTGACCCTTTCAGTCCCCCGGATCCGGCTCAGATTGGACGGAGAAGGTTCATGTTGGCTCAGTATGTGACGACGGAGAAGACGAACAAGTATCGACAAGCGTTCGGTATTGGGATCAATATCACAATTTCAGATGGGGAAAATCAAGCCGACGAATATGAGGATGGTCAGCCTCGTCGAGTTCGATATAGGGTGCATGAAGATGGGGGGGAAGTGATCAATGTTGAAGGTGGTGAAGCGAGCGATGATGATGGGGATGTGATTAGCCTTCCTCCAATATACGATGACACTGTCGCACATACTAGGCATGGATGAGTATTCGGATTAGCGTCCTCAAATATAATGTTGCCTTTGCCATCTGACTTGATCATGTTCAGTTGCTCAGGAGGCAGTGAATGAAAGAAGAGGTCGGTTATAGACTGAGTATCTGGCGTAAGCGATGGCAGGCGGAAGGAAAGGATGACGTTGAAACGATCAGTGAAGCAGTAGGCATATGGAAAAAATAATTGAAGAGTCAGATATCAGCCTTTTCTGTGTTATCCTACCTCTTGATTTAGACGTGAATGCGAGCGGCGGTGGATGCTAGTACATCAGATCCTTGAGTCGAAACAGTTTACGATGATGGACGCACCGAGGCAAAAAGATTACTTGCATGACAACCAACAAACTCAGTTGTTCCGAATTATGTCATAAAGGAATTTATCAGTCAGATTAACAGCGAAAGAACGAGCAATGCCTCCTTCTCCGAGTGTTCCGAAATGGAACAACAAAGCATGCACCATAACAAAGCAGAGCCCAAAGCGCACCGCACGACACGAACACATTGTGAGCAAATCCCATGGGTTGCACCGGTCGTTCTCGAGATAGCGCCATTCCCATGGTTCCCTCTCCACGATCATGATATGTCGATGGGCAGTAACCTCCTGTTCCCAGTTCCTCGTATCTTTACAGTCGAGATACGACGAGAACAAAGAGCGACATGTACGAAGACGCGCGTGAAGGCGAACTTGAAAGTTATGAACGAACCGATTGTGAATGAAAGTGGACCAGTCGTTGCATGCAGACGCAGAACGAAGGGTTAAAGATATCCACAGGGAGCGAGGGTCTTCTTCGAAGCCATGGTCAAGGAAAAATATAGACGTTTCTAGACTGCACGATGCAGCAAGCAGCTAAGGACACGTAGTTCATTGTGGTTGTGCTTCCTGAAGCAAGCACGCGTATAAGGATGTACTGATCAGATACAAAAAACAGCAAGCGGAAAAGTTGCTATCAGTAGGATACGACCAGAGATCGCCAATCAGAATAAGAGCATCCAGCAAAGGATAAAGCGACGAGTACCTTATTTACTATATTGTCCATGGTCAAAATTGTTCCAAGCGTTGATACATTGAAATATTGAAATTGGGTTGGCCAAAATGTGACAAGGAGGGCCGACTGCCCTGGTATTTCTAGATATTCCATCGCGGCAGGGTTATAAGGAAAGTCCATAGAGGCAAGCAAAATAATATCCCTCGCAGAACACCTCATATTGGTCATATGAATTAGAGCCCCTGCTTATTTCACAGGACCACCCTTGACGATGGGACGCGAAGTCGAGCGATGCCAAATCCACGTCAAGTCGTTGCATTCATGATGTCGTGATTGAAAAAGGCGATAATTGTCATGTATTTTCTTGATTCCAGTCACCAAGAATGATCCGAGCGTCGAGGAAGCATAAAAGTCACGCCACGATGCGGATAAGATGTTCCTTCAAAGCAAACCATAAAGTGATATAGAAACATACAGAAAGAGGCGGCAGCGGTGAGCCCAGACATACCGGACATTCCATAACCCTAACCCTTCCCAATCAAAAGGTACGCACTCTCTATATGCCCTCCACCTCACATTATCCACGTTCTTGGAAGCAGTGACGACGAACTGCGTGTTTTTTTGGGAGCATCGTTAGTGGTTTTACCTGGCCAAGATGTAGTAATCCTCGCTATAGGATCTGTAATCGAAGTTTCAAGGATGAACGCAACCCGTGGAGAGTAAGCAAGGTCAAGAAGAAGGGCAACAATTGCCAGCGAAGCAGAAGAAGTCCCGAATCAGGCGTCATTGACGTTGGTGGCGATACATTGTTAAATTTTGAGACGAATGGGGAGTCAGTTGAAAATCGTATACAGGCCAAACGAATCATAAAAAAGGCCAGTGAGTGTTCGAAAATAAAGCAGGAATTGATGACGGTGGTGGTCGTAAAAAAAGGTGACGTAGACTCGGAACCGACCGAGTTCGGACTATTGGACGCAACCGAACCTCGGCAAGTCACATGTATTGATCAATCCGGCTATGTCGCAATTGAGAATTCTTTGTTGAAATTTCGTTGACGCGTTGAATCCTATTGGACTGATTCCTTTTGTCGACGAAAATAATACACAAGATGAGACTCCACGGTTGTCCAAAGATTCTGTGATTATGAGAAATACTTTGATCACGCTGGTACGTGAACTCCTCAGTGGGCAAAATATTCCCACATTACGTGATGTATGTACCTCTATAAAAGGAACAAAATAACCAGTCCCTATGTCCCTATTTTATTTGCAGTGCCTTCGTCAATGATCTGTCACAACGATAAGGGACAAGTATAATTCGTAAAAATATGTGATATGGATATGTTAATTAAATGACCTAAGGGTACCCATTCAGCTGCGACGCATTTCAAGTCATGCATAATTGTCTGGAGATTATCGTCCGAAGGCTGGCCATGCATTGAAATGGGGCGGCAGGACACCGAACGTTTGATCAATGCATTGAAAAATCGGTTGTCTTCATCAGATGCTCAAAATAGACCATGATATGATCCGATGCGTGTCAGGCTGAGATATATAGCATACCGTGTATCCCGTATGAGTAAGCTTATATAGATATCATGAACGTCGCCAGCACCGACGCCTTTACGCCCGCCTTCTTTAGATGCAGTTCGATCTATTGCTCATATCTCCACAGGTCTTCGTTGACAATGATGACCCATCTATTGTCTATAGCGGGCCTTGGGAAGCGACACAGAATCTGGAAACAGACATGCATTCGTTGACCATGCCAGGAAATACGCCTTGGTATGGGACACTGCATAGCACAGCAGGGAACGAAGGAACAAACCAGTACAGTTTTCGGTTCACGTTCATTGGTGAGAACAGCGCACTCGAACACGTTGTACATAGCACATAAGTTACTAACTAACTATATTCCAGGATCATTTGTTACAACCAATTTTCGGGGGAAAGTGAACCAAAATGACCCTACGCCCTGTCAACTTGACGGAAGTTCCCAGCTGATGCAACTGGCCATTGCTGGCGACCAGTTTTATTGCGAAACGATTGCTGCCGTAACTCCGGGGGAACATACTTACACGTTTTCTATAAGCACCAGCCCGGGATCCATATCATTTGACTGGTTGTCATATTTCCCTGTTGAGATCCCACACGACTCGGACATTTTCTACGTCGCTGATTCCGCTTTATCAGGAGGAGGCGACAGCTGGGTGGTG
>Ga0247779_1001597_pt1 | contig 10751 bp, 10 predicted proteins | sample UWRJL221509R5_FD_179925 | JGI IMG/M metagenome (GOLD analysis project Ga0247779, IMG submission 179925) | Plant litter microbial communities from Arlington Agricultural Research Station in Wisconsin, United States - UWRJ-L221-509R-5 | ecosystem: Environmental > Terrestrial > Plant litter >...
GAACGCGGCAGAGCCGGAGCACCACGACTGAGGCGTTCGCGCACGTGCCAGATCACGGGTCGGGCGGCCCAAGCGGGCCGCCCGACCTGACACTTGTTGCCGCCCGGCAATGCGCCGAGGCGGCAACAACTGTCATGTCGGGCGGTGGGGAGCGCTCACCGCGGTCGAGGGACGTCAGCCGGTGATGGCCGGCTGCCCGGGGCAGGCGGTGAGGATGCGCGCGATCGCGGCCTTCTCTGCCGGGGTGACCCAGAGGTGGTACTTCGTCTTCACGGCCACCTGGCGGGCGACGTAGGCGCACCGGAAGGCCTTCCTGGGTGGGAGCCAGGTCGCCGCATCCCCGTCGCCTTTGGATTCGTTGCTGCTGCCGTCGACGGCCAGCAGCTCGAGCGGATCGTTGGCGAGGTCGGTCCGCTGTTCCTGCGTCAGCTTCTGCGCGCCGGTCTGCCAGGCGTTTCCGAGGGCAACGAGATGATCGATCTGGACAAGCGTCGACGTGCGGTTGCCGCGAACGAAGTCGATGACCTTGCCCGTGTACGGCTCCGCAAGAGTGCCGGTGAGCACGCGGCATCCTCCCGGTCGATCGATGCTCGTGAGGTCGCGGGCCAGGATGTCGTTGCGGGTGTCGCAGCCGTTGTGGTCTACGTCCAGCCACGCCCTGCCGAAGTCGCCCGTGCGCGAATATCCCGTCATGGGCGACTTGCCCTTCACCGGGAGCAGCTGCAATTCGGCCAACGCTGTGCCGGGCGAACCGGATGGCGGGGGAGATGCGATCCCTGCGGGTTCCGAGGTGCCAACGGGAGTCGCCGCCGGCGGATCGAAGGATGAGTGGCTGAGGCTGCCGATCGCGGCAAAGACGATCACGGCGGCGACGATTACGCCGACGATCCATCGCACGGGGTTGCGTCGCACGGCCTGCTTCCAGTGATCACGTTGTGCCGGTGGTGGGACTCGAACCCACACGCCCTTTCGAGCAAAGCATTTTGAGTGCTCCGCGTCTGCCATTCCGCCACACCGGCGCACAACAACGGTGCAAACAATACCGTAGGGTTGAACCCGTGAGTGAGCAGGAAGCAGCCCCGTCAGCACCTCGCCGTGTCGTGGTGGCAGAGGATGAGTCGCTCATCCGTCTCGATATCGTCGAGACGCTGCGCGACAACGGCTTCGAGGTCGTTGGGGAGGCGGGCGACGGCGAGACGGCCGTCGCGCTTGCGACCGAGCTTCGCCCGGACCTCGTCATCATGGACGTGAAGATGCCGCAGCTGGATGGCATCTCCGCGGCAGAGCGCCTCACCAAGAACCACATCGCCCCCGTCGTGCTCCTCACCGCCTTCAGCCAGAAGGAGCTCGTCGAGCGCGCGAGTGAGGCGGGCGCGCTGGCCTATGTCGTGAAGCCGTTCACGCCGAACGACCTGCTGCCCGCGATCGAGATCGCTCTCGCCAGGTACGCGCAGATCATCACGCTCGAGGCCGAGGTCAGCGACCTGGTCGAGCGCTTCGAGACGCGCAAGCTCGTCGACCGCGCCAAGGGCCTGCTCAACGAGAAGATGGGCCTCACCGAGCCTGAGGCATTCCGCTGGATCCAGAAGGCATCCATGGATCGCCGCCTCACCATGCACGATGTCGCCCAGGCGATCATCGAGCAGCTCAGCGCCAAGAAGTAGCGCTCGTCCCGCGCTTCGCGTCGCCCACCGGTCGACTCGCTCTCTCTGTCCCCTTCTTTCGGTGAGGGGCGGCCTGTCGCCCCAAAACGGCGCCGGGAAGGGCGAGATGCCGCCCCTCACCGAAGGGGCGACTAACGCTCGCGCGTCATGTTCGTCATGCGCACGGTGGAGAGCCTGCGGCCGTCGTCGTCGGTCATGATGATCTCGTGCGTGGACAGCGTCCGCCCGAGCACCAGCGCGGTGCACGTTCCCGTCACCCAGCCCGAGGTGATCGAGCGGCTGTGGGTCGCGTTGATCTCGATGCCGACGACGTATTTTCCGGGTCCGGCATGGATGGCTGCGGAGATCGAACCGAGCGACTCGCCGAGCACGACGTGGGCGCCCCCGTGCAGCAGCCCGACCACCTGGGTGTTGCCGTCGACGGGCATCCGCGCGACCGATCGGGAGGCGGAGAGCTCGAGGAATTCGATGCCCATCTTGTCGGTCAGTGCGCCGCCTCGAGACTCGACCAGCCGTGCGTACAGCTCGGGATCGAGGTCGTCTGGATAGATCGTCATGGCGCCATTCTCCGACTGGTTCAGGGGCAGGTTCATCGTCAGTGGCCGCGACTAGGCTGGCTCCGTGACGACTGAAGAAAACCCTACCCTCATGGTTATCGACGGCCATTCGCTCGCGTTCCGGGCGTTCTACGCTCTTCCGGTCGACAGCTTCATGAACCGCGACGGCCAGCACACCAACGCCATCCACGGCTTCATCTCCATGATGAACAACCTGCTCGCCAACGAGAAGCCGACGCACCTCGCCGTGGCGTTCGACATCTCGCGCTACTCGTTCCGCACGAGGGAGTATCCGGAATACAAGGGCACCCGCGGCGAGACGCCGTCCGAGTTCGTCGGGCAGATCCCCCTCCTCGAAGAGGCGCTGAAGGCAATGGGCATCCGGACCGTCTCCAAGGAGGACTACGAAGCCGACGACATCCTGGCGACCCTCGCACACAGGGGGTCAGCTGAGGGGTTCAAGGTCTTCGTCGTCTCGGGCGACCGGGATGCCATCCAGATGATCGACGATAATGTCACGCTGCTCTACCCGAACGCGAGAGGCGTGTCCGAGCTGAAGCGTTACGACCGCGACACGGTGTTCGAGCGCTACGGCATCGAGCCGCACCAGTACCCGGATGTCGCAGCTCTCGTCGGCGAGACCAGCGACAACCTGATCGGCATAGACAAGGTCGGCGAAAAGACCGCCGTCAAGTGGATCAACGAATACGGCAGCCTCGCCGGTGTGCTCGAGCACGCGGACGAGATCAAGGGCGTCGTGGGCGAGAAGCTCAGAGAACAGAGCGATCGCGCCATCCGCAACCGCAAGCTCAACCACCTGCTCACGGATGTCGACCTGCCATTCGGCCCCGCGGACCTCGCACGGCAGCCCATCGACACGGCAGCGGTGCGCGAGGTGTTCGACAGGCTTCAATTCCGTACGCTGCTCGAGCGCGTGCTGAAGATCGCGGCCGCCGAGAACGGTGACGACGAGTTGCCAACCGAGGCACTCGCGACGGGCACGGACGTTCCGCCCGTCCGCACCATGGTCGATGAGGAACTCGCGAAGTGGATCGAAACCACGTCGGCGCACGGCACGGCGCCGCTCGGTGTCCGGGTCGAATTCATCTCCGGGGCTGTCACCGGGATCGGGCTCGCGGGGGAGACCGACTCAGCATTCGTGCCGTGGGCGGCGGACCGGCCGGACTACGTTGCGCTCGAAGCATGGCTCGCGAGCGACTCACCGAAGTACCTGCACGACTCCAAGCGCGAGCTCAAGTGGCTGAAGCGCTCGGGGCTCGACCTTCGCGGAATCGCGTTCGACACGACCCTGGCCGCCTGGCTCCTGAAGCCGGGCGGTAAGAACGAAGACCTGGCCGGGCAGGTGTACTCCCACCTCGGCGAGACGCTGCCGCAGGCCGACCCGAACCAGCTGGTGCCGGATGTCGAGGCGCCAAGCCCCGCGACGGAGGCCTGGTACGTCTTCAGGCTGGCGCAATACCTCGCCGACCGGCTCGACGTCGGCTCGCGGCGCGTGCTCGATGAGATCGAGCTGCCTCTCGTGCCCGTGCTCGCGGGCATGGAGACCACCGGCGTAACCGTCAGCGGCACGGTCCTGGCGCGACTGAACATGTCGTTGACCGAATCCGCCGACGACCTCGCGACCCGCGCGTACGCGGAGATCGGCCACGAGGTGAACCTCGGCTCACCCAAGCAACTCCAGCAGGTGCTGTTCGATGAGCTGGGGATGCCGAAGACCCGCGCGAACAAGACCGGCTTCTCGACCGATGCAGCCTCGCTCGCCGACCTCCAGGAGCAGGCGCCGCATCCGTTCCTCGACCTGCTGCTCCAACACCGGGACGCGACGAAGCTCAAACAAATCATCGAGACGCTCGAGCGCGGGCTGCACGACCAGGCCTGGCCGGATGACGGGCGCATCCACACGACATACGACCAGACCGGCACGAGCACGGGTCGCATCTCCTCGAACGACCCCAACCTGCAGAACATCCCGATCAAAACGGAGGTGGGGCGCGAGATCCGCTCCGCTTTTGAGAAGGGCGAGGGGTTCGAGACCCTGCTCACGGCCGACTACTCGCAGATCGAAATGCGCATCATGGCGCACCTCTCGGGCGACGAAGGGCTGATCCTCGCCTTCAACGAGGGCGAAGACCTGCACCGGTTCGTCGGCTCGCGGATCTTCGGGGTCGAACCGTCGGACGTGACCCCCACCATGCGCACGAAGGTCAAGGCGATGTCGTACGGCCTCGCGTACGGCCTCAGTGCATTCGGCCTCAGCAAGCAGCTGCGCATCGAGACCGCAGAGGCCAAGCAGCTGATGGGCGACTATTTCGCCCGCTTCGGAGCGGTGCGCGACTACCTCAGGAATGTCGTCGAGCAGGCGCGAGTAGACGGCTACACCGAGACGATCTTCGGCAGGCGGCGCCCGTTCGGCGACCTGACCTCCAACAATCGGGTGCTGCGGGAGAACGCGGAGCGAGCGGCGCTCAACGCGCCGATCCAGGGGTCGGCAGCCGACATCCTGAAGATCGCGATGCTCGGAATCGCGGCCGACCTGCGCGACGGCGGGCTCGAGTCCCGGATGCTGATGCAGGTGCACGACGAGCTCGTGTTCGAGGTCGCAACGGGCGAGCTCGAGGCGCTCACCGGAATCGTGCGCGACCGGATGGGCCACGCGGCCGACCTCAGGGTGCCGCTCGACGTGCAGATCGGCACCGGAGCGAACTGGGACCAGGCCGCCCACTGATCCCACGCCGGTAGGGAGTTGTTGGTTGAGCTTGTCGAAACCCGTTGGGGTTTCGACAAGCTCAACCAACAACAAGAGCCAGCTCAACCAGCAACAGCCATCAAGCTCAACCGACAAGAACAGCCAGCTCAACCGACAACTACGGCCAGCTCGACCAACAAGACTGCCGCTCACGAGAGCGGTGTCCTAGGCTCGAATGCATGACAGATGAGAAGCCTGAGGTCGACGTGCGCACACCAACCGCGATCGACGCAATTGCAGAGAAGTGGGTCACGACCCTTGCCGACCTGCAGCCAACCCTCGCCACCTACATCGGCGCGAACAACGGAAAGCTGGGTGAGTGGGATGACTTCTCGCCAGCCGGCCACGACGCGCTGTCGTCCGCCGCAAAGGCCGTGATCACCGAACTCGAGGCCGCGACTCCCGTCGACGATGTCGACAGGGTCACCAAGGTCGACCTTGTCGACACCCTGAAGCTCGAACTCGAGAAGGATGAACTCGGCCTGCACCTCCGTGATCTCAACGTGATCGCGTCCCGGTGCAGATGATCCGCGAGACGTTCGACATCATGCCGACGGCCACCCCAGAGGACTGGAGCGATGTTTCGTCGAGGCTGAACAAGGCTCCTGCCGCAATGGACCAGTACATCGAAACCCTCCGCCTCGGCATCTCGAAGGGGATCGTTCCCGCGGCACGCCAGGTGCGCGAGGTCATCGCCCAGGCCCGCACAACCGCGAACCCCGACGGCCTGTTCGCCGAGCTGATCGCCCAGGCCGACGGTGTGCCGGAGTCACTGAACTCCGACCTCGCGACCGGAGCTGCCGCCTCCGCGCAGGCCTATTCGACGCTGGCAGACTTCCTCGAGAACGAGCTCCTGCCGAAGGCCGGCGAGAAGGATGCCGTCGGTCGTGAGATCTACCAGGTCGCCTCACGCGCGTTCCTCGGTGCGACCGTCGACCTCGACGAGACGTACGAGTGGGGCATCGAAGAGCTGCAGCGCATGGTCGACGAGCAGACCTCGATCGCCAATGAGATCAAGCCTGGCGCATCCGTCGACGAGGCCGTCGCGTTCCTCGATGCGGACACCTCACGGAAGCTGCACGGCACTGAGGCCCTGCAGCGCTGGATGCAGGAGACGAGCGACCACGCTGTCGCGGAGCTCGGCAAGACCCATTTCGACATCCCGGACAAGATCCGCACGCTGGAGTGCATGATCGCACCGAGCCACACCGGCATCATCTACTACACCGGCCCGACGGACGACTTCTCACGTCCTGGTCGGATGTGGTGGTCTGTGCCCGAGGGAGTCACGGAGTTCGACACGTGGCGGGAGCTCACCACGGTCTACCACGAGGGCGTCCCTGGGCACCACCTGCAGATCGCCCAGGCGGTCTACAACAGGGCGACGTTGAACAGCTACCGCCGGCTCCTCGCGGGCACCTCTGGTCATGCAGAGGGCTGGGCGCTGTACGCGGAGCGCCTGATGGAGGAGCTCGGCTACCTGAACGACCCCGCCGACCGCCTCGGAATGCTGGATGGACAGCGCATGCGTGCCGCCCGCGTCGTGCTCGACATCGGCGTACACCTCGAGAAGCCCCGACCGGACGGCAACGGCGCGTGGACCGGCGACTACGCATTCGAGTTCATGGCGAAGAACGTGAACATGAACGCGGAGTTCGTGCGGTTCGAGGTCAATCGCTACCTCGGCTGGCCCGGGCAGGCGCCGTCGTACAAGGTCGGCCAGCGCATCTGGGAGCAGATTCGGGACGAGTACAAGGCGCGTGAGGGTGCCGCATTCAACCCGAAGGAATTCCACAAGAAGGCCCTCGACATCGGCGGTGTCGGCCTCGACACGCTGAAGTCCGCACTGCTCGGGTGACGAAGCAACTCTCGTTCAACCTGTTCGAGATGAACACGGTTGGACACATCTCGCAGGGGCTGTGGCGTCATCCTGCCAACACGCGCGATCGATACACCGATCTCGCGTTCTGGCAGGGTGAGGCCAGGCTCCTGGAGGATGGCCTGTTCGACACGGTCTTCCTCGCGGATGTTCTCGGCGCGTACGACGGGTATCGCGACGGCCCGGAAACGGCCATCCGTGAGGCAGTGCAGATCCCGAACAACGATCCGCTCCTGGTGATTCCGGCGATGGCTGCAGCGACGGAGCACCTCGGCTTTGTCGCCACATTCTCGACAACGTACGAGCCGCCGTTCTCCTTCGCCAGGCGTGCCTCGACGCTCGACCACCTCACGGGCGGCCGGTTCGGCTGGAACATCGTCACCTCGTACCTGCCGAACGCGGCACGTAACTTCGGCCTCGCCGACGAGCTCTCCCACGAGGAACGCTACGAGCGCGCTCACGAGTACCTCGAGGTGCTCTACAAGCTTTGGGAAGGGTCGTGGGACGACGACGCGGTCGTGAGGGATGCCGACGGTGGTGTCTGGGCTGACCCGGCGAAGGTTCGGCGCATCGACCACCGCGGCCGCTACTTCAGCGTCGATGGTCCACACCTGTCGGAGCCATCGGCGCAGCGAACCCCGGTGCTCTACCAGGCCGGATCGTCGCCGACCGGGCGCGCGTTCGCCGCGAAGCACGCCGAGGCTGTGTTCGTCGGGGGAGCGTCTCTCGAGGACTTCGCGGCGAGCATCGCGGACATCCGGGCCGGTGCGGAAGGCTTCGGCCGCGGCCCTGATGCTGTGCGGACGCTCGGCAGCGCAGTGCTCATCGCGGGCAAGACCCACGCTGACGCCGAGCGCAAGGCCGAGGAGTACGAACGCTGGTCGAGCGCAGAGGGCTACCTCGCCTACGCGGGAGGCGGCAGCGGGATCGACCTGGCCGCCTGGCCACCCGAGACTCCCATCGCCGACCTCATCGCCACGCTGCCGAGCGCCAAAGACGCCTCGACCATGAGTCGCTACGCGCCCGGCGCCACGGTCGGCGACGCCCTCCGCGAGGTGACGCGATTCGACCGCGGGCCGTTCTTCGCTCTCGGCACCGGGGACGAGATCGCGGACGCGATCGAGGGCTGGGTGGCGGCGACGGGAATCGACGGGTTCAACCTGAGGCAGTTCGTGACGCCGGGCACCGTCGAGGACTTCATCGAATACGTCGTGCCCGCCCTGCAGAAGCGCGGGCTGTATCGCGAGAAGTACGAGGATGGCACGCTGCGCGAGCGCCTGTTCGGGGCGGGCAACGCCAGGCTGCCAGACGCACACGTCGGGGCAGGCTACCGTGGCGAGCGCAGCTAGGTGACCTCCCCGTACGAGCGATCGCTCGACCTCACCGGCCTCGATCCGGAGCTCCGCGCATACTTCACCGGGATCCCGGACGGCCAGGTCGGCGTCGGCCGGGGAGTGTTCGATGTTGTCGGCACGCCCCGGCGCTGGCTCTGGCCCGTTCTCGCACTGCTGGCTCGGGACGGGATCGTCGCGCCGGTGTGGGAGCACACCGTGCCGTTCGTGGTGGTCAACCGCCCGACTCGTGACGGTTCGCTGGTCGCGGAACGCCGGTTCGACCTCCCGGGCGGCCGCTTCACCATGGTCGACCGGATGACCGCGCGCCACGGCTCCCTGATCGATCGACTCGGGCACAGCAGGCGCGTTGCCGCGATGTTCACGTCGCGGGTCGAGGATGGAGCACTGCATCTGCGATCGATCGAGGTGCGCGTGCGCATCGGTCGGAGCTGGCTGCGGTTTCCCGACTTCGTCTCTCCTCGCGTCGACCTGGTCGAGAGCTTTGATCGAACCTCGGGCCTCCAGCACGTCGCTGTCGAGCTCACGCTTCCCGTCCTCGGCAGGATCTACGAATATGCCGGCTCCTTCAGCTACGCGATCGTGCCGGAGCGCGACAACGACGAGAGAAGACAACCATGACGCGGCGCGTGGTCCTGGCCGGGGCATCCGGTTTCATCGGGCACTATCTCGCCGACGCTTTCCGTGCGGATGGCGCGGATGTGACGATGATCGGCCGCAACGGCCCGGATGCCCGCTGGGGCGATACCGCGAAGATAGCGGCGCTCCTCGACGGTTCAGATCTCCTCGTCAATCTCGCTGGCAAGAGCGTCAATTGCCGGTACACCCCTGCCAACCGTGCCGAGATCATGCGCTCAAGGGTCGAAACGACACGGGAACTCGCCGAGGCGGTCGCCGCCTGCGCCATCCCTCCTTCGCTCTGGATCAACTCGTCGACCGCCACCATCTACCGGCACGCGGAAGACCGGCCGATGACAGAATCGACGGGCGAACTCGGTACTGGCTTCTCCGTCGGCGTCGCGAGAGCATGGGAAGACGAATTCTTCTCGCCCGATCTCCCGCGCACCCGACGCGTCGCCCTGCGCATGGCCATCGTCCTGGGCGACGGCAGCGCGCTGACGCCGCTGGTCCGACTCGCGCGGGCAGGGCTCGGCGGCCCGCAGCTGGACGGCCCGTGGTTCGGCACCCGCGACAAGAAGGATGCCGGCGCGTTCCACCTGTTCCGCGACTCCCGTGGCCACCAGAAATTCAGCTGGATCCACATCGCGGATGTCCTCGGGATCATCCGGTTTCTCGAGCACTCCGACCTGGCGGGCGTCGTGAACTCGAGCGCACCGCATCCCGTCGATAACCGGGAGGTCATGGCGACGCTCCGTCGCGTCGTCGGCGCACCGTTCGGCGTCCCCGCCCCTCGACCGGTCCTCGAGGCCGCGACCTTCGTCCTTCGCACGGAGACCGAACTCCTGCTGAAGAGCCGCTGGGTGCTGCCGGAGCGCCTCATCGAGGCTGGGTACCGCTTCCAGTTCACCGAGTTCGAGCCGGCCGTGCGCGACATCCTGGCCGGAAGGGGACGGAAGCGGAAGCTCGCGCTGCCGACATCGGGATGACGAGGACCGAGTAGGGATTACTCATGGCCGGCCCCGGCGAGATGCCATACCTTGGCGCCATGTCGACGATCGATCCCCAGCTTGCCCGCACAGAGCGTCTCGCCCGCGAGAGGGCCGGTGGAACGCTGCCGCTGCTCGTCATCATCGTCGCGCTCGTGCATCTCGCACTCTGGACCCTCGGCGGGTATGGAATCGCGTCCGCCCTCGACACCTTCCGACTGATGCAGACCAATCAGGTTGGAGCGTGGGAGTCGCCGTATGGCGCAGACCTGTGGATGTTGATCGTGGGCATCGTTCTCGGGTCGATCGCGGGGTTCATCGTCACGGCCGTCCTGCGGCCCCTGATGCCGGGCTGCGCGGGCGTGGCACCCATCGTGACCGGATTCATTGGTCTCTGCCTCGGTCTTGGCCTGTTCTACCCGTCATGGACACCACCCCAGGAGGTTGGTTCCCTCCGTCCATTTCTCGATTCGGGTTCGGAGCGCTGGGGCGCGGGTGCCTGGATCTGGTACGAGTTGCCGATCTGGCTCCCCGCACTGGTCGCGGTGCTGGCGATCGCGGCCCTCGTCCTCACGGTCCGGTTCGCGCGGAACGAGGCCGCGAGCCTCGTCAGGGCAAGGCAACTGATCCGCGGAGGAGTGAGAGTGCAGGGAAGTGTGACGCATGCCGATTCCGGCAGCGTCTTTGTCAACAACCTTCCCGTCGTCGCGATGACGGTGAAATACACGGATGCGACGGGCACCGACCGCTGGGTGACGCAGCGGAAGCCGTTCGCACCGACGGCCATTCCGCGGGTCGGTGACGCGTACACGATCTTCTATTCCGCGACTGAGCCGGGCAACCAGAAGAAGATCCTGCTGTTCCCCGGCACGGTCACGGCGGCCCAGGCGGCCGCGGCAAGCCTGTCTTAGGAGAACGACGACTT
>Ga0247779_1001598_pt1 | contig 10749 bp, 7 predicted proteins | sample UWRJL221509R5_FD_179925 | JGI IMG/M metagenome (GOLD analysis project Ga0247779, IMG submission 179925) | Plant litter microbial communities from Arlington Agricultural Research Station in Wisconsin, United States - UWRJ-L221-509R-5 | ecosystem: Environmental > Terrestrial > Plant litter >...
GGCGGGGCAGGCACCGATACATTCAATTTCGGCGACGATACGGCCACCAACTTCGGCGATGACGAGGTGACCGATATGAGCTTCGCTGACGGCGACGTCGTGCACGTTGACGCAGAAGCCGGTTTTGATCCATCGACCGTCGTAGTGGAAGACGACGGAACCAATACCGTGCTCGATTTCGGTTTCGGTACCATCCAGCTCGACGACATCACGGGTGGCGCGACACCGTTTACCTCGATCGATGAGATCAACGACGCGGCCGGGTATACGGCGATCGAGATCGTATAACGCGCAATCTGGAGAGGCGGCCTCGCGCCGCCTCTCCTTGTTTCAAGCGACCGATACTTACGGTGATGATCGAATAAATATCGACGAGACATGCATCTGCGTAACAGGCGTGAGACCTCAGCGGCCGATGAGAGATCGCTGCTTGGATTGATTCCAGGGCGACACGCGTTCGCGTGGATCGTGGCCTTCAGCGTGTCCATTAACACGCTGCTCCTTGTCATCCCGTTCTATTCGATCGAGGTGTTCGACCGCGTTATCAGCAGTGGTAGCGTGGAGACTCTTGTTGGACTCACGGTCATCGCCATCGGCGCGCTCGCCTTCAGCGCGGTATTCGACATTCTCAGGAGCCGGCTGCTCAGCCGCTTTGCGGTCGGGTTCGAGCGCAGTATCGCCCCTGTCATTCTCGAAAGCAGTATCACGGCTCCCACAGCGCGCGGAGACAGGCGTTCCCATGATCTTGTAAAGGTCCGGGAGTTGAGAACCTTTCTGGCCAGCGGCACGGTGTCGACCCTGATCGACGCGATCTTCCTCCCGGCCTTCATCTTCATCCTTTTTCTGTTGCATCCCTGGTACGGTGTGATTGCCCTGATCGGGGCCGCGATTTTGCTGGTGATGGGGGCTTGCAGTCGCTGGATTGCTCGCACCGAAGTGTTGCAAGCCTCGGAATCTGCTTTGCGGGCGCAAGCCGTCTTGGACGGCATCGTAGAGCACTCCAGTCTCGTGCGAGCGATGGGATGGACCCGCGGCGCAGTTCGCGAATTCATGCGCCTCAACGATCTGGCGCTATCTCCTGTCGTCCGCGCGAGCGAACGCGTCAACGCCATTGCGTCCGGTGCGCGCATGGTGAGAACGATCTTGCAGATCACCGCCATCGGCACCGGCGCGTGGCTTGTTCTTCAAAATGAAGTGTTGCCGGGAAGCCTGATTGCCGCCTCACTTCTCATCGCCCGCACCTTGCAGCCGATGGAAAGTCTGATCTCCGCCTGGCGTGCCCTTGCGTCCGCGCACGAAGCCTGGATTCACGTCTGTGCAGCGGCGGCACCGTTTCTTGAACGAAGACGGCGGATCCGGCTTCCGGCTCCGACCGGAAGGCTCGACATCCATCGCGTGACCTACCGTATGCCGTCAGCCAGACGTGCCATTCTTTCAGACATTACGTTCCGCTGTCATGCATCACAGATCATTGTGGTGATCGGTCCAACCGGGGCGGGAAAATCCACCCTGCTACGCCTGATCGCGGCTCTTGAGCCGCCAAGCAGCGGCACCATCAAACTGGACCATGCGGTTCTCGACAATTGGGACCCGGAGCAGCTCGGCCAGTTCGTCGGCTATCTCCCGCAAGATGTGCAATTGTTCGGAGGTACTGTTGCGGAAGCCATTGCAGGCTTTAACGAGAATGCGCGTGATGAGGATATCATCGCGGCAGCTCAACTCGCGCAGGCTCACGATATGATCCTGTCGTTGCCGCGCGGATACCAGACAGAGATCGGACGAGAGGGCAACAAGCTCTCGGGCGGACAGCGTCAGCGCATCGGTCTCGCGCGCGCCTTCTTCGGAAATCGGCGACTGATTTTACTGGATGAGCCGAATGCCAACCTCGATCCCGAAGGAGAGGAGGCATTATGTTCCGCTGTGCTCCAGGCGAAAGAGCGCGGTGCATTGCTTGTCATTGTGACCCATCGGCCGCGTCTACTGACCATTGCCGACGCGGTGCTTCTTCTGAGGGACGGGACACAACTCGCATTTGGTCCGCCCTCTGGCGTGCTTCCTCGCAGCGTTCCCGCAGCCCTCACCATGCCTGCGCAGCGTTCCCTTCCAAAAGAAGGGAAGCCGCAGAAATTACCAGCAGGGGGAACAAGGTGATGACGCACAGCAGTCACTACGGCGCCGTTGCTTTTCGATCGTTCATCAAGAACGATCATCAAGCAATGGTGCTGTCCAAGAAGCCGAGGTCCGACATGCGGCGTCTCATCGTCGTCGGCTGTGTGCTGCTTGTTCTGCAATTCTGTGGTTTTGGTTTATGGGCCACGGTGGTTCCTCTCCGCAGCGCCGTCATCGCGCCGGGTTTCATCAAGGTGCACTCGAAGCGCAAAGCCGTGCAGCATCTTGAAGGTGGTATTATTAAAGCAATTCACGTGAGAGAGAATGATCACGTAAAAGCCGGACAACTCATTGCGCGACTGGATACGACGCAGATCGAGGCGAGTCTTGGTTCACTCGAAACGAAACTTTTCGCGGATCTTGCGATGGAAGCGCGGCTCGCTGCGGAACAAATCGGAGCGAAGTCAATTTCATTTCCCGATGAATTGCTCAAGAACGCGACAAGACCTTCCGCGCGTATTGCCATTGAAAGTCAAGAAGCTGAATTTGCCGCGCGGCTGATCGCACTTGATGGCGAAAAGAAATTGATCGATCAACAAATGTTTCAATTGTCGGACACCATTCGTGGTCTTGAGAGCAACACCAAAGGTGCCGAGCAACAACTTGCGCTGTTGCAGGAGGAGATAACAGACACAACGTTCCTCCTTGAAAAAGGCCTCGCGCGGAAGCCTCGGGTGCTGGCTCTGAAGCGAGCCGAGGCCGACGCCAACGCGCAGATTTCGCGCAATGTGTCATCTATAGCCGAGGCGCAAGGAAAGATCTCCGAGCTTCAGGACAGACGACGGCAACTTGGCCTCAATCAGGGGCAAGACATCGCGAAACAGCGTCATGCCATCAGCGAGGAGATCGGTGATTTTCGGCACCGGATGGCGGCGCTGCGTGACCAGCTTGTGCGATCCGAGTTGCGGGCTCCCGAGAGCGGAAAGATCGTCGGTCTGAACAGCCGCGATTTGAGTGCCGTTCTCGCGCCACGCGATACTCTTTTGGAGATCGTTCCGGCCGAGGACAAGCTCGTGATCGAAGCAACCTTGAAGCCGATGGACCGCGAAGAGATTTACGTCGGGCAGCCCGCACGAATTCGTGTCCATACCTTGAACACGCGCCGCAGGCCGATGCTGGATGGAAAGATCGTAGCGGTTGCGGGAGATGCGTTGACAGATCCGAAGAGTGGTGTCGCGTCCTATATGACGGAGGTTGAACTCGAGGCGAAAGCTGAGACGGCGCCATACGTCTCGTCATTGTTGCCGGGTATGTCCGTCGAGGTATTCGTCGAAACTGGTGAAAGAACATTTGTGGAGTACTTGCTGCAGCCGATGATGCTGCGCGTTCATCGTGCATTCAAAGAGAGCTAAGCGACCGCGTCAATATTGGTCGGGTACAATCGTGGGAGGTGCTCGTGTTTGAAAATGGTAAAGAGCAATCCTCCCATCGGGAGAGCGTTTTCGGCAATCTAGGACCTACGCAGCTGTTCCACGAGGTGCAGCTCCTCGAGTCAAAACCTCGAAATGGACCTAATCAAGAAAGATCGGTGGAACGAGCGGTCATGGCCTGCTTTGGCAGCGCGATCGCTGAGTTGTTGGAATGCAAACGGTGCTACGTCGCGATGATCTCGGATGTGTCTGGCCTGAAAACGGAAGAGGTTCGGGTCGGGCATGAGACCTTCGATTCCTCATCCGGCACCGCCGCGGCACAAATGGCGCGTAAAGGACCGGACTCCGAATGTGTTCTCGTCGAGCCCGACAATCCACGCACCATTCTTGTGAGAAAGTTGATTGGTGGAGAAGCAGTAGGCGGCCATCATTCCGTGATAGGTCGGTTCCCGGTCGGAAATAAAAACACCATTATCTTCGTCGCGGGTTGGCGCGAGGCGGCGCTGTCATCCGATGAGATTCCTTGTCTGGCGCGGGCGATACGCGTCATGTGGGATACCGCAAAATCCATCGCGCGGCCGTCAAAACGTCAATCCGACTTAAGGGGCTGGCTCGAGCAGCTGGTCTTTCCGGCTTTTGTCGTCGATCAGGGATTGCGCATTCATGAGGCTAATGCGCGCGGCCAGAAGTTGCTGGCGCAGGGCGAGATCCTGAAAGACGCCCGCGGGACGCTTGCCGGCCTGAGTGCTTCCGTTACCGGGAATTTGAAACAGGCTCTTCATGAAGCGCTGGTGTTGTACGAAGAATTTGGCCGAAAGAATGCGATCGTACCGCTTTCGACAGAGCACCAGCAGTTCGCGTTTGCGCGTGTGTGCGCGCTTCCCGTCCAATGCGATGCCAAGAAGGCCCTGGTCATCGTCCCGCAATTTGATGAGGTGTCAGGCGCGAAGCGCATTGCCTCGGCGTTCAATCTGAGCTGGGCCGAGGAGCGGATTGTTGCACGCATTCTTCAGGGGCAGTGTCCACGCCAGATCGGCGCCGATCTGCGCCTGACCGAAGCAACGGTGCGGACCTACACAAAGCGGATCATGCTCAAATTGGGCATCAACCGGCAATCGGAATTCTTCCTGCTGTATCATCTGACACTGTCACCATTTGGAGTGACGCAACGTTCAGTTGCCCCTTGCGGAATTTCTCATCGGCGCAATGAAGATACACACTAAGGTCGGAAAACTAGGGTAGGGTGGTCACAAATAAAGGAATGGATCGTTGATCTTGTCATGATGCGGCGCGACCTCAGACTGCATATAGCCTATCTCATCGCTTTCGGCTTGATATGGAGTGCCCGCCCTGGGGCCGCCGACGAGATCATTCAGTTTAAAATGCCCGTGGCCTGCGAGGTCGGGCGTACCTGCTATCTCCAGAATTATGTCGATGTTGATCCGACGCCGTCCGCGAAGGATTACAAGTGCGGTACGCGCAGCTATGAAGCCCATAACGGCACCGATTTCCGGTTGCCGTCGATGAAATCTCAGCGAGCGGGAGTTGATGTCGTTGCCGCGGCTGCTGGCCGAGTTGCGCGCGCGAGGGATGGCGTTCCGGAGGGCGTCTTTCTGAAATCCGGGCGCGAAGCCGTGAAGGATATGGAGTGCGGCAACGGCGTCGTTGTTGAGCATCCCGGCCGCTGGGAGACACAGTACTGTCACATGGCCAAGGGGAGCATCCGCGTAAAGCCCGGAGATATCGTCAGTGTCGGACAGCCGCTTGGCCAAATCGGTCTCTCGGGATTGACCGAATATCCTCACCTGCATTTTACGGTCAGGCATGAGAGCCAGATTGTCGATCCGTTCGCGTATGGTGCTCCCGATCATTCATGCAACGCCGGCAAATCTCTTTGGGACCCTGCGCTTCAGGATCAACTCGCCTATCGGGAACGCGAAATCCTGAATGCCGGGTTCTCGAATGGAGCCGTGACAATGGAGGCGATCGAGAGCGGTGAAGCGGAAAAAGAGCCGCCTTCCCGCGATGCGCCTGCACTGGTCGTGTTCATCCGGGCCATCGGCCTGAAGGCGGGCGACATTCAGAAGCTGGTGTTGCAAAGTCCGTCCGGGCAGGTCATCGCGGAAAATGGCGCTCAAGCGCTGGAGGCGAACAAGGCGCAAGTCATGCTCTTTGCCGGACGCAAGCGGCCGCCAAACGGATGGGATGCCGGCGTCTATCGCGCAAAATATACCGTCGAACGCGACGGTCATGCCGTCCTCGAAAAGGACGTTGCTCGCACACTTCCGTGACCGCGACTTCGCTGACCGATCAGATACAAAGAAGTTAGAAGAAGTCCTTGGTCAGGACCGCGACTTCCGTTCTGTTTCTGGCGTTGAGCTTTCGCATGATGTGGCGCAGGTGCACCTTGACCGTATGCTCACTCATGCTGAGTTCGTACGCGATCTGCTTGTTGGCCATTCCCTGGCAAAGCGCTTCGACAACCATCAACTGACGTTGAGTCAGAAGATCATTTGCCTTGGCCGCCGAGCCAAGCTTGTCACGATTGAGGTCCAGGCTGCTGACCGGCACAAACGTGCCGCCCGCTTCCACCAACCGCACAGCTTCCACAGCGACATTAAACGGCAGACTTGTCGGGATGTAGCCGCGTGCGCCGCCCTTCAATGCACGCGTGACATAGTTTACGTCGTCGCTGTCGGACATGATCACAATAGGGATACCGGCCGCAGCTGTCTCGAGAGATTGAAGATCGATGCCGCTGGTCGGGTTGTTGCTCTCCGCGAAAAAGACAACGATGGCGGGCTCGAGAGCATCCTGGTCGGTAGCCTCCTGCCAGGCCGGAATAGTTTCGAACGCGAAAATCTCGTGGCTCTTGTATGAAATCTCGAGACAGCGAACAAAACAATCACGGAAGAAAGCGCGGTGATGAATCACCACGATGGCAGGCCTTCTGAGATTCTCGGATATGTGTGAATGACCGTTGGCGAGGTTCGAGTCCTGCGCCTTTGATATTTCGGGAATCGCGATGTTCGCGTGTTGAGCTTTCGTTTCAGCGTCGCGAGGCAGCATCAACTGCTGCTGAATTTTTGATGGCAATGACTGCTTTAACGCAGATTGCTTCGCTGAAAACTCGTCGTTTGTAGAATGAGCGGATTGAGCAAGCACATTTTGAGAAAGTGTCTCAGACGCGTTGTCGGAAGTCCGCCGCTTGCCGCGAAAGGAATTCGAGTGGCCTGTGATACTCATGGAACGCCCCTGCTGAATGATTTTCTGAAATGCTATTGATGAAGTGTCTTCCTGCTCCCTGCGTGATAATTCGGAAATGATGTAAATCAATTTGAGGGAATAGAGACTAGCTGAAAGTTGGCCAGAGCGACAATGTCTTTTTATCAACGTCGGAAGGCACTTGCCACAATTGAAGGCCTGTCCGGTCCCTGCGCGCGCCTGATGAACGCTCACCCGTTAAGTATATTTGTGGTTGTGCTTTCATGATGTGACACGGGCACGCTGAGCGTCGTCACATTCCGCGCTAACGCGTATACCAGGCAAACAGGGCGGTCAGACAACCACCTTGCGATAGAGATGCCAGGTCGAGTGACCAAGCACCGGAAGCACGACTGCAAGACCCACGAAAAATGGCAATGAGCCAATGAGCAGGAGGATCGCCACAATCAGACCCCACGCCGTCATGGGGATCGGATTCTTTCTGACGACCTGTAACGAGACCCGCATGGCTTGACGTGCAGACCCATGGCGATCGAGGATGAATGGAAATGACACGACGCTGATGCACAGCGCGGCCATGGCGAAAAGAAAACCGATCCCACATCCGACAATGATCAGCACATATCCTGCATATGTCGTGAGGATGCGTGAAAGGAAGTCGGGGATGTTCGCTGCCGGCTCATGCCCGAATGTGGCGATGTAGATCTCATTGGCAACTGTGACCCAGATGACGAACAATCCAAGCAGGATTGTCCCGAGACCGAGCATGGCGCTGAAAGCGGGAGCGCCGATGACACGGAGGACATGCCACGCCGTGACATCTTCGCCACGTTCACGAAGCCGACTGAGTTCATAGAGGCCGAGCGCAGCAAATGGTCCGATGAGTGCGAACCCGGCGGACAGCGGGAAGAGAAGCGGCAACACTGAATAACCCAGAACCATTCGCACCAATATGAGCCCGACGACAGGGTAGATAACGCAGAGGATGACGGCGTGGCTTGGGATTGCGTTGAAATCCTGCAACCCCAGACGTAACGCGTCGCGCACATCCGACAAGCTGATACTGCGAATAAGCGGCGGGCCCGCGACCCGCGGTATGCGAGGCTGTGCTCGTGTTGCTTTGCTGGAATAAGGTATCGCCATGTCAGGATCTTCCCTGCGAAGCAAAGAGGAGAATACACCCAAGACACGTTTCCTTCGGAAAGATCGTATCCCTTGCGAGCTTCGACAAGGCTCCGGCTGGTCGCCGGGGGAAAACCGAGCCATGGGAATTCCTCGGCTCTGTTGAAGTGGAGGAGTGGCTTGTTGATTTGTGCGTCTGCACAAGGTCGTTGTGCGCCGCATTGCAGCGCTTGTCGCGGGTAGAACCGGTCTTCCTCTATTGACGATGGCGTCGGTCAGGATCATCTTGAAATGGCAAGCGCCGCCAGTCCCGACGAGATCGGCGGTAAGTGGAGACTGTGTCATACTTTGACGTCGCGGCCGGTTAACTGGGCGAGGTAAGGGACACAGCGATGGCCATCTTGAAATAAAGCCAACGCTACTTTGTAAAAGCTCCGCCCTTTCAATCGCGTCCGTCGCCTCGCAGGCAAAGGACGAACGAGGGATGGCTGTCGCATTCATATTGCTTCTGGTCGCAGTGGCATCGGTGCTCTTCCATTTCATGAGCCCGTGGTGGTGGACGCCCATTGCTTCGAATTGGCAGTACATCGACAACACGATCATCATCACCTTCTGGATCACAGGCGTCGTCTTCGTCGCGATTGTCGCATTCATGGCGTACTGCGTGTTTCGATTTCGCCACAAGGAAGGACAGCAAGCCGCTTACGAGCCGGAAAACAAGAAGCTGGAGTGGTGGCTTACCGTTGGGACAGCCGTAGGCGTCGGCGCCATGCTCGCTCCAGGCCTGATCGTCTGGCACCAGTTCGTAACGGTGCCTCCGAATGCGACAGACGTTGAGGTCATGGGGCAGCAGTGGCGCTGGAGCTACCGCTTGCCTGGCAAGGATGGTCGTCTCGGAACGGTCGATGCCAGATTCATCAGCCCGGATAATCCGCTGGGTCTGAATCCGAAGGACCCTAACGGCCAGGACGATGTCATCCTCGAAAATGATGATCTGCATCTGCCGATCGGTAAGCCGGTAAAGGTGCTGCTCCGCTCAATCGACGTGCTGCACGATTTCTACGTCCCCGAATTCCGGGCCAAAATGGATATGGTGCCGGGGTCCGTGACCTATTTCTGGTTTACCCCGACACGCACCGGCTCGTTCGAAGTTCTCTGCGCCGAGCTGTGCGGCATCGCGCACGCCCAGATGCGAAGCAAGATCATCGTGCAAGAAGAACGAGATTATCATGCGTGGCTGGAGACCAAGCAGACGTTTGCTGAACTCGAACGCAAGCGAACCGCGATGAACTCGACGTCCACGTCGAATGCCGAGTGAGATACCGATGAGTTTTTGAGGTGGTAATGCCCCGTTAAGTGCCACGCTGAGGATAGACCAGGGAGATGCTCGATGGTCGATGTCCCGTCTGGAACAATTATCGGCGTCTCGCCGGCTGAGGTCGGCGATGTCGAGCTATATCATCCGCACAGCTGGTGGACCAAATACGTCTTCTCCCAGGATGCCAAAGTCATCGCCATCCAGTATTCGGTCACTGCGATGTCCATCGGTATGGTGGCACTGGTGCTGTCATGGCTGATGCGGCTGCAGCTGGGATTCCCAGGGACGTTCTCCTTCATTGATCCGAGCCAGTATCTTCAATTCATCACCATGCACGGCATGATCATGGTGATTTATCTGCTCACTGCGTTGTTCCTGGGCGGTTTTGGAAATTATCTCATTCCGCTGATGGTGGGCGCGCGGGACATGGTTTTCCCGTACGCCAACATGCTCAGTTACTGGATCTACCTGCTCGCCGTTTTGGTGCTGCTGTCGACCTTCTTTGTCCCTGGCGGTCCGACCGGGGCAGGGTGGACGCTCTATCCGCCGCAGGCAATTCTTTCCGGAAGTCCGGGACAGGAGGCCGGCATCATCCTGATGCTGGTCTCGCTCATCTTGTTCATCATCGGCTTCACCATGGGCGGCCTGAACTATGTGGTGACAGTGCTGCAGGGCCGTACACGCGGGATGACCCTGATGCGGATGCCTTTGACGGTGTGGGGCATCTTCACCGCGACGGTGATGGCGCTGCTGGCTTTCCCGGCCCTGTTCGTTGCCTCCGTGATGATGTTGCTCGATCGCACTCTCGGCACCAGCTTCTTCATGCCGGCACTGGTCGAAATGGGCCAACACCTGAAATACGGCGGCGGTAGCCCGATCCTGTTTCAGCACCTGTTCTGGTTCTTCGGCCACCCGGAAGTCTACATCGTCGCCTTGCCGGCATTCGGCATCGTCTCGGACCTCATCAGTACGCACGCACGGAAGAACATCTTCGGCTATCGCATGATGGTGTGGGCGATCGTTGGCATTGGCGCGCTCAGTTTCGTGGTCTGGGCGCACCATATGTATGTGAGCGGAATGAATCCGCGCTTTGGATTTTTCTTTGCCACAACCACGCTGATCATCGCGGTCCCGACAGCGATCAAGGTCTATAACTGGGTTCTGACGTTGTGGCGCGGCGATATCCATCTCACGGTGCCGATGCTGTTCGCGCTCGGATTCATCGTGACGTTCGTGAATGGCGGACTAACCGGTCTCTTCCTCGGAAATGTGGTCGTCGACGTTCCGCTGTCGGACACAATGTTCGTCGTGGCCCATTTCCACATGGTGATGGGCGTTGCGCCGATCATGGTTGTGTTCGGCGCGATCTATCATTGGTATCCGAAAGTCACGGGACGCATGCTGAACGATGCGCTTGGGAAATTCCATTTCTGGGTCACGTTCCTCGGCGCCTACGCAGTCTTCTTTCCCATGCACTACCTCGGTCTCCTGGGAATGCCACGCCGCTACCATGATATCGGAGAGACGGCTTTTATACCGGCTTCA
>Ga0247779_1001599_pt1 | contig 10748 bp, 13 predicted proteins | sample UWRJL221509R5_FD_179925 | JGI IMG/M metagenome (GOLD analysis project Ga0247779, IMG submission 179925) | Plant litter microbial communities from Arlington Agricultural Research Station in Wisconsin, United States - UWRJ-L221-509R-5 | ecosystem: Environmental > Terrestrial > Plant litter >...
GTAAAAGTCTTTGTCACCAGCTAGAATTCACTCCCAATGACAATTTTTTGGTAACGATCCATTGAGCAAAATAATTCGCACTCGCATTCATTGGCATCTGCAAGGTACAAGTCGATTAGACGCGCGCGTCCAGCAACCAATCACGGTGTCCAGCGCCCAGAGGCTAAAAATAAACGAGGCTGGACGAATGCGAATGCGTACTGCGGCGCCAGATACACACGCAATAGTTTCAAGCGGTCAACAGTCGAACTCGAGAGCGCGTAGAATTTCGTCGAAAGAAGTTACTACCATATAGAATGCGAATGAGTAATTCTCCGAGGTTCCCTTCCCAATGCCCATCCTACTACCACAGTTTGTCAAGGAGACCGTCGTTTCTTTTCATCTTTCCAATAAATAGTTCTACGGTATTGTTGATTCCAATGTCAATAAATATTCCGACACATTCCAAGATACTTTGTTGCAAGGCTGCACCGCACAGTGGTTGCTTCGGTCGGTCTCCTCAACTATACCTCACAATAAATTCGCTAATCTGATCAGCGCACATACAGCATCATTACAAACTGCGCCTCCGTGATAGTTTCAAAGTTAATTTAACCAGAAGGTCGGACCTCATCTGAGTAGCTTTCTCATGAAAATCACGAATCCACACATCACACAGATAACCAGAAATTGTATTGTATTATTCATATGGATGCATATGTATATGTAGACGACAGCAAAAAAAAAAGCGGAACATGTGCATATGATATGTGATGGTGATGTGTGTCTAATGTACAGCAATGAATTATAACACAGAGGTGCATGACGGACAGCAACAAAGAAAGAAAAAAAAGCAAGGAATGTAGAGTCATCATATAAAAAAGTCGTCACAAGCAGGCAATGTGTAATCGGCAGATCGAGAAAGAAAGTGCGACATATAGAACATAATCCTCAAAACGAACAAACTCAAGCCGAACCCTCTTTCTTATCCGACGGCGGTGACTGTGATAGCTTCGACGTAGGCGATCGTGACGAAGGATGTGATGCCTTTCCTCGCGAAGCAGGCGATGCCGATCGAGGGCCATTATCCACATTCATCTTGTCATCGCGTTCCCTCTCCGTATGGTTCGTCGGTGAAGGGGCAGTCGATGTCGGCGACAACGTAGCAATGGGTGGAAGAGCAATAGACGAGACGTTGTGGTTTTGCGAGTGGCCAGCACCAATGGGTCGAGGATGAGGAGGAAGCTTGGCAGGCAATGAAGGACTAGGCGGGAATGGTTCACGAGCTTCAGGCGAGTGCGATGCAGGCTGAGTACGGAAAGGTATAGGAGATGGTCGTGTCGAAGGAATAGGCGTCTGTCGACCTCCAGATGGCGACGAAATACGACGCTTCATAACATCCATTCTCGAACGCTTGTTGTTCGCGTCGTCCTCGGGACCAGGACTCAACGCGCGCTTCAGAGGAGTGGGTTGCACAGGAGGTGGTGACGCGTGGTTCGACGACACCGAGTTACGATGCGAAGGAGGAGGTCTAGACAGTGCGTCGCTGCGACTACTATGCGAGGAGATGGTAGGTGAATGTGAAGGTCCTTCCGCCCCAGAAGCGGATCCCTCGCCTGCGCGATAATTTCCAGAATTATGAAGTCCAAGCAATACATCGGCAGCAGCAACGCCATCGTAATCTTCGTCCATCGGCCTCAATGGCTGGCCTGGTGCAGCACTCGTTGGCGACGGTTGGATAGACCTCGAAGAACCCGACACAGAACTATTTTCGGGCGAACCTGGTCCTCTCTGTCCAGCCTTGAAGTTACTCGGCATATTCGCAGTCGATCGCTCAGCACCAAATACCTTCGGTGGTTGCCTCTCCATACTTTCCTCGTCCTCTTTTCTCCGACCATGCCTCCTTCTCCTGTCCTTCTTCGGTGCAGGTTCACCCATAGACTGTGGTGGTTGAGAAGAAAAATGGGGCGGGGGCGCTTGCTGCTGTTGCTGCTGCATCTGAGGAGGCATCTGCTGAGGAGGGATTTGCGGTGGTGGTTGCGACTGCGAGTGAGGCTCTTCCCTAGCACGCGTACGGCGAGACTGTTTGGCTTCACTTATAAGTGGCGTGGCGTGAGGACTCTCTGAAGTTCGAGAACCAGCAGCTAGATGGGAGGGGACTTGACGAGCACGCATACCTTCTGGAGAGACGGGATAGCTCCTGCTCTCGGGATGCTCCATACCAGATTCTCTCGACTCTCGGGCATTAACCAACGGGTCGTACCGCCTACCGGGCTGCTCATGATGAGCAGGTGGTTGTTGAGGCGGAGGAGACTGCCTGTAAGCAGGATAAGGCCCATTGCTCAGCGGCTTGTTATCCCAATACCTCGGTGCATAACCAACGCGAGGAGAAGGGGCAGGAGGACTATGTGCACGAGGAGATCGTGGAGGGTAGAACGTCTGAGGCGCGCCATGTTGTACATACTCTCCGCTATTGCTATGCCGAGGTTGGCGACGATCATCCCATTCACGATGTTCAGCAGATGGGGGAGGTGGTCGACGATCCCAACCATTCTCAGGAACCTCTGGATGACTAGGTTCGCGACGATGGACGCGAGGAGAACGTTGAGGAGGAATGGGATTGGGTTGACCAGGTCCAACGGGCTGTCGCACTTGTTGCGGAGGAGGAGGGTAATTCTGGAACCCAGGTGGAGGTGAGCGAGGCCGTCCAGCACTATGAGGTCCGGGTGAAATCGAACGCGAACGACCGCCACCGCGGTTGAAATATGGGTCCTGAGGGTGATGAGGGTGCCCGCCATTTCGAGGGTCATCGGAAGGGGGTATCGAATGCTGTAAAAGCATGCTTTGCTGACCATTAGGTCCTCTCGCATGATCACGGGGAAGAGGATAATCACGAGCGGCATGATGCGGTGGTCGATCGGTTTCCATTGGCGCAAGAGGGGGATGCGATGACATATGTTGCCTGCTCTCGTCGATGATCACAGGTGGCGGTGGTCCTCCTCTAAACGGAGGTGGAGGCGTTGCTCTTCCATTCTGAGGCGTAAGAGAGATTTCGTTGGGTGGTCCTCGCGATTCTGTGCGGAAAGAAGGGCGATGGTTCGGCTGTAACATCAGAGGAGGACCTTGCAGGCCAGGCGGAGGGACGGATGAGCTTGCATATGCTGTTGGGTGGACATCTTGCGGACCAGGTGCAGCTGGCAGTTGACCTCCAGTAGCTTGAGCATTCTTGAGAAGTTGGAGGCGCTGTGCAATGGCGGCGTTACTAGGATCCAACTCGCTCGCTCGGGCATAGGCATCGATGGCGTCAGTGATTTGGTTATTGCAACTTTCATACAAGCTACCGAGATCGAACCACACTTCGGAAATGTATGGATTAATGCGGATGGCTCGCGAATAGGCGTCGAGGGCGTCACGGAACTGGTTAATTTGGAAGTACAGGACTCCGATCGAACACCAGAAGGTTGGGTTGCGTCCATCTCGGTAGACTGCCTGTTGGTATGCCTCGTAGGCTTTGTTATACTTCTGACCCGCCATATAAGCGCGACCGAGAAGATACCAGCTCTGGGCATCAGTAGGGTCTAAACAGTAGCATTGAGCCTCAATAAGAACTCATGTGTCCGAATTAACGTACCGGCTTCCAGACTCTTAGTCAAATACTGGATGGCAAGCTCTTGATTTTGGAATGAAGAGCCATCTTGATGGTAAAGCCACCCCAGTTGTTGAAGAACTTTGGCGTGACCGGGGTTTGCCTCGACTACTCGTTCGTAGGCATCTTTTGCTTGTGCATGCTATACAATAAAGTTGGAGAAAGCAAGAACAAGAACGGCAAAGGTATACTTACGTTCTTTTGTTGCTCAAAGACATGCCCGATTTGGAACCAAATGTCAGCATGAGCGAGAGGACTGGGAGGGTTGCGGAGAATATGATCAAAGCAATCCAACGACTCTTGGAACTTGCCCTGCTGCTTGTAAATTATCCCCAGGCGGAACAGGATCTCGTTTTCCTTGTCAAAGTCTAAATCTGCGAGGATACAAAATCAGGCTTATTTGTTGAGAGAACAGAACAAGAGCAACTAACCTTTGCACATGCGTAATACAGACGCAAAGGCCTCTTCCGCATGGTCAAGAGATCCATATCGGTCATAAAGAATGCCGATACCATACCATAGTTTAGGGTCCTCCTTGGGTAATAGCAGATAAATAAGGACGAGTACGAAGAAAGGAAAAATGAAAGACTACCTTTGGATTGGGTAAAAGGTAAAGAGCTTGCTGGTAGGCAGAGTAAGCCTTTTGTAGGTCGTCTTGCATGAGGAAGCAATGGCCTTGTATCGATGAGCATCATCATAGATGAAGGATGACAATAAACATACCAAGTGCACTCCATATTTCACCGTTCTCCTCGTCTACTCTGATCGCACGCTGGAAGTACTCGACGGCCTAAAAGGGAAAAGCAAATACGTCATTGATTGAATAAACAAGACCAAACAGGTTCCCGCGGAAAGGCGCGGCACGACAAAAATATAATCATTTAGCGAAAAAAAGCTTACCTTTGGATAGTTTTCTTTGATCCGAGCGATTCCCGCAACCTGGGACAAGCCAGATAGAGATGTTGGGTTGTGGCGCAGTGCATTTTCGTAGGCAGAGAGGGCGTGCTCGAGGTCACCCATCTGCTCAGCGACTCGACCTTATGAATGATGAGTAAGGGATTATAAAGGGGAAAAGAATGGGGGCACACCTATGAGAAGCCATGTATGCTCGTTGGCAGAGTTGAGCTTGTTAATGACAGAGGCGGCAGCAGTAGAGGAGGAGGAGGAAGGGTTTGAGGGGAGGGCGTTGGGGTCGATAGGGTTGGGGGACGGAGGGAGGTCGTGTATCCTGGCATCCTGACGGGGGATGGTTCTGTGGGACATGAGTGAGGGGGGCAAAAGAGCAACAAGACTCGGTGGGGCGTTGATATATATAAGCGATCAAGGTGGAAGAAAGAGATTCCATCCAAGTTTAGCATTCTCTCCTGATTATTATTTTTTTCCAACCCGCGTGCCTTTGTTTTGCCGAATTTAGTTTGTTTCCGCCTAGGATCGGGAGATTCTTTCGCGTGTCAAACACCTTTAATCGACAGCGAGCAAACCAGACGCCCACCGGATCACTTTCCCACGATTCAGATCTATCTCCCGCAGATGCCCGGTTTACTCCCCCAAGATCCCATCTAGGTACCCCACATGTCACCGGCTCCGTCCCGTCCGTCCGTAAAGCCGTAGATTTGCCTCTTTATTTAAACTTGGTTCTTCGGCCCGAGCTCATATTTGCCGAATCGGGGGGTTACTAAGCCCAAGCTTATTTGTTCCGTTACGGAAGCATTTAAAAGAAGGGGGGGCTGAGGGCTCAAAAAACAGGGGCTTCTGGAATACACTCGAGTCTTGAGCGGTGTTAGCTTGCTGATGCGCTTGTCACTCTTACTGCACATGCAAAACTTCGGAATAATTATGCCTTTGCCTGATTTGGATCGTGGAATGCTCTTTCCCTTTTTATTCCATACAGATCTCAATCTTACAGATCCGCCCTCTGCCCGATCGTCGAATCATCCAATAGTCGTTCAACCTCGGGTTCAAAGAGGGGTAAAAAAAGAACATGACATAGCTCAATCCCAAGTTCATTCTCCGACAAGCTCCGACTGGAACGATGATCAGTCTTCTTGCTCGCTGTTGGCAAAATGCTCAGGCTTATTATCATCATCATCGTCGACTATGACTCGTAAGTGCTCCAAATCCATCGCGATATCATCCTCTTTCGAATTCTTTCGACCCACCTAGGCGGCAATCAGCGTGAGCAAGATCGTCTCAAAGCACAGAAAAAGGCTGCGGCCAACGCAAAGAAGCCAAAGGAAAGTGCGACCAACTTGGCCAAGCGAAAGGAAGCGTAAGGACGACATAACCTACTTTTGGTATATAAAAAACAAAAACAGCTGACGATGGATTCAATTCATTTCTAGTGACGCAGAAGTTCTCCGCGCCAAACAGAAAGTAAGTTCCTGAGCACCCAGCGATAGATCGTCTTGTTCTGTTGGGCCAACTCACTTTTTGTGTTTCTTCCGATATTTTAGAAAGCCGAAGAAGCCAAGGCTGCCGCGGGGAGTAGCAGTAACAAATGACATTGCATACGTTAAGTGGGGCTGAACACACGGGTTTTTGGGAAATTGGAATCGGATTTCATCAACATCATCGTTCATCATAATCAAGAACAAAAAGTTCTGTTATTCTCGTGCTACTTTTATCCGTCTTTTCTGGAGGGACAATGACCGTCAGATTCTTTGTCTTTTTTACTGACATGTATTTAAGAATTACATATATACTGTGTAGTCATAAATGGATTGATTTGAACACCTCAAAAGACTGCGATCTGTCAAGAGTTATATGTGCACGGCGTTCGTTCAGTTTCTATTTCAGCCCTCAACGAGCGTTCCTATCGCAATCGATCACGACATGTGCAAAGGTGACTTCTCGACTCTAGGGAATAAGATGCATCATATCGACATGCAATACGCCCGAGCATGATATACTCTATCTTGGGTCTGTTTCCATAACAGGTCGATCCTCTTAACAGAGGGCCAAGGAGGGGGTAAACACAGCGGTTATTTATGAGGATACGCGGCTGCGATATGATATATTGTGATATGACAAATCTGATTTGAATTGCCGTTGTATGCAGGGGGCACTGAATTCGAATAGACTTGGGCTGCGATCGATATGAATCGACGACACCTGCCATGACAGACACAGCCAGCAGACCGTTTACGTACCTCTCTTCTCCAAGTGGGTCATGCGACAAAATGAAATGTATGCCAATTAGGTGGCTTAGGTGAACCGAGAACGCCCCAAAGGATACATACCCTTACTTACTTACTCAACCGAACCCCGAACGCTCGTCGCCGCTGTTTTCGCCCTTCTCCCTAAAACCATAGCGTTGATTTTTCATTTCTCTGCGATCATTATGTACTGTATTTCGTCAGCGGGGGTGCTGATGTCCTCCGATATAGATGGGCTAGCGGTTAGCTGCTTACTTGAAAGCACTACTACAAGTGACACTTACCACACCCACTTTGAACAAGTTTACGTTTACCCTGATCAGGTATCGACATCGCACCGCGCTCCCCGTTACCCACACGACACGACACCGCTGTTGTCGTGGTTGTCTGTCCAACTTACATAAAAGTACTAGTACAAAGAAAAGAAGAAAAAACCCTAGTTTAGCGTCATCAACGACGTAAGGGGACTCCAAGTCCGACGTACGCCAGAAAGGGAATTTGCCCTGCTTCCTCCCCCCCTAAGATGGCGATTGCAATGGAGAGGGCTTTGCAGTGTATATGACATGTACCGGGCTTAAGAGCTACCCGGAGGGCTGGTCTATGACTCGTCGATAGAAAGAAAGCGTCTAGCCAGATAGATGGACAGATCTCTGATATGTACTATGGTAAGACGTCGGCAATTACACTGTGTGAATGTGAAAATAACATATTCTCAATGCTCCCGATAATTGAGAACCAACGTGGCTCGTACTCCTATAGCCACCTCCCTCTCTACATGCCCAGAAAGAACTGATACTGATTTCCCGGTTGTATGCATGCATACATACATACATACATATCACGTCTCTTCAAATCATCTCCTGTCTTGATCAAAATATATCCTCGGTCCTATGTATCTAAAATGATCCATGATCAACGACACATTCGGCCAACAAATGAACATACAAGATACATATGTAATAATTTCCCAGATTTCCCAAGCCTGCGCTAAATTCGGTGTGATCGAAAAAAAACAACACATCCCGAATCCGATGGACTTGTTTTTTGCCTTCCAGAAGCTTAGAGCGCCAGGGTTACATATGTATGTAAGAATATAACAAGCACTTGTGTTTCCAGAAGGAGTTCTCAATAAATACCCGTCGGTATCGAGGTGTTACACAACTCAACATCAACAAGAGGACGATCAACGCGTGTTCTCTAGAGGAGAAAATAAGTATTGCACAAAATCAAATCGTTGAATGCTTGAAAGTTGGTCATGATTTCATCTGATAAAGGGGCTTAGCAACCCTTCGGACTGGCCTTCACATGTGGCGGCGTTCCTAGTCTGTGTGTATGTAGACTTGTGGATGATGAAAGATGGGATAGAGTTGACTTTGGACATGACAACACACAAGTTGCTAAAGGGCCAATCAGTTGGATTGATATCGATGAATGGGGATTTTTCCTAAAATTAACCATGATCTTCGCTCTTTTCAGAGCTGTGATGATAATGGGTCCCGAGAAAACACTCACACACACATAACTCTTAAAATAACATACTCCGCAGTCAGAGAGTCCACCGGAAAAAACCGGAAAAGATAAATGAAGAACAGAGTTAACCTGCCCCGCGTGTGTACAAAGTGAAAAAGCATAATTAATAGCATATGTCATTCGTAACATTTTACTTGATTTTCGCAGCCCCTCCTCCTTCTAGCCGTCTTCTTCTCGATGGCTCTTCAAAGTCTTCTTCGGTCCGGTAACGACCACCACCCCACCCAAACTGATGATGAGGCACACTCGTCGGTACAATAGGAAATGACGGCCTATGCTCGGCGATAGGTTGGTGTTTGGACCGATACAGCGAAAGTAGCGTATTAATGAACACAGTCAAAAACGCCAGCGATGTCAGCGTGAATATCTATCACACGTTTTACCATTCACCGCCCAAATGAAAAAAGCTTACTAGGATCACGCACCAGGGTCTTCCAGCTTATTGGCTCCACGAAGCCGTTTATAACTTCCGCGATCAGCTCGGCTCCAACCTTTGCACGTCCTACTACCGTAGGGTCTCGATTCATACACGCTTCCCAGTTCGCACACTGCTGAACCATCGCGGGGATTATATTTCCCTCTGCACATCGATTGTCTTTGAACTGCAGCGCGCACATGCTGATTTCCTGTATGATGTCTAGAAGAACATCCCCACGATCAATCTATTAATTCGCGCAAAGAACATTTAATAAACTAACCTTGAGAGTATTCTGATATGCGTAATTGCACATCCCGTTGCACCGTTATTATGAACTGCACGAAGAGGTACAGGAAGATTAGGATTAAAGATAAGTTAAAGAAAAACTGAAGGTATCTGATAATAATAATAAAAACATAAACCTATCTCTCAAAATGAAATACGCGATGACACTCACCCGAGAAGAACATAAGGCGTGTCCGATGGTGGGGCAGGATGTGCAGGCATATTAAGCGTATAGTGATTCGAAGTAGTTCGACTTAACGCCTTCGGTCCTTCCTCCTCGCTGTCTTCTCCATCACTCGATCCAGCCTGCTCGTCTTCATTATTCACCCTTCGCCTCCTGGACCGCGACCGCTTCTCTCGTTGCTTGAACACCCGCCTCAGCGCACCGCTCGCCACGGGTCTGCTATCCGCCTCCTTCTCTTTCACGGGACTGGTATCTCCACTCATTGTATCATCGTTCTTGCGTGGACTAGCCTCGCTCATGTCCACGTCCTTTATCTCAGGAAACGCCTTGGCCGGGGAAAACTGCGGTGGCGGCGCCCATGGGTGCGTTTGGGGTGTTTGTGGAAACGGGGAAGGGGGGAACAAGAAGGGAACGTTCTGGTTTGCACCGAACACTGGTTGTTGAGGCGTACCAGGCAAAAGAGCAGGTGTCGTCGGAGTCAAATGGTCGTGTGAGCCTAGTACATCGAGTCAGAGACGAGAGAGAATAGAAAGAGAGATGGATGAGCATAAGCATACGTTTCCTGGGCGTATTAGTAGCGTCATCACCACCCGTAGCCCATGCAGGAGTTACAGAGCTGCGGTTCGTCCACTCGTAATCCATGGGAGCCTCTTTCGACCTCTGATTGAATGTGTATCGTGACGCCATTAGTTTGTTAGTTAGTTAGTGGGTATTGTGTCGTGGTATTTCGTCAGAAAGCAGTGTTTCTTTCCCTGAGACGAATACGAGGCAATGCAAGTATAGGGGCACGATGGCCTCCTCTCGTCAGGATGAGTAAATGGAAAGAGGTTTGCTAGCACACCACACATCAACTTTTTTCCGTCGACGCGTTAGTCACGTGGCCGACCCCTTGCACGTACGCGGGACTGCAGGCAGCAGCCTAGGTTCCTTCAAACTTATATACCAACGATGCTCGGACGAAATGCACTTCGCTCAGCTTTTCGACCTTCTCTAGCATGCTCAAGAACAACACGAAGGAGCTTTCATCCTCTGGCAGGACGGTCCATACAGTCTATCACCGACCAGTGGCAAACGCCTCCATCTGCCAACCTCGTACCGATAGTCATTGAACAGACGGTAAAGAAAGACGTCGATTTTCATAACCCGCATCGTCGTGATTTGACCTATTGGTATGTTAGGGAAGAGGCGAACGATCATACGACATATTCTCTCGTCTCCTTCGCGAGCGCGTAATAATGTTACACGGACCTGTGAGTTTTATTATAATATTCGTTGAAAAAAAAAAAGTCGAGTCCAAACTCTCAACGACTGGACAGATAAGAGACGCCGACTCGACATTGATCGTTGTACAAATGTTGTTCTTGGAAGCTGAAGACTCTACTAAACCGATTCACCTATACATCAACTCTCCTGGCGGGAGCGTAACCGCAGGACTTGCTATTTATGATACAGTACGCCATTGTCCCTGTTTGCTCTTCACTGCAATCTGTTAAAACTAATTATGCAGATGCAGGTTGGGAATTAAACTTTTTATCAAAGCCTTGGCTGGCA
>Ga0247779_1001600_pt1 | contig 10746 bp, 11 predicted proteins | sample UWRJL221509R5_FD_179925 | JGI IMG/M metagenome (GOLD analysis project Ga0247779, IMG submission 179925) | Plant litter microbial communities from Arlington Agricultural Research Station in Wisconsin, United States - UWRJ-L221-509R-5 | ecosystem: Environmental > Terrestrial > Plant litter >...
GCACCCGCCCCTGCACCTGCACCTGCACCTGCACCTGCACCTGCACCTGCGCCCACGCCCACGCCAACCCCTGTCGCCGCGCCGCCGTCCCCCCGGCCACCGCTCGTCGAGCCACGGCCGCAGGCGACCGGCGCCGCGCCGGCGTCGCCGTCTCCGTCTCCGTCTCCGTCTCCGTCTCCGTCTCCGTCGCCGTCGCCGTCGCCGTCGCCGTCGCCGTCGACCACGCCGCAGACCCAATCGGTGCGGCCGGTGGACAACCCGGCCCTGCGTGGGGGCGCCGGCGGCACGCCGTCGCCCGCGAGCGCCGACGGCAGGCTCAACCTCGACGGCTCGACGGGCAGCAGCGGCGGCAACGGCTCGGTGCCGCCGCCGGGCACGGGCGCCAGCGCGCCGCTGAACCTCGACCTGCATGGCGGCGGCGCGGGGCCCAGCCTGGGCCGCACGCGCAGCGGCCTCGTGCCGATGCTGCCGGCCCCGGCCGAGAAGAAGACGCAGCTCGAGACCGACCTCGAGAAGGCCAGCCGGGCGGACTGCGCGAAGGCCTATTCGGGCGCCGGCCTGCTGGCGGTCATCCCGCTCGCCAAGGACGCCGTCACCGGCAAGGGCTGCAAGTGGTAGGTCAATGCGCCGCGCCGGTCGCGCGCCACACCACGTTGCCGACGTCGTCGGCCACCAGCAGCGCGCCCTTGGCGTCGAGGGCCACGCCCACCGGCCGTCCGTACGCCTCGCCCTTGTCGTCTACGAAGCCGGTCAGCACGTCGATGGGCATGCCCGAGGGCTTGCCGTCCGCGAACGGCACGAACTGCACCTTGTAGCCCACCGGCGGCTTGCGGTTCCACGAGCCGTGCTCGCCGATGAACATGCCGTTGGCGAACGGCGCGGGCAGCGCGGTGCGCGTCGCGGCGACCAGGCCGAGCGCCGCCACGTGCGCGCCGAGCGCGAAGTCGGGCGGGATCGCCTTGGCCACCATCGCGGGGTTGGCGGGCTTCACGCGGTCGTCCACGTGCTGGCCGTAGTAGCTCCACGGGAAACCGTAGAACGCGCCGTCCTTGACCGAGGTCAGGTAGTCGGGCACCAGGTCGTCGCCGAGCTCGTCGCGCTCGTTGGCCACCGTGTACAGCACGTCGGTGCCGGGCGCCCAGGCCATGCCGTTGGGATTGCGCATGCCGGTGGCGAACGGACGCTTGGCGCCGGTCGCGAGGTCGACCTCCCAGATGCGCGCCCGGCCGTCCTCCGCCGCGATGCCGTTCTCGCCGGCGTTGCTGTTGGAGCCCGTCGTCGCATAGAGCTTGCTGCCGTCGGCGGACGCGATGATGTTCTTCGTCCAGTGGTGGTTGATGGTGCCGGCGGGCAGGTCGGTCACCTTGACGCCGGGCGCGGCGATGCTGGTGTCGCCGGCCTTGTACGTGAACTTCAGGATCGCGTCGGTGTCGGCCACGTACAGCGTGTCGCCGACCAGCGCCATGCCGAACGGCGAGTTCAGCGCGTCGATGAAGACGGTCTTCGTCTCGGCGACGCCGTCGCCGTCGGCGTCGCGCAGCAGCACGATGCGGTTGGCCGTCGGCGCCCCCGCGCCGGCCTTCTTCTGCACGGCCTTCATCACCTTGCCCTTGATGCCCTTGGCGTCGTCGGGCTTCGGAGGCGCATTGGTCTCGGCGACCAGCACGTCGCCGTTGGGCAGCACGTAGAGCCAGCGCGGATGATTCAGGCCGGTGGCGAACGCGCTGACCGCGATGCCCGCGGCGGCGGCGGGCTTCGCGCCGGCCGGCCAGCCCTTGGCGACCGCGATCTGCATCGTCGGCAGCAGGTGCTTGTCCACCGGCTTGATCGTCGGATTCGGGCCGACCGTCTCCGGCGGCGACGGCACGGGGCCGACGCCGGTCTCGCCGGGCATCGCGTGGACGGACAGCGCGGCCGCGACGGCGGCGACGGCAGTGAGGGCGGGCAGCAGGCGGGACATCGTGGCTCCGGATGAGCGAGCTGCAGGGCAGCGGAGCTGCCGGCCTGCAATCGATGTTCCCGTGCCGCCGCTCACACGAGCGCGCGCAGTTTCTCGTAGCCGCTGCGGCTGATCGGCACGCGCTTGCCGCTGCGCAGGCGCGCGGCGTGGCGGTCGGGGCCGGGGCGCTCGATCGCCTGCAGGTGCGCCAGGCTGATGATGAACGAGCGGTGCACGCGCAGGAAGCGCGCGGCGTCGAGCTGCTCCTCGATCTCCGAGATGCGCTGCGGCTTCAGGCGGCACTTGCCGTCGGCATGGATGGCGAGGTAGTCGCCCTGCGCCTCGATGCACTCGACGTGCTCGATGGCGATCACGTGCACCTGCTCGCGGTCGCGGATCAGGATGCGCTCGAGCGGGGCCGTCCGGCGCGCGACGAGCGCGTCGAGCGCGGGCGTGACGGCCGCGGGCGCGTGCAGCGTGCGCGCCCGCGCCAGGGCGTCGTCGAAGCGCGCCTTGGAGAACGGCTTGAGCAGGTAGTCGACCGCATGCAGCTCGAACGCCTTGATCGCGTGCTCGTCGTAGGCGGTGGTGAAGATCACGCCGGCGCGGCGGCCGGTCAGCTCGAGCACCTCCAGGCCGGTCAGCCGTGGCATCTGGATGTCGAGGAACACGAGGTCGGGCGACAGCGCCGCGATCTGCCTGACGGCGTCGAGGCCGTTCTCGCATTCGCCGACGACCTCGATGTCCGCATGCCCCTGCAGGTATTCGCGGATCAGGCGCCGCGCCAGTTCCTCGTCGTCGACGATCAGCGCGCGCAGCGGGGTGGGGGAAGTCATGCGCCGGTCTCCTTGTCGACGGGCAGGTGGATCTCGATGGCGAACTGCGCCGGCCCGCGTTGCCAGGCGATGCGGGCGCGCGGGCCGTACAGCACGGCCAGGCGTTCGCGGATGTTCTTCAGTCCGACGCCGTGGACGCCGGCCGGGGCGTCGTCCGGCGCCACCGGGTTGACCACCGCGATGCGCAGCGTGCCGTCGCGCACCGCGGCGTCGACCGCGATCGTGCCGCCGCCGTCGACCTGGCGGATGCCGTGCTTGATCGCGTTCTCCAGCAGCGGCTGCAGGGTCATCGGCGGCAGCAGGCACGCGGCGGCGTCGGCGGCGATGCGCAGCTCGGTGGCCAGCTTCGCGCCGAAGCGCCGCTTCTCGATCGCCAGGAAATGCTCGCACAGCGCCACCTCCTCGCCGAGCGTGATGCGCTCGCGCTCGGCCAGCGCCAGGGTGCGGCGAAAGAACTGCGCGAGGTCGACCGTCATCTCGCGCGCGGCCGCCGGGTCGAACCCGGTGAGGGCGCTGATCGAGTTGAGGCTGTTGAACAGGAAGTGCGGGTTGATCTGCGTGCGCAGCATCTGCAGCTCGGCGTCGCGCGCCAGCACGCGCGACTCGGCCTCGCGCCGCGCGGCGGCCTGCACGCTCTCGAACGCGACCAGCACGTCGTGCGCCAGCAGCGACAGCAGGTGCAGCGCGAAGCCCGCCGCGAAGTACATCACCCAGCCGGGCGAGGTCATCGCGACGAAGGGCTTGCCGCGCGCGAGCAGGCCGCCCATCGAATCCCACGCCTCGCCGAGCCCCAGCCAGGCGAGCGCCGCCAGCAGCGAGGCGCCGCCGAACAACCCGAAGGCGACCGGCCAGCGCCGCTGCGAGTAGGGCAGGCCGCGGCAGATGTAGTACGAGGACAGCGCGACGAACGACCACACGAGGCAGATCGGCAGCGCGAACGCCAGCGCGCCGGCCCACTCGGCCTGCTCGGTCAGGCGCAGCAGCGCCGCGATGCCGACGCCGGCGACCAGCCACGCGAGCACGTACCAGAGCAGGCGGCGGGCGTCCGCGAGGATCGGATGCATCGGGCGCGCGCGCTCAGTTCGAGATCTCGACGCCGCCCATGATCACCGAGCCCTCGATGACCAGTCGCTTGCCGGGCGTCAGCGGCGGCGCGGTCTTGTCCTCGATGCCACCCAGCATCGGCGTGCCGTTGACCGACACCGACCACTCGCGCGGCACCTTGATCTCCACGCCGCCCATGATCACGGACAGGTGCAGCACCGCCTCGGTGGCGATGGCGGCCTGGCGCAGGTCGACCTCCACGGCGCCCATCACGGCGTTGATCTCGCCGCCGGCGAACGCCTGCGAGTCGTTCTTCAGCACGATGCCGCTCATCATCGCCGACGCGTCGATGCGGGTGCCGTGCTCGAAGCGCTCGTCGCGCCGGCCCGGGCGCTGCAGCGGCAGCGGCTGGCCGTCGGTGCCGCGCGTGAAGCCGCGCGTGAGCACGTTGAGGCCGACGAGGATCAGCGCCACCGGCCACAGGTCGCGCATCTCGACGTGGATCAGCCCCAGGTTGCGCAGCGTCATGCCGGCGCCGGCCAGCATCAGCACGCCGCCGAAGACGTAATGCTTCGCCTGCCGCCCCTGCGACATCTTCAGCGCGCCGAGCGCCATGAACACCAGCGGCCAGAACGGCTGGACGAGATGGCTGTCGAACAGGTGCAGGTTGTCCAGCAGCGCGAACAGGCCGACGACGATGATGAAGGCGCCGAAGACGACGCGGCTGCGCTGGCGGTTCGAGGGGTCACGGCTCACCAGTTCGGCTCCCCGGGCAGGCGGCGGCCGGCGAACGCGCGGCCGAGATTCGCCACGCCGAGCGCGATCAGCAGCACGGGCCAGGTGGCGGCGAAGGTCCAGCCGCCGATGTGCTCGATCGCCACGACCAGGTAGGCGGCGACCGCCAGCCGCAGCGCGGCGCTCGCCAGGCTCGTCATGCCCGGCGCGGCGACCAGGCGGGCGAGCCCGGACAGCGCGAGCACGGCCGGCGCGACCAGCCACAGGTCGTCGCCGCTGATCAGGCCCTCGTTGCGCAGCAGGGTGCCGACGCCCAGCAGGATCAGCGCGCCGCCCGCGACCAGGCGGCGCACCGTGCGATGGCCGCGCAGGCGCAGCACGTGGACGGCGGGGTGGGGGCGGGAGTGATGGAACATGGGAGCGATCCTGCGGGTTGGTCGGATGTCGCGAAGCATCGCAGAGCTCGCCCCGCTGCGCGCGGCCGGATCGACCAACGACCCGGAAAAGTCGACGAATGGATGTGCTCGACCCCCGGACCGATCCGCGCGGCGGCGCCGTCGCGTGGGAGGCGGACATCGTGGCTGATGAGCGCGCCCGAGGCCCCCGCGCGCCCGTGACCTGGATCGCGCCCGTCGCGACGGACTTGGCGCCGGGCACCCGGATTGCTGCTCGGGGATCGAAAAATGACGATACGAAGCGGGCACCGGGTGCCCGCGCTGTCCTTCGAAGAACAACATGTCAGCCCTTCACGAAAAGAACCCCGCCATCCCTTCGCAATCATCCCCGTCGGCCGAGGGTGCCGGCCCCCGGATCCGCAACGTGCTGGTCGTCGACGACAACGCCGACGCCGCCGATTCGCTCGGCGAATTGCTCACGGCCTGGGGCTACGCGGTGACCGTCGCGCACGACGGCCCCGCCGCGCTGGCGGCGCTGCAGGACACCACCCCGGACATCGCCCTGCTCGACATCGGCATGCCGGCGATGGACGGCTACGAGCTCGCGGCGCACCTGCGCTTCCAGCCGGGCTGCGAGGAGCTGCCGATCGTCGCGATCACCGGCTCGGGCAGCGCCGAGGACGTGCGCCGGTCGCGCGCCAAGGGCTTCTCGGCGCACCTGGTCAAGCCGGTGTCGGCCGCGAGCCTGCAGACGCTGCTGAAGTAGCACGCCGGCGCCGTCGCCGGCACCGACACGGCTGCAGGCGCACGGCGTCGGGCCCGACGTTCCGCTGACGCCCCCTGCTTCGGCGGCCGAGCAGCCCGGCGCGGACGACGTGCCCACCCGGCCGTCACGGTCGACGACAGCCAGGGCCGGCCTCCGCACGCAGGAACTGCGCCACCGCGGCCTGCGCGCCGGCGGAGCGCGGCAAGGACGCGTGCGTGGTGCCGGCGATCACGTGGATCCACGGCGCCGCCGGCAGCCGGGCGGCGAGGCGGCGGCTTTGTTCGTGCGGCACGGAGCGCTCGTGCTCCGCGAGCAGGACCAGCGTCTTGCCGGCGTGCGCGGCGGCGAGGTGGGCGCAGTCGAAGCGCTGCGTCATGAGAGCCGCCGGCAGCCAGCCCAGGCGCCGCGCCCGGGCGACGTGCGCCGCGCTGTCGAACGGCGACATCAGCACGAGGCGCGATGGCCGGGCGTGCGGCACCAGCGACAGCGCGATCGCCGTGCCGAGGCTGCGGCCGGCGAGGGTCAGGCCGGCGGGCGATTCGCGCGCGAGGACGACGTCGAGGATGGCCTGGGCGTCGGCCTTGGCGCGGCGCTCGGACGCGTGGCCGGTGGAGTTGCCGAAGCCGCGGTAGTTGAACGCGTAGATCGCGTGGCGCGGGTTGAACGACGCCATGTCGGGCGCCCAGACGACGTTCTCGTTGCGGCCGCCGAAGTACAGCACGACGCCTTGCGCGGGGCCGTCGGTCGGGGTGGCCGACCAGCCTTCGAGCACGGCGCCGTCGGGCCGTTCGAGCCGAAGCGCCGTCCTGGCGTAGCCGCCGGCGTGGGGGCCTTGCTGCAGCGGGCGGATGCGCGTGGCGCGGCCGAAGAGCAGGCGGCCCTGGATCGATTCGAAGTCCACGCGCCCGATTCTGTCAGCACGGCAGGCCGGGGCACCCCGGGCCGTTTCGGGCTGTGCCGCGGGTACCGTCGGCCGGCGACCCGGGCGGAGCCATGCCGCGCGAACCGGCGCGCCTGCCGGCCACGCGTCAGATGTGCAGCGCGTGCCCCAACGCCCGCAACGCCGCCTCCTGCACGGCTTCGCCCAACGTCGGATGCGCATGGATCGTGTGCCCGACGTCCTCGAGCAACGCCCCCATCTCGATCGACTGCGAGAACGCCGACGACAGCTCCGACACGCCCTTGCCGACCGCCTGCCAACCGAGGATCCGGTGGTTGTCCTTGCGCGCGACCACGCGCACGAAGCCGTCCGTCGACTCCAGCGTCATCGCGCGCCCGTTCGCCGCGAACGGGAACATCGCGCTGATCACCTCGTGCCCCGCCGCGGCCGCCTCGGTCGCGTTGGGCCCGACGACGACGATCTCCGGATCGGTGAAGCACACCGCCGGGATCGCCGCCGGTGCGAAGTGGCGGTTCTTGCCCGAGATGATCTCGGCCACCATCTCGCCCTGCGCCATCGCGCGGTGCGCCAGCATCGGCTCGCCGGCCAGGTCGCCGATGGCCCACACGTTGCGCATCGACGTGCGGCACTGGCTGTCGACCTTCACGGCGCGGCCGTTCATGTCCAGCATCAGCGACTCCAGGCCCCAGCCCGCGGTGTGCGGCTTGCGGCCGACGGCCACCAGGATCTTGTCGGCCGGCAGGTGCACGGACTCGCCCGCCGCGTTCTTCACGTGCAGCGCGTCGCCGAGATCGTTCAGGCCGTGCACGGCATGCCCGAGATGCAGCTTGATGCCGGCCTTGCTGATGGCGGCGAGCACGGGCCGGGTGAGCTCCTCGTCGTAGGCCGGCAGGATGCGCTCCTGCGCCTCGACGACGAACACCTCGGCGCCCAGCTTGCGCCAGGCCATGCCCAGCTCGAGGCCGATGTAGCCGCCGCCGACCACGGCCAGCGTCTTCGGCACCTCGGCGAGCGCGAGCGCGTCGGTCGAGGAGATCACGCGGCCGCCGAACTTCATCATCGGCAGTTCGACCGCGTCGGAGCCCGCGGCCAGCAGCAGGTGCTCGCACGTCAGGCGGACGCCCGGCGCGGTGGCGCCCGCGGGCGTCACGTCGACCGTCTTGCCGTCGACGATCGTCGCCCAGCCCTTGATCACCTGGACGCCGTTCTTCTTCAGCAGTGCGCCGACGCCGGTGGTGAGCTTCGTGACGATGCCGTCCTTCCACTTCATCGTCCTGGCCAGATCGATGGAGGGCGACGACACCTTGATGCCGATCTTCGAGTCGCCCGCCCAGTGCGTGGCCTCCTCGAAGGCCGTGGCCGCGTGGATGAGGGCCTTGGACGGGATGCAGCCGACGTTCAGGCAGGTGCCGCCGAGGCGCTCGCCCTCGACCAGCACCGTGGGGATGCCCAGCTGGCCGGCGCGGATCGCCGCGACGTAGCCGCCGGGGCCGCCGCCGATGACGACGAGGGTGGTGGATTGGATGTCCATGTCGTCTTACTCCACGAACAGCGTTGCCGGCGTCTCGAGATAGCCGCGGATGACCTGCACGAACTCCGCCGCGTGGATGCCGTCGACCACGCGATGGTCGAACGACGACGACAGGTTCATCATCTTGCGCGCGACGACCAGGCCGTCGCGGATCATCGGCCGCTCGACGACGCGGTTGACGCCGACGATGGCGACCTCCGGCGAGTTGATGACCGGCGTCGTGACGATGCCGCCGAGCGCGCCCAGGCTCGTGATCGTGATCGTCGATCCACTGAGTTCCTCGCGCGCCGACTTGCCGGCGCGTGCGCCGGCCGCCAGGCGCGAGACCTCGGCGGCGGTGGCCCACAGGTCGAGCGTCTCGGCGTGCTGCAGCACCGGCACCATCAGCCCGGCCTCGGTCTGCGTGGCCATCCCGAGATGGACGGCGCTGAAGCGCGTGACCACGCCGGCCTCGTCGTCGAAGCGCGCGTTCATCTGCGGGAAGTCGCGCACCGCGAGCACCACGGCGCGCATGATGAACGGCAGCAGCGTGAGCTTGCCGCGCGCGGCGCCGTGCTTCTGGTTCAGCTTGCCGCGCAGCGCCTCCAGCTCGGTGACGTCGATCTCCTCGACGTACGTGAAGTGCGGGATGCGCCGCTTGGCGTCCTGCATCTTCTGCGCGATCTTGCGGCGCAGGCCGATGACGGGGATCTGCTGCTCGTCGCCGCGCTGCGCGTAGCGCGGGTCACCGCCGGTGGCGCCGCTGCCGCCGATCGTGCCCTGCGCGGCGTAGCGCTCGATGTCCTCGTGCGTGATGCGGCCGGCGGTGCCGGTGCCCATCACGTACTGCAGGTCGATGCCGAGATCCCAGGCGTGGTTGCGCACGGCGGGCGAGGCGATCGGCTTGTCGCCGACGGCGCGCGTGATCTTCGCGGCAGCCTGGCCGGCCGCCGCGCGCGCGGGGGCGGGCGTGGGCGCGGGTGACGCGGCCGCGGGGGCGGGGGCGGGCGGCGGCGCGGGGGCAACGGCCGGCGCCGCCTTCGGGGCGGCCGCGGGCGCGCTGGCCGGTGCGGGCGCCGCAGCGGCGCCGTCCTTGGCGTTGCCCGCGCCTTCGACCTCGATGCGGATCAGCTCGGAGCCGACCGCCATGACGTCGCCCACCTTGCCGCCGAGCGCCAGCACCTTGCCGTGGACGGGCGACGGGATCTCGACCGTGGCCTTGTCGGTCATGACGTCGGCGAGGTTCATGTCCTCGACGACGCTGTCGCCGACCTTGACGTTCCAGGCGACCAGCTCGACTTCCGCGATGCCTTCGCCGATGTCGGGCATCTTGATGACGTGGATACCCATGTTCTTATTTCTCCATCGCACGCTTGAACGCGGCGCCGACGCGGTCGGGGCCGGGGAAGTACGCCCACTCCTGCGCATGCGGGTAGGGGGTATCCCAGCCGGCGACGCGTTCGATGGGGGCTTCCAGGTGGTAGAAGCAGTGCTCCTGGACGAGCGCGGTCAGCTCCGCGCCGAAGCCGCTGGTCTTGGTGGCCTCGTGCACCACCACGCAGCGGCCGGTCTTCTTCACCGACGCGACGATGGTGTCCAGGTCGAGCGGCCAGATGCTGCGCAGGTCGATGATCTCGGCGTCGACGCCGGTGAGGGCGGCCGCGGCCTCGCTCACGTAGACCATCGTGCCGTAGGTCAGCACCGTCAGCTGCGTGCCTTCGCGGTAGACCGAGGCCGAGTCGAGCGGCACCGTGTAGTAGCCCTCGGGCACCTCGCCCAGCTTGTGCTTGGACCACGGCACCACAGGCTTGTCGTGGTGGCCGTCGAACGGGCCGTTGTACAGGCGCTTGGGCTCGAGGAAGATCACCGGGTCGTCGTTCTCGATGCACGAGATCAGCAGGCCCTTGGCGTCGTACGGATTGGACGGCATCACCGTGCGCAGGCCGCAGACGTGCGTGAACATCGCCTCGGGCGACTGGCTGTGCGTCTGGCCGCCGTAGATGCCGCCGCCGCAGGGCATGCGGATCGTCATCGGCGCGGTGAAGTCGCCGGCCGAGCGGTAGCGCAGCCGCGCCGCCTCGGACACGATCTGGTCGGAGGCCGGGTAGAAGTAGTCGGCGAACTGGATCTCGACGACCGGCCGCAGGCCGTACGCGCCCATGCCCACCGCGGCGCCGACGATGCCGCCCTCGGAGATCGGCGCGTCGAACACGCGCGACTTGCCGTACTTCTTCTGCAGGCCCTCGGTGCAGCGGAACACGCCGCCGAAGTAGCCCACGTCCTGGCCGAACACCACCACGTTCGGGTCGCGTTCCAGCATCACGTCCATCGCCGAACGCAGCGCCTGGATCATCGTCATCGGCGCGGTCGGGCCCGTGGGCTCGGCGGCCAATTGCTTCTTGTCCTGCATTTCCATGATGGTCATCCTTCCCGAACGAACGCAGCTCGTCCGTTGAATAGGCAGCCGGCGCGCGCGCGGCCGCTCCGGAGCAAGCCGGCCAGCCCCTCGGGGGCGGCGAATGCAATGAGCGGGGTCGTCATACGCCCAGCTCTTGACGTTGGCGACGCAGGTGTTCCGGCATCTCCTTGTAGACGTCCTCGAACATCGACGCGGCGCTCG
>Ga0247779_1001601_pt1 | contig 10744 bp, 13 predicted proteins | sample UWRJL221509R5_FD_179925 | JGI IMG/M metagenome (GOLD analysis project Ga0247779, IMG submission 179925) | Plant litter microbial communities from Arlington Agricultural Research Station in Wisconsin, United States - UWRJ-L221-509R-5 | ecosystem: Environmental > Terrestrial > Plant litter >...
AAAGTTTATCACAATTGAGTTTGAAGCTTGATAAATAATGCAAAAACTCTCTGCCTGGGAGTCGAACCCAGCTTTCACGCGTGACAGGCGTGTGTACTAACCGATATACTAGCAAAGACGATGATATCGATTCCATCAAAACACTCAGAACAGGTTGGGCGTTGTTAGATGAGTGCTGAGCAATGAGGCAAAGAACCCACCCCTTACGTGCATAGGTCTAGAACGAGAAAATAGGCTCATAATCAAAAATTATGTCACTGTGTGTTTCTAAATTTGAGGATCCGCATTTGGCGGTCAACCATTACATATGTCGTCATACCATGGTGATGTCATACCATCTATTCTTGGTCCGTTGATTTCTGAAGTCTGGATAGCATTTGTTCGAGTGTACATGTAACTGTGAGTACCCGAGCTGGCTGGGCCTTGTTAAATCCTATATATACTATAAAAATTGAAAATTAGGCGCTCAACACTTGGTCTGTGAGGTGTACTAAGCACTCCCCCCCCAGAACTCGGAACCCATGAAATGCTTCGTTTGTGGAGCAATCATTTTTCATAATCAATACGCCCGCCTGATTACCTGGTCACAATTCCCAAGCCTGCCTCGGCTATCTCTCTTTTTGGGTCTTAAAGCGAACAAAAGCTGCAGAAAATTGGGGTGTAATGTTATAAAAGTCAATGATCTACCATGATGAATGTACCGTGGCGGAAGGTGATATAACGGCGGCGTTTTATCACTTCTAGACAGTGGAGTGGGTCTTTCATATTTCAAGCTTTACAGCATCCCGCGCGTAGTAGAATTTCGCCTTGGAGATCGGAAGGATGAACACGTGAAGTCTTGGGCAGCCTCGAAACAGTATAAAAACGCTGATCGTCGTTCCCGCTCTTCTTTCTCTGTTCTTTCAAATTCAAATACCGCCTTTCCAAAAAATCACCTTTCCTTATCATACCAGAATCCACCAGCACAATTACCAAAATGAAGGGAACGATGAAAGCTCTGTGGTACAACGCCGTAAGTTAAACGTAAAACCTTGAATATATGGTTTACTAATGTCATGAGCATAGCCCAAAGACTTCACTATCAAGGAAGTTCCTATCCCACAAATTAACGATAATGAAGTTTTACTCAAGGGTGAGTATATATGTGTGCACTTGTACTGAAGATACTGGTGTACTTATCTTCATCTAGTTTCTTGTTGCGGTAAGCCCGTTTGATACTTTAAATGCCGCCTAAGGCGCTTAGACAGTACAGGGATGTGTGGAACCGACGGACATATTCACGATGTACGCATTATTTCTTTACTCTTTGGAAGCCCGCCATACTAATCTCACATCTCACTACAGGGAGAGTTTATTTCCAAATTTCCTGTGAGTGCAAATGGCGATGTGGCTTATTTCATTGACCAAGAACTACCACTGTAGTTGATTCCCGGACACGAAGCAATTGGAACCGTCGTCGAGATGGGCAAGAACGTGCAAGGGTTTTCCATGGGCGATCGCTGCGTTGCTGATGTCGGAATTACTGTCAGTCCCAGTCCCGTTCCGTTGATTGGAGCACAGCCACACAAGAACTGACACCTTGCTTCATTACATCCATCTCTACATGTTCGCATACACCCCACAATTTTACATTAACAGTGCGGTAATTGCTTCTATTGCCGTAGGGGACAATCACTCCTCTGTGAGGATTTCCGTGCCTGCGGCGTTACCCAGGATGGAGGATTTGCAGAGTATATCAAATAGTAAGTTCCGGCGCCGGATTCATAGCAAGCCTAGGATCGACATTAACTTCCTGAAAGCCAACAGGAGAAACTCTACAAGATTAAGAACCTCACAGATGAGGAATCTACCCTCCTTGAACCGGCAGCATGCGCGATTCACGGTCTGGACAAGCTAAACCCACCAGTAGGCATTGAGGTGCTCCTCCTCGGTGCTGGACCCACGGGATTGATCCTAGCGCAATTGCTCAAGCTCAACGGTGCTTCGCGCGTTGTTATTGCTGCTAATAAAGGCATAAAAATGGACATCGCCAAGCAGCTTAATGCCGGAGACGAGTATATAGAACTGGACAGGAAGAATCCTGAGGCGCAGTGGCAGAAACTCAAAGACAATAACCCATATGGGTTTGACGTCGTTGTCGAAGCCACCGGAGTAGAAAAGCTGGCAAACGAAAGCATTAACTATGTGCGACGTGGTGGAACATTAATGATTTATGGCGTTTATGAGAATAAGGCTCTTGTACATTGGCCACCTTCGAAAGTCAGTATTCGTTCTCAAGTTAAACAGAACCAAAAAATCTGATTTACTTTTCTTCGCGCAGATCTTTGGTGATGAAATTAAAGTTAGTTCATGATGGATTTTCCTCGTCGAAGTGGTTTACTGAACATATTCTATACAGATCATTGGCTCGTTCTCGCAGACGTACTGCTTCCCTCGGGCTGTTGCATATCTTGATGGAGGAAAAATCAACGTCAAGGGGATGGTGACAGACTCATATAAGCTCGAAGATTTTCAAGCCGCGCTCGATAAGATGAACAGCAGGACTGCTCTCAAGATTGTCATCAGACCTTGAAAAGTTCTAATTCGTTCGCCTGTGTATAATATATTTATTGTACGGCGATGTATCGGCGTGAGGATCATGTATATTACTAGATAGTTTCTTATGTCAAGTCTTCCTATTTCTTCCTGAATATGAATCATATATTGAAGAAAAGATACAAACATGGAGTAATTGATAGAATACGCCACGATTAAATACAAGATAATAATGCGTAGCATCAAGGGAAGAAATAAAGAAGAAATATCTGGGTGTGTCGAAATTGACGAATTAATCATCTGAGATATCAATGACATCAATAACCTGAACTTCAGCCGACTCCTTCAACCTTTTCCGAGCCGGAGAAATAGGGACCAAACAGTCGTCTGAATCATCCCCGATAGTGAGGTCGATGTCGACTGGCGGTGAAAGTTTGCGCTTCAACTGCGTCCCAGCTGAAGTACCAGGGCTAGAAGTTGGATCAAAAACTATAGAAGTTACTGGAGAACGGTTGTTGGAGGGTGATTTGTTGGCGTCGACAGGCTCTGGTTTTTCCTCCTTGATGTTACTGGAACTGTATTGATTCAAGTCTCGTTGATGCTTCCTGCCTTTATGAGTTAGATCGCGGATTACGGATGTTGTTGAGCTTGATGTGGTGACCATTTCTTCCTTGGGTTCAGAACCTGGACTCGTGGACGGGGGATGCAGGCGATTAGGAGATGCAGTGCGATGAACAGGTTTTACATCGGCACCCTTGTTTTTTCCTGAATATCCTGTGGATTTGAAATTGGAAGTACGTCGACCAGGCGCAGTAGGCGGGGGAGATGGAAGCTGAGAGACACATGAAGCGCGAGGAGGAGTGCGTGGAGCTTGAATGCCGCCGATCTCCCCGCCACGTTCGATAATCTCGGGCTCATTGTGTAATTGATCTTCGAGCTGATATCCCTCATGTACCTGCATTTCTTCGACATGGGGTTCGGGCACAAGCGCAGGCATTGCATCGACGTTCGGAGCCGGTAAATGTTGGTGTTGATATTGAGGCCAATGACCAAACTGCGGGAATGGCACTGCAAAACCACCTCCAAAGAGTCCACCTTCGAGCCCCTGGCCGTAAATGTTCAATATAGCCAACGGAAACTCATCGCCGTAATAATCTAGTAAACTCGTTTTCAGAAAGTTGTATATATTTATAGCACAATGAAGGTATTTACCTCCTCCAATATTATTATCTCCTTGTGGATGACCTCTCTGCGCTCTTCCAGCTGCTGCATTTCTGTTCTGATCAGGTTTAATCGCATTAAAATATGACAATAATTCCGAGACTGGTAAAAACTACTCACAACTTGCCTCTCTGCGCGCCTTGGATTACGACTCTTAGCATTAAAGAGCACTATCGAGAGTAACCTTCACTCACCTTGCAAGAGCAGCATTCAACCCAGCGGGTCCACCGTACTTTTCCCAGGCACGACGTTCCAACTCAACACTCAAGTATTCGTGGGCGATGAGACGACTAGGCGGTGGAAACTTTCGCTGTACGTAACAGAGGTCCGCAATGTCTTTGTTATTGAGCTGTTATTATGGTAAGAGTAAGCAAACGAAAGCTGTAAGGAATGAAACATACAGCAAACTTTGCTGGAATTTCATGTTTCCGTGTTTTATCCTTTATCATACGTCGTCATTGACATGCTAGAGTAATAACGCGCCACTTACGTTTGGTGCATAAGATGATTGCGCAGGCCATTTCGTCGAATCGTACTCTGAGACACCAGGGAATACCTTTCTCTTCACAGGGTCAAATCCATTTACTGGATTACGGCCACGCCATTGGATCTCTTCATTCTTATAACCGAGAGCTCTGAAGTGTGCGTGGGATGGTTGCTTGTAGCGTCGTTGCAGCTCCATATCACCACGATGACCTTCACCAGAAAGCTGTAAGAGGTCAAAAGCAATCTCAGGCTTTGGAACCGAGAGTGTTTGTAGTTTGTGGCGTCACAAGAAACGAGGAAAATGAAGGGATGAAACAAAAAGAACTAGAGACAAATGTGGGGTAAATGACCCCAGCTTACTAGTAAGGAAAGCAAAATTGACTCACCGGGTCCATTCCATGCTAGAAACCAAAAATCATGGCAGGCAATCGTACAGAAGCCAGAAGGAAAGTAAACAAATCCAGGATACAGAGAAATTTAGCTGAACTGGATAGGTCAAGGGTGCGAAAATGGTACATTAGGACGCATATATATATTATACAGCTGCTGTGGCAGAAAATATTCATTGTTATGCATGAAAAGAAGGTATGGAGTATAGCAAGCGTGAACGATCCATCGAAAGAAGAAGAAAGAAAGAATAGATGTTGAATAAATAGGCCTAGGTAGTTAGAAAACACCAAGATCATACAACGAATTTCATAGAAATGTTACCGAACAGATAGTCAATCTTTAATTATTCAATAGAAGTTCAATCAGAGATGTCAATGACTTCAATGACTTTGGCCTTCTTCATCTTTCGACTCGGAGTTGAGGGTGTATAGTTGGTGTCATTGTCCTCCGTCGTAAGATCGATGACGAAAGGATCTACCTTTGTCACTTTCTGCTTGAAATTAGACTTCATTTTGCTACTGCTAGCAACGGGCCCGGGAGTGGAAGCCGGGGATGGTAGAGAATCAATGCTCAAAAGCCGTGACAAAGTAAAACTCTCATCTCTTCTCTCCATTTGCGAGGGTTTACGAGAAGGAGTCGAAGGAGAAGCTTCTTGAGCTTGTCGTTCCCTCTCTTTGCCTTTCCGTGTAAGGTCGCGAATCGGAGTTACAGGGAATGCATTCTTGTCCGGAAAGAGTGCATCTTTCGAATTGTCATGGACCGAGTTTCCAAAGACACTGGATGTACGTCGATGGTCCGTTTGAGGAGGGGATAGGGGCAAGGCATTTCTTGCTTGCATATTAGTATATGGTTGGGCACGCGTCGGAGTCGAAGGTTCTGCGGTGGCTCGGCCACCTCTCAATCTCGGGCCAGCTCCTGTAAATACGCCTCCAGTTCTATTTTGTCTATGCCCTCTGTCGTTTGCCCCTGCGTTGTGCATACTTTGAACCGCCGGACCGGGTAGAGCAGCATATGCTTGAGGATTATAGTCCTGTTGCCGCGCATGGTGATCCAAGCTCCTAAATATCGAGTGCAGGAATGAGCAAAGAAACGAACGACACAAGAAGAAATGTGATGTGATGCGACGAAATTATACACGACATTGTCCAATCCCTGCAGACATACACGAATAAATCATGCAAATATTGGCTCACCTTTTCCTTGCTGCTTCTAGACCCACCCGCCCTCCATATTTTTCCCAAGCCCTCCGCTCCAACTCACAGGACAGGTATTCATAAGCAATCATGTTCGTATTGGGTATCGGGCGCCGCATGAAGCACAGATCTTCAAACTCATGGTATTTGAGCTGTGAAAAAGATATAAGAAAGGCCGGCCTGGTTTCAAAAAGAGAAGAATGGTTCACTCGAAATTCGGGCCAGATCTCCTTCGTTATGTGTTTCCCCTGAAGATTAAGAAATTTCAGTGTGTAAGGTTGTCTGCAGAAATCTAATTCAGTGTACCTTCGCCGGATAACCAGACTCACGCGGCCATCTTGCTTGATCATATTCAGAAATGCCAGGTATAGGATCTCGCTGGATGGGGTCAAATCCTTCTAGCTTTTTTTCGCCTTTCCAGAAGAGATCAACCTTCTTGAATCCTAATTTGACGTGCGTCGCTATCGAATTATTTGTATACCTTCGCTGAGGATCTATATCCATTGGTTAAGAATCTTTAAGAATTATTGGTGGGAGTAATAGTTAGGACATGATGGGCGTGAGAAATTGGGCATCAGTTCCATGACACTGACACGGAAACAGGCGCTCGAAGAGCGTGAGCTTCGAGCGAATACCCTTCATGCAGAACAATTCACGGAAACGACACTCATCTGAATCAAATTCGTTCTGAACGATACATTACGAATCTCAAGAAAGTTAAAAAAACACTAAAATCAAATCTTTCAAGGAACAATAAATCGACATGATACTGAGGAAGTTACGACGATGATTACTACTCAAAATTTTTCTTTGCCCTTTGACCGATAATGGAACCTTCAAAAAATTTATCATCCTCGATATTTAATTTACTCTTTATTTTAGCATCTGTAGCTCCTCGGTTAGCTGCAGGAGCAGAGTTCCTGCTTGGCTTCGTAGGTGCCTGGAATCCTCGTCTGATTCTTTTTCTAGGGACGATCCTCATATAGGAACGGGAAGGGAGAAATTTGCTTGAAGACGCATCTCTATTTCCATTTGAATTACGGCTTTGGTCCAAGTAGAGGAGGCATGAAATCAAAAGGTAAAACATGGATGGTTATTTGAATGCCCCTATTTGGCAATTGCTGAGGCCCTGCGGGGTTGAAAGGAATACTCCGTGCTGCATCTCTCTCTCTCTCTTAAATGAGAAAGATTCAGCGCCAATGAGATCTGAGCAAATCATGAGACAATTGACGGGTGTGAAGAGATGTGAAAAAATTGATGAACCGTACATGTTCGCTATTGTGTTCTGTTTTTCTTTGAGAGCGGAGAGGCGTCGGCAGTAGAAGGATTATAGCTGTCGTTTTCGTCATCGCTGTCGATGATATACTTCCTCTTGACACTTGACCTTGGTTGTAGAGTACGAGAAGGAGTCTTGCTTAGGCTTGGGGTACGCTGCACAAGCTCTAGCACCACTTCCCTGTTGCGTAGACTTCGTGTCTCAATGGCTTCTGAGGCTGGTGGCGATGGTGGACGAAGGGCATCATCTGATTCGGATTCGCTAATTGACTTTTGCCTTGCCTTGCCTTTGGTGACTCCCGTCTGTTTCTTCAAAGACTTGGATTCCTTGAATCCTTTCACGGAGACAAGAGCAATCTGGTTGGTGGGCCACGCCAAGTTGTGAATGGCGACCATCTTTTGGATGTTGAGAAGAGAATGTTGCCGCAATTTGTTGGGAGCGAATTTGGGTCCGGCGCGTATTATGTCGTTCTGCGGACCTGTAATTGACACCTCTGATTCATCTTCTTCCTCTCTATTACTTTCGTCAGCATCCTTATCTCCATCGCTTTCCTCTTCAGTGTACTCTGCCTCTTCACTCTCATCCACCTCCATTTCTTTGTCATCTTTCACCTCCATTTCTTTGTCGTCTTCCACCTCCACTTCTTTGCCATCTTCCAGCTCCACCTCGTCATCTTCCACATCAACACCGTCAAGCTCTTCCTCCTCCTCTCCGATATCCTCGTCTTCAGTGTCGTCTGAGACATCCTCGGATTTGTCTTCATAATCAGCATCATCATCCTCAAGTTTCTCTTCATCTTCAACAATGAAATCATCTTCGTCAGATTCATCATTTTCCTCGTCGGACTCCTCGTCATGTTCTTTCTTGCCGATTTGGCGTGGTGGCACTTGTGCATGTCTAAGAGCACGCGTCTAAGGGATATTCGGTATCAAGCAACTTGTCCAGATAGTTCAAAATTTGATGATACATACACGACGTTGTTCGTTGTCTCCGGCATGCCTAGTAGAAAATTTGTTTTGTAACTATTTCCGTTCAGAGAGGACCGACAATTAAGTACTTACAATTGATTGTACATAGCCTTTAATCCATTTGGTCCACCATACTTTTCCCATGCCCGTTGTTCCAATTCCCAACACAGGTAAAGGTGTGCTACCCTCTCACCATCCGCCGTTGCATATACCCTATAGTACAAGTCGACGATATCGTCACTTAAATTTAACTGTGAATTAAAGATTAAGTAATAGGGGCAAGAAGACACACGAGCTCAAAAGTTTCCCTTACACAGAAAACCTCCGGAATTTCTTCTTTACTACACATTGTCTATACGATAGCCATCATCAGGACGTCTGTGTGGGCAGCAGCAAGGAGGGTGTTCGAACGTGCACTTTTGTTGTATTTCGAGCTAGTCATCGGCCAATTGTCAGGGTCGTAATCAGAAACACCATCTATGTTCTTCTTCACGACGGGTGGGTATTGGGCAAAGGACGCTTTCGTGGTGACCTCAGGAATAGTATAACCAATTTGCTCGAAATGCTTTAATGATACTTTAGGGTCTCGGGACGAATGAGACATGATGGACTTTGTTTATCTCCAGCTTGTAGTCGTAAGAATAAGTGATAAGTGTTCACTTGAGACGTAAATAGATTGAGCAGAGGTATAAGTTTAGGCGCCGGGCGAATCACTATGTGTAGTCCAGAGTTGAAAGGTTGAACGTCAAGAATAAGCAATCACGATCGTGAGAAAATCTGGGGCCACTCATAGTCTTATACATATTCCACGACTAATATGTATCGAGCTAGTCGAGTCCTTGAATAACTTTTGTTGGTTCGCCGTATTTCCACGACTTCAATATTTCAAGGCTGGTAGAACCACATGGACGCCGTCAAGTGGGTTCGGTAATTCCGGACTCCTTTGACTTCGCCCTTAGGAGAGAATCTTTACACCCAGACTGCGTCAACGGTAGACCGACGAAGGCGGTGTAATTCAGGAAGGGGTTTCAAGCCCAGGGTAGTAATACGCATTCTAGCTGATGAGAAGGCTTTGGTGTGTGATTAGTTTGAGAACTCCTTTTTTGGTCGCAGGCCGCTTACCTTTTGCCGTAAAGAACCTGAGCCTACTTACAGAGGTTGCTTGACAGGTATCTCAATTCTAATCTTATCATAGCTATTTGGCAAGTGTAGGCTTGATGTCCTCCAGAGTAATGGGTAGTTCTGGAAGACCTCTGGTCAGATCAAGCAAGCCGCTCTTGAAGTTGTGGAACATTGACACAGATCTGAAAATGACAGCGTCACAACGATTTCAATCTGTAGGCCATTCGAACTCAGTTTCCAATTTACCGGAAGCATGCCGCATGACATAACGTGCGTTCACTAGTGTTTTATTCTAGCGGCGCTTTAAGTGATATCAATTTGCGTTCAAGTTCTTGCACCTCCCCGTTTATGCTATGTCCCATTGGTTGTAACAGACAGACATTGGTCAAATTACGTCTCTATATGATTACTGGCCTTGAATCAGGCAACTGACTACATCATGGTTTTCAACATTACGGTGCTCTACTGCTGGCAGCCCGCGCCGACTCGGATGCAAGCAGAAGATGATCAAAAATAGGTGCTTGTTTATGCGACCAATGCTCAACTGTGCCTCGAGCTGTCTACTCCGTCTCTACTTGATCCACAACGCACGGTTATTCTCAAAGTATTCCAGAAGGGTTACTTTACCTATGAATTTCTTGTCCTCTGGCTCATTGACCAACTCTTCTTTTCCTTGGGCTGCCAACCCGTCCATGGATGCCAAAACTTCGGCAAAAATAGGAGGAAATCCGAACCTTGTCTTATAAAATTCCTCCTGTTCGGCGACGGTATGTCTTCTATGCTTGATTTCCCTTCCGAGTACTGAAGATAGCAGTTTAAGGGCCTGGATATATGAGTATACTATATTAGTGGACGCAAAATGACAACAAATCGGAAATCGGTCGCTTACTTCGTCCATAGAATATAAATTTGGTCCTAGGACGAACAAATCGGTGTTTGGACTCTTCTCAGCAGCCAAGCAATCGAACGCTGCTTGTGCGATGTCCTGACTTGACACAAAAGCAATACGACCATCCTGATAGGCTGTAAAGAGCTCGTCGGTTTCTTTGATAGTCTTATGGAAGCACGGATGCTGGCCAAAGTTTTCTATGCCATCGGGATATCAGTACATTTCACTCACGGAACTCGAATGAACCAGACCCATTTACCTTGGAAACCTGTCGCCCTCAATACTGCATAATCAACCCCAATATCGATAAGATATTGATGAATGCCTCCCGGACCTGGATCCCCTGGATTACATTGACTGGCTGATAGGAGAACAAATCTTTTGACACCCTTAGCGACTGCTAGATCGATGAAAGGCTTCAAGATCGGCAGGGGCTCGTATGCTGGTGGTGCGATGAGGTAAATACGACTGATATTTGGGTTGGCGGCATTGAATGGGTTTTCAAATGTTGTAGCATCCATCCAATCGAATGTGACTGCTTTGAATGGATCTGTCGTCTTTCCGGTGCGAGAGGCAACGAGGAACGGTTCGTTCGCTGCATGGAATAGCCGCGCGAGGATACGTCCTGTTTTGCCTGTTCCGCCTGTAATAAGAGTCGTCATGG
>Ga0247779_1001603_pt1 | contig 10736 bp, 12 predicted proteins | sample UWRJL221509R5_FD_179925 | JGI IMG/M metagenome (GOLD analysis project Ga0247779, IMG submission 179925) | Plant litter microbial communities from Arlington Agricultural Research Station in Wisconsin, United States - UWRJ-L221-509R-5 | ecosystem: Environmental > Terrestrial > Plant litter >...
ACTTCGGCACGTCGACGCTGCGCGGGCGCATCGGCCCGGTGACGGGCGAGGTGACGCTCGACCGCGCGGCGAAGACGGGCGACCTGCGGCTGCGCATTCCCATGGCCACGCTGGACACGGGCTTGCGCGCGCTCGACGCGCGGCTGCGGGAGCCCGACATGCTGGCGACCGTCGAATACCCCGAAGCGTATTTCGTCGCCACGCGGTTCGAGTTCGACGCCGTCGGCGGCGTCAAGGAAGTGCGCGGCGAGTTCACGCTGCGCGGCGTCGTCGAGCCGCTGTCGCTGCATGCGCGGTCCTTCGCGTGCCGCCACGACGAGATGCTGCAGCGCGACGTCTGCGGCGGCGACTTCATGGGCGATCTCAAGCGCAGCCAGTTCGGCGCGACGCGGGCCGAGCCGTTCGTCAGCGACGACGTCCACTTGCTGGTGCAGGTCGAAGCCATAGCCCCCTGACGCGCCGGCGCAACGCGGCTGCCCGATAATCGGGCACGCGCCGCCGCGGCGGCGCGACTTCCACGAAAGCCCTGGCGATGACCCTCCCTGACGATTGGCGGCACGACCGCGAGATCGGCGTCCAACTCGGCGCCACCCTCGACACCACGCGCGTCGACGACGTGCGCATCGGCGCCGTCCGGCCGCTGATCTCGCCGGCACTGCTGCTCGACGACATGCCGGCCCCCGACAGCGCCGTGTCGCTGGTGGAGAACGCGCGCGCCGAACTGGCCAGGGTGCTCGGTGGCGCGGACGACCGGCTGATCGTCGTCGTCGGCCCGTGCTCGATCCACGACCACGACCAGGCGCTGGAATACGCGCGCCACCTGAAGGTCGTGGCCGACGCGCTCAAGGGCGACCTGGTGGTCGTGATGCGCGTGTATTTCGAGAAGCCGCGCACGACGGTGGGCTGGAAGGGCTACATCAACGATCCGCGGCTGGACGGCAGCTTCCGCATCAACGAGGGCCTGCGCAAGGCGCGCGAACTGCTGCTGGACATCGCCGACATCGGCCTGCCGGCCGGCACGGAGTTCCTGGACCTGCTGAGCCCGCAGTACATCGCCGACCTGGTGTCGTGGGGCGCGATCGGCGCCCGCACCACCGAGAGCCAGAGCCATCGCCAGCTGGCCTCGGGCCTGTCGTGCCCGGTCGGCTTCAAGAACGGCACCGACGGCGGCATCAAGGTGGCGGCCGACGCGATCCTGGCGGCCAACTCGTCGCACGCGTTCATGGGCATGACCAAGATGGGCCAGGCCGCCATCTTCGAGACGCGCGGCAATGCCGACTGCCACGTGATCCTGCGCGGCGGCAAGAGCCCCAACTACAAGGCGCCGGACGTGACGGCGGCGTGCGGCGCGCTCGCCGAGCGCGGCCTGCGCGAGCAGGTGATGATCGACTTCTCGCACGCCAACTCCGAGAAGAAGCACATGCGCCAGATCGACGTCGGCGCGGATGTCGCCGCGCAGATCGCCGGCGGCGACAGGCGCATCACCGGCGTGATGATCGAAAGCCACCTGGCCGACGGCCGCCAGGACCTCAAGCCGGGCGTGACGCCGACCTGGGGCGTGTCGATCACCGACGCGTGCATCAGCTGGGCCGACACCGAGCCGCTGCTGGTGCGCCTGGCCAAGGCGGTGCGCGATCGCCGCGCCGGCGCCGCGTCGTGAACGCCGGCACGCTGGCAGGCGCCGCGGAGCGTGCCGCCGAAGGCACGCGCTACGTCGGCTTCTGGCCCCGCGTGGCCGCCGGGCTGCTCGACCTGATCCTGGTGATGTTCGTCGTGACGCCGGTGGCGGTCTACGTGTTCGGCGACGGCTGGACAGATGGGCGCGGCGTCGTCGGCTTCGTCGTGAACTGGGTGCCGCTGGGCGGCGCGATCATCGCGTTCTGGATGATGAAGGGTGCGACGCCGGGCAAGATGGCGATCTCCGCGGTCGTGGTCGATGCGCAGACCCACGCGCCGGTCGACTTCTGGCAGGCGCTCACACGCTACGTCGGCTACTTCGTCTCGACGATCCCGCTGTTCGCGGGCCTGGCCTGGGCCGCGTTCGACGCGCGCAAGCAGGGCTGGCATGACAAGATGGCGCGCACGGTCGTGATCTACCGGCCGCGCTGAACCCGTCGGCCGCGTCGCCTCCCACCATCCACTGCGCCGTCGCCGGATCCCGGGAAACCGAGGGAGCGGCGGCCGCGACTGCGCGCAGAATCAGGTTCTTTGGAGGCCCCGACATGCAACGAGTGACCGGAATCGGCGGTGTCTTCTTCAAGGCGCGCGACGCCGAGGGCCTGCGGGCCTGGTACAAGCGCCACCTCGGGCTGGACGTGCAGGACTGGGGCGGCCTCGCCCTGCCGCCCGCGCCCACGCAGCCGGCAGGCAGCAGGACGCCGCTGGCGTCGCACACCACCTGGTGCATCTTCCCGGCCGACAGCGACTACTTCGGCGGCACGCGCGGCGCGCCGTTCATGGTGAACTACCGCGTCGCCGACCTCGACGCGCTGCTCGCGATGTTGAAGCGCGAGGGCTGCGCCGTCGACGACAAGACCGAGGTCTCCGAATACGGCAAGTTCGGCTGGGTGACCGACCCGGAAGGCAACCGCGTCGAGCTCTGGCAGCCGCCGACCTGACGCGCTCGCTCAGACGCGCTCCACCACCAGCGCGATGCCCTGGCCCACGCCGATGCACATCGTGCACAGCGCATAGCGCCCGCCGGTCGCGTGCAACTGGTTGACGGCCGTCGTCACCAGCCGCGCGCCGCTGGCACCCAGCGGGTGGCCCAGCGCGATCGCGCCGCCGTTCGGGTTGACGCGCGGGTCGTCGTCGGCCAGGCCCAGCTGGCGCAGCACCGCCAGGCCCTGCGCGGCGAACGCCTCGTTCAGCTCGATGACGTCCATCTGCGAGATCGTCAGCCCGAGGCGTGCCAGCAGCTTCTTCGACGCCGGCGCCGGGCCGATGCCCATCACGCGCGGCGCGACGCCGGCCACGGCCATGCCCAGCACGCGGGCCCGCGGCGTCAGGCCGTGCGTCTTCGCGGCGGACGCGCTGGCCAGCAGCAGGGCGCAGGCGCCGTCGTTGACGCCCGAGGCGTTGCCGGCGGTGATCGTGCCGTCCGGGCGCACGATGGGCTTGAGCTTCTCCAGCGCCTCCAGCGAGGTCTCGCGCGGATGTTCGTCCTTCGACACGACGATGGCGTCGCCCTTCTTCTGCGGCACGCTGACCGGCGTGATCTCGGCGTCGAAGAAGCCGCGCTTCTGGGCCTCGACGGCGCGCAGCTGCGAGCGCAGCGCCATCGCGTCCTGGTCGGCGCGGTTGACGGCGTAGTCGTCGGCCACGTTCTCGGCCGTCTCGGGCATCGAGTCGACGCCGTACTGCGCCTTCATCCGCGGGTTGACGAAGCGCCAGCCGATGGTGGTGTCGTAGACCGCGTTGTCGCGTGCGAACGCCGAGGCGGCCTTGGGCATCACGAAGGGCGCGCGGCTCATGCTCTCGACGCCGCCGGCCAGCAGCAGGCCGGCCTCGCCGGCGCGGATCGCCTGCGCCGCGCTGCCCACGGCGTTCATGCCCGAGCCGCACAGGCGGTTCAGCGTGACCCCGGGTACATCCACGGGTATGCCTGCCAGCAGCGCGCTCATGCGGGCGACGTTGCGGTTGTCCTCGCCGGCCTGGTTGGCGCAGCCGTACAGCACGTCGTCGATCGCCGCGGGGTCGAGTTCGGGATGGCGGCCCAGCAGCGCCCGGATTGGAATGGCCCCCAGGTCGTCGGCGCGGACGGCGGACAGGGAGCCGCCGTAGCGGCCGAAAGGCGTGCGCAGGGCATCGCAGATGAAGGCGTCGGTCATGGTGGGTCGGGCGTCCGGATGGCTAAGAAATGTTCGCAGGAAGAACATTTATTCGAATAGTGGCTCCTGCTTTCGGGATTTTGCTTGTTTTCGGCGCGGCCGCCCGTGCAAATGGGCTCTGTCCGCTCAAGTCGGGCCGGGGTTCGGCCGATTCCAGCTGAGTGAAGAAACCGCCCGTGAACCTTGCGGGCGACCAGGAAAAATTCGAATGACGACCCCCATCCAAGCGAGCGCCCTGCGCATCGGCATGTTCGTTCATCTGAACGTCGGCTGGATGTCGCACCCGTTCCCGCTGTCGAGCTTCAAGCTGACTTCCAACGAGCAGATCGAGACCATCCGCTCGCTGGGGCTGGCTCGCCTCACGTGGAGCCCGGAGCGCAGCGACATCGAGCAGCCGGCCATCGACGCCGATGACGCCGCCGGCGCGCCGGAGAGCGCGGCCCCCGAGGAGCCCGCCAAGCCGCTGGACGCCCGCCAGCTGGCCAGGCTCGCGCTGCACGCCCAGATGGAGGTCGCGCAGCGCTGCGAGCGCCAGTTCACCGAAGCCTGCCGCGACCTGCGGCGCGCCAACGACAGGGTGATGACCGATCCCGCCCAGGCCAATGCCGACGCGCAGCAGCTGGCCCGTGCGATCCTGGACAAGATGCTGGTGGAAGGCGAGCTCTGCCTGCGCGTGCTGGGCGAGACGACCAGCGACCGCCACGCGGCGCATTCGCTCAACGTCACCGTCGTCTCACTGATGCTGGGCCGCCAGCTCGCGATACCCTCCAACGTATTGATGGAGCTGGGCGTCGGCGCGCTGATGCACGACATCGGCAAGGTGGCGCTGCCCGATCGCGTGCGTCTCGCGCGCGAGGACTTCAATGCCGGCGAGGCCGCGCTGTACCGCGACCACGTCGCCCAGGGCCTGATCCTGGGCCGCCGCATGGGCCTGTCCTCCGACGCGCAGCTGGTGATCGCGCAGCACCACGAGCTCGCCGACGGCAGCGGGTTTCCGAGCGCGCTGATGTTGCCGCGGATGTCGCTGCCGGCGCGCATCGTGGCGCTGGTCAACCGCTACGACAACCTGTGCAACGCCGCGTCGCCGGCGCAGTCCATCACGCCGCACGAGGCGCTCTCGCGCCTGTTCGCGCAGTGCCGTTCGAAGTTCGACGAGACGCTGCTCTCGGGCTTCATCAAGATGATGGGCATCTACCCGCCCGGCTCCTGCGTGCAGCTGAGCGACGACCGCTTCGCGATGGTGATGACGGTCAACGCCGCCCATCCGCTGAAGCCGCGCGTGCTGGTCTACGACCCGGCCGTGGCGCCGGAGGACGCGATCCACCTCGATCTCGAGAAGATCCCGCAGCTGGGCATCCGCCGCAGCCTGAAGCCGGTGCAGCTGCCCACGCGGGCCGTCGACTACCTGAAGCCGCGCCAGCGCATCTCGTACTTCTTCGACGTGGAAAGCGCGCCGCGGGAAGACGTGCCGGAGGAGGCCGCGGCATGAGTGCCGCCCGGCCGCCCGAAGGCGCTCGCGCCGCAGTCCGCAGGACGGAGGTCTCCTTATGACCGCCGCCCGGCCGCCCGAAGGCGCTCGCGCCGCAGTCCGCAGGACGGAGGTCTCCTTATGACCGCCGCCCGGCCGCCCGAAGGCGCTCGCGCCGCAGTCCGCAGGACGGAGGTTGGTCTATGACCTCCACGCTGCCGCCCCTGGCGCAGGCCGCGGCGAAGGAGTCGTTGTCGGGCCTGCTCGCGGCGATCACGGCGCTGGGCCATGCCGCGTGGATCGTCGACGCGGCGCACGGCCACATCCTGGGCGCCAACGTCGAGGCCGAGGAGCTGCTCGAACGTCAGGACCTCGAAGGCCTGGACGCCGACGACGCGATCCCCGACCTCGAGGACATGGCCTACTGGGACGGCGTGCGCTGCGGCGTCGTCGGCGTGCTCGACAGCGACGCCGAGCTGCACCTGCGCGGCGGGCGCACCTGCGCCGTGTCGCGCCGGATCGCGCCGGTGTGGCTGGCCGACGGCACGCTGCTGTTCCTCGTGCAGGTGCGCGACCGCAGCCGCGAGCACCGCATCGAGCTCGAACGCGAGACCGCGCTGGCCGAGCTGCGCGCCACGCTCGAGGCGACGGCCGACGCCATCCTCGTGACCGACCTGAACGGCCGCATCCGCGCGTTCAACCGCCGCTTCGCGCGCATGTGGTCGCTGCCCGAGACGGTGCTGCACGCCGGCGACGACCGCGCCGTGCACGAATGGGTGCGCATGAACGTGATGGACGTCGACGGCTACGACCGCCGGCTGGAGGACGTCTACGCGCACACGCTGGCCGAGGCGCACGACGAGATCGCGCTGGTCAACGGGGCGATCATCGAGCGCCACGCGCAGCCGCAGTGGAGCCACGGACGGCCGATCGGCCGCGTGTTCTCCTTCCGCGAGACCAACCCGCACCGCGTCGGCGCGCCGCGCGAGCCCGGCCATCTCGGCATCGACCAGCTCACGCATCTCCCCAATCGCGCCGGCTTCCTGGCGACGCTGGAGGACGCGCTGCGCTCCGGCCGCCAGAGCGCCGGCTTCGCCGTGCTGTGCATCGAATTCAACCGCGACGCGCTGTTCGGCGAAGGCGGAGACAGCGCCGCCGGCGCCCGCCGGCTGTCGGAGCTGGCCGGCCACGTGCGCGGCGCGATGCGCCAGCCACACCACTGCGCGCGCCTGGGCGGCAGCCGCTTCGGCGTGCTGATCGACTACGCCAGCGAGGCCGCCGCCGAGGCGGCCGCGCGCCGGCTGATCGACTCGCAGGAGGACGCCGCCGGCGTGCCCGTGGCGATCGGCGTGGGCACGTATCCGGGCATCGGGCTGTCGGCCGACGAGATCCTGCGGCACGTCGAGATCGCGATGCATCGGGCGCAACACGTGAGCCGCTCGTCGTTCGCGGTGCACAAGTTCGGATTCCAGTCGTGGCAGCGCAAGCGCGACCGCGTCGAGGCCGGCCTGCTGCGCGCCGCCGAGGAGGGCCGCTTCCGGCTGGCCGCGCAGCCGCGCTTCGACACCCGGACCGGCCTGGCGGTCGCCCTCGAGGTGCAGCTGCGCTGGCGCGACCGCGACCTCGGCGAGGTGCCGGCAAGCCAGTTCGCGGGCGTCGCCGAGGAGCGCGGCCTGCTGGGCGCGCTCGACGACTGGGTGCTGGAGCACGGCCTGCTGCAGCAGCGCCGCTGGCGCGAGGCGGGCCATCCGCTGCGCCTGAACATCAACGTCTCCGGCTGGCAGCTCACGCAGCCGGGCTACAGCCGACGCGTCGCCGCGGCGCTGGAGGCCGCGGGCTGCGCGCCGGGCGATCTCGAGATCGACGTCGCGGAATCCGTGCTGCTGGCCGAGCCGGACGCCGCGCTCGCGGCGGTGCGCTCGCTGGGCCGCCAGGGCATCCGCGTGATGCTCGACGGCTTCGGCGGGGGCACCAGCTCGCTGGCCTCGCTGCAGCGGCTGCCGTTCGCCGGGGTGAAGCTGGACGCGGGCCTGGCGCAGGCCTGCGCCGGCGCGGGGGCCGAGGCGCGCTGGGTACCGGCGCTGGTGCAACTGCTGCAGGCGCTGCAGCGCGAGGTTCACGCGACGGGCGCCGACACCGAGGCGCAGTGCGCCGCGCTGGTGGCCGCGGGCTGCGACGGCCTCCAGGGCCGCCGCCTGGGCTCGTGGATGGAGGAGCGCGCGCTCGAGTCCTGGTTCAGCCTGCCGGCGTCGCAGCGGCGAATCTGAGGCGCGCTCAGGCGTCCTGCATCTGATCCTCGCCGCCCAGATTGGGCGCGATGTCCTCTTCGAGATCGAGATCCTCGCCGCGTGCCCCGTCCGCGCGCGGCGGGGCGTCCGCGGGCGGCACGCGTGCGGGGCCGGGGGCGGGATGGGCGGCTTGCGGGGAAGGGGCGGGCGTGCTCATGGCAATCCTTTCGACGGCGGCGTTGGCGCCGGCTCCATTCTGATCCTCGCACGGCGGCGCGGCGGCCCCGCGTAGGACAGGCACTACAGGGCATCGGGACACCGGCCGGCAGCCAGCGCCGGACATTTCGCGCATCCTCTGCTCGTCCCCCCATGCAACCGCGAAAGCCTCGCCCGATGTCCGTCCTCTCCGCCCGCAACGTGCTGCCCGTCGTGACCGCCGTGGTCTCCGCGCTGTTCCTCGCGACGGCCGGATCCCGCGACCTCGTCCCGCAGGGCAGCGCGGCTCCGGAGTCGGTCGCGCGCGCCGAGGTGCAGCGCTGCCTGTCCGGCGGACGCGACACCGACGACTGCCTCGACGAGGCCGCCGGCAAGGCCCTGATCGAGCGCGCCGAATGGCTGGCGCGCGCGGACGGCGCCTCTCGACGAGCGAGCGACCGATGAATCCGCGGGGCGCGATCGCCGGCATCGCAGGCGCCGCCCCGCGAGCGCGGACGCCCCACGACGGGGCGCCGGCACGCCCGCTGGACGTCTACGTCGTCGAGGACAACGCGATCGTCCTCGAGAGCCTGATCGCCGCGCTCGAAGAGCTCGCCCCCGTGCACGTGGTCGGCACGGCCGCGGACGAGAGCGTGGCCGTCGACTGGCTGCGCGCCGGCGGCGAGCGCTGCGACCTGGTGATCATCGACATCCTCCTGCGCACCGGCTCCGGCCTGGGCGTCATCGCCGCGGCGCGGCGCAACCGGCCGGACGCCGCGCTGGTCGTCCTGAGCAACTACGCCACCGACGAGATGCACGCCCGCTGCCTGGCCAGCGGCGCGGATCGGGTGTTCGACAAGTCGCGCGACATCGACCAGCTCGTGGCGTACTGCATCGCGTTGTCCAAGCGCTCGCCGGGCGACGTGTCCCACTGATCCCTGCGTCGACGACGCGTCACCGGACGCCCCGACGGCCCCGACGGCCCCGAAGGCCCCGACGGCCCGCCGCCGCGGGCGGCTTGCCGCGCGCATGCGGATTGCCCTGTAGTTCGCGTCCTACGTCCGTGACGGTCGCCGCCCGACACGCAGGCACGCCCCGGCCCTACCGCCAACCGCCAGCCGGCCGCGCACACTGGATCTGTCTTCTCAGAGCCAGGCCGCCGAATCCCGGCCGCGGCGACGAATCCAACCTTCCAGGAGTCACAACATGTCCGAAACCTCGCTCTCCAACGCCGCCGCGTCGTCCACCGACCATTTCAACCGTGCCGCAGCGTCCCTCAAGGCCGCCGAGCGCGACGCCCGCACCGCCATCGACAGCGCCGTGGATGGCCTGGCAAGCGCCTACGGCGAAGCCAAGCCCACGCTGTCGCGCTACGCCCAGCGCGCCCGCGAAGCCGCGCATGACGGCTACGACGCGGCCCGCGCCCGCGCGTCCGACCTGCGCGATCGCGGCCAGCAGGCCGTCGAATCCACCCGGGGCTATGTCTCGGAAGAGCCGATCAAGTCGCTGCTGATCGCCGCGGCCGTCGGCGCCGCGGTCATCGCGCTGGTCGAAGTGGTGCGCATTCGCCGCAATCGCTGAACATCTCCTCGAAACGCCCGGTGGTTCGCGACGAGCCGCCGGGCGAATCGTCGACAATCGCGGTCAGGGGCTTCCCTTGGCCGCTTTTTTTTCGTGGATGGGCTGACGATGATCTACAAGTTCAAGAGCAAGGCCACCGGCGACCTGATCATGACCCAGCCGGTGGGCGATCGCGTGCTGTCGCTGATCGGCAAGCCGGCCTCGCCGCAGGGCATCATCGAGGTCGACCAGATGCCGGCGGCGATCGGCGCGCTGGAGTCCGCGGTGGCCGCGGAAAGCCCGCAGGCCGCGGACGGCGCCGACGACGGCGCGCCCCAGGCCGACCGCGTCAGCCTGCGCCAGCGCGTGTGGCCGATGGTGGAAATGCTCAAGCGCGCGCAGGCCGCGAAGCAGCCGATCGTCTGGGGAGCGTGAGAATCCGATGAGTCATGCGGAAGCGACGCGGCTGATCGCGGTACGGCACGGCGAGACCGCCTGGAACGTCGAGGCCCGGCTGCAGGGCCAGCTGGACATCCCGCTCAACGAGCGCGGCCTGGAGCAGGCGCGCCGGACGGCGCACTGGCTCGCGGAGGACCAGCCCGACGTGGTGGTCAGCAGCGACCTCGCGCGCGCCCAGGCCACCGCGCAGGCGATCGCGAGCTTCAACCGCATCCCGCTCGAACTCGACGCCGGCCTGCGCGAGCGCAGCTTCGGCAGCTTCCAGGGCCTGACCCACACCGAGGTCGCGGAACGCTGGCCGCAGTTGTCGGCGCGCTGGAAGAGCCGGGACCCCGAATTCGCGCCGGGCGACGGCGAGTCGCTGACGGTGTTCTACGCGCGCTGCATCGAGGCGACGCTGCGCATCGCCGAGCGCCACGTCGGCAAGACGGTGGTGCTGGTGGCGCACGGCGGCGTGATGGACTGCCTCTACCGCGCCGCCACGCGCGCGCCGCTCGACGCGCCGCGCATCTGGCAACTCGACAACGCCGCGATCAACCGGCTGCTGCACACCCCGTCCGGCCTGACGATGGTGGGCTGGAACGACACCAGCCACCTGGACATCGGCGCGCCCACGCTGGACGAATCGGCCGACAGGATGCCCGCCGCCGCGGCGCTCGCCGCGCGCGGCGGCTGACGTCCGCAGCCTCGCGGTGTCAGGTACTGACAGTTGCGCGCAAGACCTGACACCGTCTTCGCGGTTCAGAGTTCCGGCGGCAATCCGAACAGGTCGCTGCCGTGGCGCGCCGGCGGGGCCAGCCCCAGGTGGCGGTAGGCCGCGACGGTGGCGATGCGTCCGCGCGGCGTGCGCTGCAGGTAGCCCTGCTGGATCAGGTAGGGCTCGATGACGTCCTCGATCGTGCCCGGCTCCTCGCCGATGGCGGCGGCGACGTTGTCCAGGCCCACCGGCCCGCCGTCGAAGCGGTGCACGATGGCCTCGAGCAGCTTGCGGTCCAT
>Ga0247779_1001604_pt1 | contig 10733 bp, 9 predicted proteins | sample UWRJL221509R5_FD_179925 | JGI IMG/M metagenome (GOLD analysis project Ga0247779, IMG submission 179925) | Plant litter microbial communities from Arlington Agricultural Research Station in Wisconsin, United States - UWRJ-L221-509R-5 | ecosystem: Environmental > Terrestrial > Plant litter >...
GCCCCGGCATCCACATCCGCGAAGGAAACAAGGCCGACCGACAGGCTGGTCTGGCGCTGCAGGACGCGACACAAGTTGGCATCGCGCATCGGTGTCAGCGGGTGATCCTTCATCGGGCTGTCGCTCAGCAACATGCCATTGACAAACAGATGGCCCTGGAAGATCTGCCGGCCCGCGCGTGGAAACGCCGGGCAGGCGATCGTCTGCTCGCCGCCCGCAAAATCCAGCAAGGCGGCAGCAACGGGGCCGATATTGCCCTGATCGGTGGAATCGAAGGTCGAGCAATATTTGAACAGCAAGCGCTGCGCACCCAATTGCCGCAGCCGCTCCGCCGCCGCCAGCGACTGCGCCACCGCCTCAGCGGCGGGAATCGTACGCGACTTCAGCGCGATCACCAGGGCGTCCGTCTCGGTCAGATCGATATCTTCCGATGGCATGCCAGTCGATTGAACCGTCCGCAGGCCTTCACGCGTCAGCATCAGCGACAGGTCGGTGGCACCCGTCAGATCATCGGCAATACATCCCAGGAGCATTGATCACATTCCACAAGGTCAGGGCGTCTGGATGCCCGCGGTGTTCAGGAAGACGGCGTAGAGCGAGGTCGTGGCGGCGATGAAAAGCCGGTTTCGCCGCGCACCGCCGAAACAGATATTGGCCACGGTTTCGGGGATCAGGATCTTGCCGATCAACTCGCCGTCGCGCGAAAAACAGTGCACACCATCGCCGGCACTGACCCAGAGATTGCCATGAACATCGAGACGGATGCCGTCGGGAATGCCCGGATCGATCTCGGCAAAAACCCGGCCGTTCTTCAGCTTGCCATCGCTGGTGACATCGAAGGCGCGGATATGATGGGGCTGGTTGGGGCCGTGGGAGCGCCCGGAATCAGCGATATACAGGGTCTTCTCATCCTGCGAGAAAGCCAGGCCATTCGGCTTGTCGAAATCATCGACAACCACCTGCGCCTCGCCACCACCGGGACCAACCCGGTAGACGTTGCAACGGCCGATTTCGCTGTCGGCCTTGTAGCCTTCATAATCCGAGAGAATGCCGTAGGGCGGATCGGTGAACCAGATGCTGCCATCCGATGCCACCACGACATCATTGGGCGAGTTCAGGCGCTTGCCCTGGTATCGGTCCGCCAGCACCGTGATACTGCCATCCGGCTCCGTGCGCGTGACGCGGCGGGTACCATGTTCGCAGCTGACGAGACGCCCCTGGCGATCGCGCGTATTGCCGTTGGAGAAATTCGAGGGATAGCGGAACAGGCTGGTCTGGCCGGTCTCCTCATCCCATTTCAGCATGCGGTTATTGGGGATATCGCTGAAGACCAGGAAGCGGCCATCGGCGAAATAGACCGCTCCTTCCGCCCAGCGCGTCCCGGTATAGAGCTTTTCGAGACCGCAGATCGGCAACAGATAGGTCGAAAAGATCGGATTGAACATTTCGTAATAGGTCATCTGTCCCCCATCATTCCTGTATCGAGCAGGCCATTCACTGGCTGGTCACGCGACATGCACTAGGTATCGCCGTTGAGATCCGAACCTGATTTCGATGGCGCCGCGCGATCACGACGCACCGACCAGTAATAGGTTTCGACATCACCGAGATGCCGGCGCATTTCCATTTCGGCACGATCCGGGTCGCGATCGGCGATGGCCTCGAAGATACGCCGATGGCAGGCGATGGCCGCCTCCAGGGCTTCCGGGTGCTTGAGCGATGTATGGCGCTGGTTTTCCAGAACGGCCAACACACTGTTGTATAAAGCGGTGACCAGCGAGTTGTGCGAGATACGGGCGACACCGAAATGAAAATCGTCATCGGTGCGGGCGAATTCTTCCAGGTCGCCCGGTGTCGCTTCATTGGCCCGCAGCAACGCTTCAAGCTCTTCCAGCTCTTGTGGCGTGGCGGCCTTTGCCGCTTCCCGCGTCAGCGCCACCTCGGTGAAGAGGCGCGCCTGCTGAAAAATCTGCATGCCTTCCGGACGCGACACCAGCAACAATGCCGCCGTCGACAGATGCTCAACCAGTTCCGTCGGATTGGGCTCCGTCACGCGGGCCTTCTCGCCACCGCTGATCGAGATCAACCCCTTCTTGCTGAGCCAGAGCAATGCCTCGCGGACAGCCGGGCGGCCGACCTGGAAACGCTCCATCAACTCCCGCTCCGAGGGCAAAGCATCCCCAACCGGCAACTCGCCAGATAGAATCATTTGCTCAAGATGGCTCGCTATCTGATCAGATAGACGATGCCGTTTGATGGCGAGTGGCGAGGTTACAGGTGGCACAGCCTTTTTCCGCTTATGGTTGATGCGGCCAGTCTAGCAGCCCTGTTCCGAAAGCACACGACGTTTAGCCGAGACGAGGGCAGCCAGGCAACGATCCCGCCAGCCGCGTCGTGCTGCCAAAGCGGGTTCCGCCGTGACCAGCCGGCGCTGCTCTTCAATGGTTTTCACCAGCGCCGCGTCCCATTCGCGCGGGTCGGCCTGTTCTTTGGCCAGGCCATAATACATCGGCCCGAGGTTACGGCAGTATTCCGCCACACCCTTCTGGGCATTGAGGTCGATCGTCTCGAAGGGCCCCATGAAAAACCAGCGCAGGCCCAATCCATCGGCGATCGCCTTATCGACATCGGCCACATTGCAGATGCCATCCTGGACCAGGCGGAAGGCCTCACCCAGCAACGCGCTTTGCAGCCGGTTGACGACGAAACCGTTGATCTCGCGCGTCAGGCTGATCGGCGATTGGCCGACCTTGGTCATCATCTTGGCGGCGCGCTCGGTGATCGCCGGATCGGTCCAGGGTGCGGGCACCAGTTCGACCAGCGGAATGAGATGCGGCGGATTGATCGGGTGCACCACCAGGCAGCGTGCGCGATGCTCCAGATGTTCGGTGAAGCTGGAGGCTGGCAGGCCGGAGGTCGAGCTGGCAAGCACCGTGGTCGGGGCCGCGATGGCATCGAGCTTCTTATAAAGCTCAAGCTTGATCTCGACACGTTCCGGCGCGCTCTCTTGCACGTAGTCGACACCGTCCAGCGCCTCTTCCAGCCGTGTCGTCGGTATCAACCGGGCCAAAATCCGGTCCGGCGACTCACTGCCAGCCAGACCCTGCGCCGCCAGATCCGCCAGCGCTGTCTTGACGAAAGCCAGCGTCGCATCGACCGACGCCGCCGATTGATCGTAGACCGTGACGTCGAAGCCGGCGCGGGCAAACACCAGCGACCATGACGACCCGACAACACCACATCCGACGACAGCAATACGCGGCATACTTCACTACTCCATGATCAAAGAAACCGCGGCGCAGGTTGCTGCGCCGCCTCGCTTGGTCTTTCAGGTATTGGCTGCGACCGCAGCTTTCCGGCGCCGGATGCCGGCATAGACCGACAAGGCGACGGCGATAATCAGAATCCCGCCATTGAAGAAGTATTCGACATAGAAGGGAGCACCCAGCTGCTGCACGCCGGAGAAAGAGAAGGCGAGAATGAGAATGGCAAGCAGCGTGCCGCCGACATTCACGCGGCCGGGACGGATCGAGGTCGCCCCCAACAGCGATCCGGCAAAGGCCGGCAGCAAATATTCCGGACCGACGGAAGGCGTTCCGGAGCGCAGGATGCTGGCCAGAACGACACCCGCCAAAGCGCAGAGCACGCCAGAGGCAATGAGGGTGGCCGTGACACAGCGCGCAACGCCGATGCCCGACAATTCAGCAGCCCGGGCATTGGAGCCGATGACATAGAGGCTGCGCCCGGCCGGCAGCCGTTCCAGGATCACCCAGAGAATGATCGCCACCACCCCGACGTAGACCGCCGGCAACGGCACATGGCCGATGACCTGGGTGATGCCGGTGAAGCTGTCCGGCAGATCGAAGCCAGCGATCTGCTGACCATCCGTGTACCAGTTCGACACACCGTAGAGCAGCGACCCCATGCCCATGGTGGCGATGAAGGAATCGATCTTGAAGCGCGTCACCAGGATGCCGTTGACGAGCCCCACCACCAGGCCGATGACGATCACGATGGCGGCGGCGACCGGCCAGGACAGATTGTTGTTCACCTGCAGGCCGATGACCAGGACCTGCGCCATGCCTACATGATAGCCGATGGAGAGATCGAACCGTCCGGTCGTCAGCGGCATCATGACAGCAAAGGCCAGCAGGGCCGTGACCGACTGGCTGGTCAGAATATTGCCGATATTCGCGGCACTGAGAAAGCTTGCCGGCTTCAACAGCGAGAAGACCACCAGGACCAGCACGAAGACGACGGCAAGTCCGTAAGTGGAAAATACTTCCGACAGGCGGTTGCGACCCTTGGGCTTCGGTTGCTTATCCACTTGGTGATTATCTCCGGCGACAGAGCCGGCAGGGCTGGCCATGATCCGCTCCCTTATTGAGAATGTGTTGGGACAAGCCCGGCGCCGATCGACGATCTGGCGATGAGGGCGTCCATGGTCAGTTCATCGCCTTGCAACTCGCTGGCGATACGGCCACGATCGAGCACCAGGGCACGGTCACAAAGGGCGGACACCTCGTCAAGATCCGATGAGATCACGATCACCGCGGCACCGCTTTGCGTTGCCTGACGCAGCATGCCATGGATCGCCAGCTTGGCGCCGATATCGACGCCAGCCGTTGGTTCTTCGAGAATGACCACCTTGGCCTGTGCTTCAAGCCAGCGGGCGATGCAGATTTTCTGTTGATTGCCACCGGACAGCCAATCGATCAGCGATGCGGCATTGCGCGGACGGACATCGAATTTTTCCAGCCGGGCGCGCGTCTCATTGCCTTCCACTTTTGGCGACAGGAACTGCCAGGCCGAGCGGCGGCGAATTTTGGCATTGATGAACAGGTTCTCGGTCAGCGACATGCCGGGGCAGATGCTTTCGCCCAGCCGGTCGCCCGGCAGGAGAACGATGCCGGCGGCGATGCGGTCCTTGATCCGATGATCGCGCGACAATTCCTGGCCATCGAGGAGAATGCGGCCGGCATCAATCGATTTTGCACCGAAGATGGCACGGCCGGCAGCTTCCTGGCCACCACCGCGCAAGCCGACGAGGCCGAGTATCTCACCCGCTCGTGCATCAAAGCTCAACGGGCCGCGCCGATCGACCACGATATCTTCGACTTTGAGGCGGGGTGCCGCACTGGCGGGGCTGGCTGTGCGATGCGCCCGTACCAGATCGACGGAGCGGCCCAACATCTGTTCGACCAGATGTTCGGGCGAGGTTTGATCCATCGACGCGGTATGGACATGGCGGCCATCGCGAAACACCGTCACCCGGTCAGCGAGGCCGAAGAGCTCATTCAACCGGTGCGACACATAGATGATGCTGGTCCCCGCCGCCCGCAACCGGCGCATGGCGTCGAACAGACGCGCTGCATCCTGTTCCGGCAAGGCAGCCGTCGGTTCATCGAGCACCAGCACGCGCGGATTGCGCGCCAGGGTGCGGACGATGCCGAGGATGGCTTTTTCCGGCGCGCTGAGCGTCACCACCAATCGATTGGGATCGATCGGCTCGACCTTCATCACGTCGTAAATGCGATTGGCCTGACGCGTGACCTCACGCCAGTCGATCAAGCCATGACTGCGGGGATAGCCGGCAATCAGGGCGATATTCTCGGCAACACTGAGATCATCCACCAAGGCAAGATCCTGATGGACGAAAGCGAGGGGAAGAGACTCCTGGCGCGGATCGACATCGCGACCCTCCAGCAGAATCTTCCCCCCATCACGTTCGTAGACGCCCGCGAGAATTTTGATCAGCGTCGATTTGCCAGCACCGTTCTCGCCCACCAATGCATGGATTTCGCCAGGCATCAGGGTGAAGTCGACTGCCTTGAGGGCAAGCGCTCCGAAGAAACGCTTGGTCAGTCCCTCAATGTGCAAGACGGGTTGGATATCGGCCATCATTCTCCCGCTTTCAACCAGCGCGTCTTTAGTTGCTGGCGCAGGCGGTCGTCGTGCCACGCCAGTTGTTCATATAATGGCAGGCGAAGTTATTGCTGGGAATGAACTCGTTCGACTTGCCGCCTTCCGCATCGGCATTCGCCTTGGTCACCAGATAGGCCGGCTGCACGAAGGTCGAGGGTGCCTCACCCGCCATCGCACGGACCACGGCGTCGATCGCTTCGTAACCAAACAGGGTACTCGGTTCCGGCACTGTCGCCACTTCGTACTCACCCTTGCGGATCATGTCATAGGCCGAGGGCGGGCCGTCGGAGCCGACCAGATGCACCTTGTCCGGGGCAATGCCCGAGGAGCGCAAGGCCGAGGCCATGTAAGGATAGAAGTTGTCGCAGCAGGTGGTACCCCACCAGCCGTCACCGCTATTGGCAACGATGCCGGAAACCACCGCCGGAATGCGCTTGGTTTGATCGGCGATCGGAATGTTCACCATGTCGACGAATTTGCAATCGGCGCAGTTCTTGACGGGATCAGTCGCCGCCTTCGCCTTGAAACGGGCGATGGCGAAACTGTTGTCGAGGAAATGGTAGAGCTTGGCCTTGCCATCCGATTGAGCGATCACATAAGCCGCCTGGGTGGCACCGATATCCGCCGGATTGGAGGAGATATTGGTGAACAGGTTGAGCTTGGGATCCGGCCCCGGATAAGCCGCGGCATGAATGCCGATGACGGGGATATTCTGCGCCACCGCCTGGCCGATCGGCGACTGCAAGGCACTGGCATCGGCCGAGGTGATGATGGCGGCGGGGTTCATCGATACCGCCTGCTGCATCGCCGACAGCGTACCGGTGACCGTACCCTTGCCGTTCAAGATGACCGTCTTCCAGCCGAGCGCCTTGGCTGCTTCTTCGACACCGCGGCCCCAATTGACGAAGGACACATAGGATTCGTCAGCCGAGACATAGACGACGGTCACTGCATCCGTGGTGGCCTTCGGTCCGGATGTGGGACCCTTCCAATCGGTCTGCGGGCGCGTGCGCTCTTCAGCGATCGCCTTCGCTTCATCAACGGTCATGGTGGCTTTAATCTGCGGCTCCGGCCAGGCCGCGAAGGGCTTGGCAACCGTGCCGGCCAAGGCATGGCCCGTACTGCCGAGCGACGCCGTGATCAACATGGCGGCCGCCAACAGCCATTTGCGGCTGGAAGCGGGCGCTGTTCCCGCCGGCTGAATCTGATTTTGGTGGAATCCGAGTCTTCGTAGCATCTGGTCCTCCCCGTTTGATGGCGTGATTCCGCCAAGGCCTCATTCTGAGGTGAACTGGTATGACATGTCGACTTGTTGATCGTCAACAGGTGAGCATTCCCAATATTGCTGCAGCGCAGCATGATTATGGCAGGCGGTGAAATGCCGTCAGGTCGTCAAAAGGGAGGCGACACCTTCGATGCGGTCGTCGTCGGGCGTCGTTACGCAAGCAATGCTCGCGTCGCCACTTGAGGCACCACGATCGAATGAGGCATCGGCGCCCTCAGCTTGGGGATAGCAATGAGTCTATTGCGGCAGCGTCAGATCGACGCCCCGCAGGAGCGTGCTCGATCCGCTGCCAATATTTTTAACGATCGTCATGGCCTGAATCATCGTGATATCGAGGGATCGCACCCGACCTGCAGGCAGATACATCACGGTCCCCGACATCGGCGTGGGTGCCTGCGGCAGAAATACCGCGACCCAGTCATTCTCGAGCCGCTCAAGCATATATCCGATTTGCCAACCGTCATCGATTCTGACCAATGCCGGCAAAAGGCTGCTCGCACTTTCGATCTGTGCAAAACCTTCGGCCACACTCTTCATCATCCGATATTGCGGTAGGCCGCCGAGCAAAGAGTTCTCGAACCATTTACTGCTGCGGCGACCTAAAGGTGTTCTGGCCACGATGCCGGCGGCGAAAGAGACGACGATCAGCAAAAGAACGGCGAGGATCGTGGCGGCCCAGATTCCCGCCGCATGGTCCAGGTTCAGTTTGTCCGAAAGCGGCTGAACCACCTGTGCGGCAAGGCGCAACGCATGCCCCAACAAGACGAGCAACAGAATGAGCGGGAGGAGAAACAGGGCACCTCCAATGATCGTTACCTTCAGGAATGTCCTCAAGAAATATCCTTTCCCAAGTATCACTGTCAGTATCGGTAAGCGCCTCCGAAGCGGTAGCTTAGTCTCCCACTCAATCCCCTGGCAACAAATCCGGCGTGAACGGGATGCCGTCGAAACCGGCTCCGCCAGCATATGAAAATTGGCGCGGCGCTAGGTTCTGCCACGCGCGTTATAGGCCGCCAGAAACGCGTCCGAGGAAACCTCATCCGCCAGTGCCCGGAGTGTCGCGGCGGATGCCGGGCCAAGAGCCAGCTCGACCTGGCGATTAGCCTTTTCCCAGAGCACCAATGCATCGCGCAGGCGCATCTTACCCAAGGGCGTCAGGAGACCCCGTTTCGTCCGTTTATCCAGGACATCTTGACGGACCTCAATCAACCCATCCCTGACCAGCGGTTTCAGGGCATGCGTCACGGCGGAGAGTTGGATCGCAAGCCGCTCCGCCAGATCCTGCAGGGTTGGTCCTTCCTGGTCTCCGGTCCGCGGAAATTTGGCAATTTCGGACAGCAGGGCGATCTGCGTGGCCTTGAGATCGAGGGGCGCCAGGGCCTCATCATAGAGGTGACTTAACCGTCGCGCCGCGAGGCGCAGGGCCGTATTGGTGCAGACGAGGGCTTGCAGCGCCTGTGGCGATATCGCGTCAAGCCCGCCGATATCGTTAACCGATGCTAATGGAGCAATCTTTTTTCTCATTCTGTTAAAATGGTTGAGTGCTGGACTATTGAAAAGGGGTCTGTGCCGATTATATGCTTGAGTACTCATCCAATACCGCATGATCAAATAGTTTAGCACTCAACCATTTAGGAGACAACCATGTCCAACCCCACTTCCAAGAAGGTCGCCGTCGTGACCGGAGCTTCGTCAGGTATCGGTGCGGTTTACGCTGATCGCCTCGCCGCACGCGGCTATGACCTGGTACTTGTGGCGCGTCGCGCGGACCGGCTGGAAGCCCTCTCGGCCAAGCTGGTGAAAGCGCACGATATCAAGGTCGAGGTGATCGTCGCCGACCTGGAGAAGGACAGCGACCTCGCACGTGTCGAGAAGGTGCTCGCAAGCAATCCCGCGGTGCAGATGCTGGTCAATAATGCCGGCCTCGCCCGGCTAGCGCCATTTGGCACAGCGCCGCTGGCAGATGTGCAGAGCCAGATCGCCTTGAATATCACGGCACTGACACGCCTCACCCATGCGGTTCTGCCGGCCTTCTTGGCGCGGAACGACGGCGTGATCATCAACATCGCCTCCGTCCTGGCGCTCCATTCGCTGCCGATCAGTTCGGTTTACAGCGGTACCAAGGGGTTTGTGTTGAACTTCAGCCGCGGGCTGCAACAGGAGCTGAGCGGGACCAACGTGAAGGTCCAGGTCGTCCTGCCGGCATCGACGGCAACGGAGATTTGGGATGAATCCGGCGTACCGCTTTCCGCCCTGGCGAGGGAGACGGTGATGTCGACGGAAAATCTCGTTGATGCGGCTTTGGCCGGATTCGACAAGGGCGAGGAGGTCACCTTGCCGTCAGTCGCCGACGACAGCCTGTGGGGCATCCATGATGCCGCGCGGGCCAAGCTGTTCGCGGCGACCCAGACCGGCAAACCGGCGCCGCGTTACCAGCTGGCTTGAAGGTCAATTCCGTCGACGACTCTTGAGAGACACGACTCTTGAGAAAACCCGAGAGGCGCCGCTGACATAGGCGCGCTTGTCCCTCTCTGGCGCTAAACAAGCGGCCCTTGATCGCAGTGATGCACGCGATCAAGGGCCGTCGCATGCATCACTCAGTTTTGCGTCTTCTTTTCTTGCGCATTGTAGCCCTGCCATGCCTGGTCGATAAGGTAGGCATGAATGGCGTCGACATCAGCTTCGCTGAGAATGTCGTCGAACCGTTCCATCCCCAGCGTTGCAAAGTCACCTTTCAAAAGGATGCCTTTGAACTGGGCGTGCACTTCCAGCGGCATTTTGCGCAAGTCGGGCGTGATATTCGGCGCAAAAGCATGGCAGCGTGAACATTGCTCGACGAACTTGATCTCGCCGTGCTGGATGACGGCTGCGTCTGCCGTGTTTGCCGGTGGTTTCAGGAAGGGTTCGGCATCCCGCGCCGTGGGTGTCGGCACGGCACCGCCATCGAGCTTGAAGGCGATGATCCGGTTGCTGTTCTCGTATTTGACGGCAACGCTGCTGGGCGGCATGCCACCGACACCAATCCCGGTGCCGCCATAGCCGACCTGAACGGCGACATATTGCTCGCCCCCGACCTCGTAGGTCATCGGCGCGGCCATGATATGGCTGCCGGTCTGGATGGTCTTCAGCACCTTGCCGCTATCGGCCGCATAGACCCAGAGTTCGCCACTGCCACGACCCTGGAAGACCAGATTGCCGGCGGTGCTCATCACGCCACCATCATAGCCACGGGTACCCGATGAGGTCTCCTGCTCCCAGACCGTCTTTTGCGCGACCGGGTCCCAAGCCCGCAAGATCTCGCGCACCAGCTTGCCCTTGTGAGCAGCCTCAAGTGTCTTCTTTTCGGGAAACGGTCCGAAATCCGTCTTGAGCGCAGCGGCATCATAGGAGGCGTCGGGGATGATGCCGAGGGCAGTGAAGAAGCTGTTGACGAACTTGACCTTACCGCCGTTATGCACCAGATCGGCCCAGACACTCGGTGCGTCGATCGCCGGTATATAGACCAAACCCGTCTTCGCATCGT
>Ga0247779_1001605_pt1 | contig 10727 bp, 11 predicted proteins | sample UWRJL221509R5_FD_179925 | JGI IMG/M metagenome (GOLD analysis project Ga0247779, IMG submission 179925) | Plant litter microbial communities from Arlington Agricultural Research Station in Wisconsin, United States - UWRJ-L221-509R-5 | ecosystem: Environmental > Terrestrial > Plant litter >...
ATCTGGAAGAATTTTTTTAAAAAAAAAGGGCTGTGAGACCACCGGGAAATGCGCACGCACCTATTTGATCGCTATGTGAATCAATCTGCAAGACACTCCATTTCTCATAGGATATTTCAATGGGCTCGTAACCGCGATTAGAATTTTTGCGCCCTGAACTAGAATCGGACCTTGACCGCTGCCTGTGTCTGTCTCTGCGTGCTACAGGCTCAAAGTCGCGCAACATATAGTGTTCAGCAAAGATACTGAGCTCGATCTCATTGCAGGTGATGTTGAGAAAGGCAGGATTTGGGTGGAGGAGCTGCCTGAGGAGGGGATGAGAGAGGGAGTCGAGGCGGGAGCGGGGGATGTGTACGAGAGAAAGGGAGACAGGGAGAAGCGAAAGGGTGACCTGCATTGGGGGAGCAGAAGAGAGAGAGGGAGCTCATGGCTGCTGCATAAAAAGTCGATCGACTTCCGAGTCACTTTTGGACCATCATTCCACGGTCCGATTCTTCCAGTTTGGCTTGGTTTGTTCCTCTCCTTCTTCACACGAGTCTCTTTCGATTCCCTTCCGTCATGTTCCTGCGCAGTAGAAGCAGCAATTTATCTGAAATATTCCATTCTCTAGCAGTTCTATAAGCGCTCAGCTACGCGTCTCGCAGTCGCAGGTTTTCTTACTGCAAGGCGACCTTCCCACGATTGCGGACGAATAACAAAACACCACCGACTAGAAGGAAATGTCACAAGAACCTGTCAGTTCCACATCAAAAAGGCTCCAGAAATCTTAGTATTTTACCATCCCCCAGACAGTCCAACTGATCCTAATACGGCTCACAATAACGAAAGCTTCTCAGCGTACACGAAACTATGTTATCTGCAGGTTATTTATAGCTACTGAAAGGGGCATAAAAATAGAGGCCGAGTTGGAAGCGCGTTTAAATGAACGTTCATGTAAACTCCAACGTGCATTTCGCCTACAAGTGTTATTTTTAGAACTTGATACAGGTATTCATATTACAGCCATAATGAATTGTATGATGAACGAAGCTACGGGCATGAATGTGTGATATACAAAAGAATACAAATTTCATCAAAAAGGCATCGAGTCTTTAAAGAAACAGAGGCTAAACAACAGATTTTCGCTTTCCTCGGGCGCCGACTGCCCGTCGTCTCGGGGTGACTGGTTTGGGAGACGCAGTCACGTCCTTTGTTTTACTCTGACTATGCGACGATTGAATGCTAACGGCCGCGCGTGAAAGTTGTTTAACAGACGGATCCGCCGTCGCAATCATACTTCTAGAACGCTTTGCAGGCTTCACAGAACTTGGAGACGAAGGTGATGTGCGTTTGCGCAAAAAGTACCGCGCAGATAGCTTGGGAACTACTACGCTTCCATGGCGCCTGGATGCCTGACGATGGGAAGACTGAGAAGCATGTGAAGGTGCAGTAGAGGCGGGAGACGAGGGGAGCGGTGTCAGAGGAGATGTATGCGCAAAAGTGGTAAGATCTGCCTGTGTTTTTTTGCGTGACGTATTTTCAATATCCCACTTTTGAGAGGTGTTCGGAGTCGAGATAGGTGTAAGAGCGCTCATTTCAGAGTACTGCGATCCTAGCATATTAAACGCAGGTTGCAATCTCTGTGAGAGGCTCTCTCGTTGACCGTTGCCTTCAAGCTCAGCTTCAGGTGCGGGTGAGGTTGCAGGAAGCGCAGGCTCTGTCGGCGTACGGTATAGTCCCTGACTCTGTGGTTGCGAGCTATCCGGGTCCGTTGACTGGCGTTGCAACGGTCGCTGGCTCGTTGGAAGGCTGGGTTGTACCTGACGAGGATGTCGGTAGATAGTCTTCACTGGGCGCAGATTCGTCTTTGCATAAGCAAAGTCTTTCACTTTGATCCCTAGCCTCTCAAAATTTACAGCAGACGGATTGCCTGTCGGATTCTTGAATTTCGTGGATGGCTTTGTGGGTTGCTTTTTAGAGGTTGATGGTACACAATCTTCTGGGACACTTGAAGCCTTCGTATGCGAATATAAATAAATCAGGAATGCAGTCCTGCATGTTGCTCGACTTACAAGCTCAGATTGGGATGCATCGTTCATTGCGGAAACAGAAGGAATTTCCGTCATCATTGTCATTGCAGTTGTTCGTTTCATTGGATTTTGAGGTTCTTGATAATATTCTTGAGTTAGGGCCGTTGGACCTCTTGATGATTTGACGAGTTTCAAATAAAACTCACAGTCCACACGTCTCAATCAAAAATCCTCTGGATTGTAGAAAAACAAGATTGACACACTGGGCACAGAGAAGAGAACAATGAGACCCCTCGGACAGAATGCACATAACCTTAGTCAGAGCCAAGCACGTCCAAATAAAGAAGACACGTGTTCATCGCGCCCTGCAGCGCGTGACCATAATATATTTACCACGGTCTCTACGCACGCACGAACTGTCCAGGAATAATAACCATGCCCGACTCTAAACCTAATTCCTCTATCCCGGCGTCCAGATATCAGAACCTGACGAGCGGATAAATAGATAGGGTGACAAAACGAACAATCCCCGTTGCATATCCATCGAAGCATGCTTCGTCGTGTGTGGAAGCCTGTTGCTGCCACAGTGGCTATTGGAGGTCCTGCATATTACTACTACTACAAAACATACCACAGTGCACCGCAGACGTTTGACATATCAATCAGAACAAGGGGACCGAGCGGGAAATTGGAAATGTCTACTCGAAGTTTTCTGCTTTCGCCATTGAAGGAACTGGAAGCGCGTATTCGACAGGATGCCATCTCGGAGGAGACGCAAGTTCGACCGGACGGACTTGCATGGAAATACACAACTGCGCAGCTTGCCTCTAACGACCCCATCGAGGACGCCTTCGCGAACCAAATCGTGGAACGCGACGCATCGGATCCATCCTCTCCAGGAGACTATTTATTCTTCGCAGTAATGGACGGTCACGGCGGCTTCGAAACCTCGCGTCTGCTCTCGCGCGTCCTCATCAAAGCTGTCGCATTGGAACTCACAGACCTTGTAAAGAACCCAAAATCCACTCCGAAGGCGGGCTTGTTGGATAGAATCAGATCTAGCCTGTGGCTAGGATCATCGTCATCTGTCAAGGCTCCTGGGGATGCCAATCCATCCCACGTATCTCAAGCCATTGAACAAGCTTTTGTCAAGCTCGACAATGAACTCTTGCAAACCCCCCTCCGCATCCTAGCCAACAACATCGACGCAGAGGGTTGGAAGAATAAGCAAATACCGGATTTAAGCCAACACCCACTTGCACTGACTTCAATGCTCCCGGCTATTTCAGGTAAGACTCGTTGGATTTTAATTTTCATCTAAACAACGTAAATTTTCATCCTTCACACAGGAAGTTGCGCATTACTGGCTGTTTTTGACACCGCTCATCGCGATCTCTACGTGGCTTGTACCGGTGATAGCAGGGCAGTTGCAGGCGTTTGGGAACCCACTGCAGATGGTAAAGGTCAATGGAGGATAGAAGTGCTAAGCGAAGATCAGACTGGACGCAACCCATCTGAGCTGGTTCGGTATGCTTGTCCAATCGAACCCTTTTCTTTCTTTCTTACTGATACCTAATTCCCAAAAAGTTTACGATCAGAACACCCCAAGGACGAAGAAGACTACGTCGTTCGAGAAGGCCGAATTCTCGGTGGTCTCGAGCCAAGTCGTGCTTTCGGAGATGCGCGTTATAAGTGGCCACGACCTGTGCAAGAAACGTAAGCTTGTTTGCCTTCCAGAATCTACAGCAGCACGCGTTCGAAGGACGCGTATACTCATCTATTTGATTTTAGCCTCAACGAAGCCTTTATGGTCGGGAATGATCGTCCCATGAGAAATCCACCTGCCCTCTTCAAAACTCCTCCTTACGTGACCGCCCGGCCTGTCGTTACCCATAGAAAAATGTCTCTTCCTTCGTCTTCTGGCTCGGAACCGGGATCAGGAAAGGCTGTTCGCTTCCTTGTTCTTGCTACCGATGGTCTTTGGGATCAACTGAGGTAATTACCGCCCGCGTCCCGATAATGACTTTGCAACTAATTCCTGTTTTCAAAAGTAATGACGAAGTCGTCAGTCTCGTTGCAGGTCACATGTCCGGCCTCAAGGGAACTATTGCAAAATCCGAACTTGCAAACCTCGTGCCTACCACATCCGGTTCGGCAGGTGTAGATGGTAAGAATAAAAAGAACTTGAGCAAAGAAGGATCTTGGGCTTTCAAAGACGACAACCTCAGTGCCCATCTGATCCGGAATGCCTTTGGTGGAGGTGACGAGCTGGCCCTGCGTCGTCTCTTGAGCATACCTTCTCCATACTCGAGAAGGTACCGCGATGATGTTACCGTCACCGTTGTAAGCTGGCAAGATGGCAAAGAAGAACAGGCAGAGTTTGTTACAGAGAAACTTAAATCTAAACTATAATAAATATTAAAACATGATAATCTTATTTGCAAACAGGTTTGCATGATCAAGTAATTCAGTGCCAAGCATTGGACGTCGAAAGATATGTGTATATGTACTAGTGTTAATGCAATTACAGTGTCCAAAAATCTACATATGTATTCGTATTACAATGTCGAATCAGATACCCATTCGTTTCCGTTTTGCGGATTTTGGTTGGAAATTATAAGGATTTGATGTAACATATCCTTTCGTGCGTGCTTGTATTGGCGTAGATTTGTTTCCAAAGGTTGTATTATCAGAATTACTTTCAGCAAATTTCCTTTTCTTGTTCTTCTTTGAATTGGAATTGCCGTAAAAACTAGATGCAGGGATGGGTGAAGATGGGGGAGCTGAACTTGTTGAATCGGGGGTAGGAATTTCGTTGGAAGCGAGGTCATCCTCTTTCTCCTTGCCCTTGGAATCAACCTCCATCTTGTCGGGATTTCCGTGAGGTGCCGAAGGTTCGTCGTCGTCGTCGTCAGAGGCATAGTCACCGAGGTTTTCCAACGCCTTGCTTGGTTTACTCTTGACTAATCCTTCTATCTTTGACTTTAATGACAAAGCTTGAGGGTCAACAGGACTCGGCGATCCGTTAACTGTAAGTTTGCTATTGGATGCGATTGCAGGGGAAGGTAACAAAGGCCCAAGGACCGGTGCAGAGACTTTAACACCCTTGTCTTCTTCATCGTCAAATCGAGACTTCTGTATCTTCTTCTTCATCCCAGCGGCCAAGCCATTTTTCATTTGTGAGGAATTTAAAAGAGGTGCCTTGACAGCCGCTTCTAAGCTCTGACCTTTGTTTTGGATATAGAAGAGCATGTATGCATTTCTTATATCAGTGGGAATCCCGGACTGCGACACAGATTCATCGTTCATCTCGAACCAACGACCCTCCCTGCTTTTCACATGGGCGAAATAATGTCCTGAGTTGGGTCCTGATCCGGCATGACAAATAACACCATAGAGAGAGTAGGTGGGGCCGAATCGACCCTGACTCATGTAGGGCTGCAACGACAACTCGTCGTCGTATTGTAGGGGATGCGATAATTTTCTGCCCAAAGGCGAAAACCGTTTGAGATGTACCGTGAGGACCAAAGGTGCTTCATGTATTGAAAAACGTTTCTCGGCGTTGACGTGTTTCATGCATCTATAAGGAAACGTTCAACCATCAATGCGCAGATGTCAAGTTTCAAAGCCTACTTCTCGCATTTATATTTGTCGGCGCCCTTCAAAAAATCAATCGCAATGAACTTCCGTAGAGCTTCCTTCAACGAGTCGCATTTGAAAATATCCAAACTTAAATCCAAGATGCGGTCGAAAGTGTCGCTATTGTGTCCACAATCCTTGCATGTCACTCGAGAGCGCAACTGTCCTCCAAAAAGTTTATGTACCCATGTTGTTTCGGCGATCTTAGCGTCAAGTTTCCTAGTGAGAAACATATAAATATAAAGTGATACCTGAGAGCCGCATATGCTATACTCACGATGGTTGACCAGCAAGGCATGATTTCTGCAGGGCATCAATAGCATACCGCAGAAACTCATGGGAATCCTCTTGCCGCCCTTTCCTCATATGTTTGGCTATGACTGTACATTCATGCCGGTGAGACGGACTGATCCGTAGACGGCTACGAGCCACGAACCTTGTAGGAAATTGGTGACGGGGGAGGGAGTAAATGGTGATTTGCTGCTGTGCGCTTTTATAGCGACGGTTTTGAGAGAACAAGTCATGCAAAACTTAAGGCCTGCACCTGTTATCAGCGCAGTCAATAAGCCATGCAAAGCCCTGCAAAAATAACACGTACATTCATCCTTTTTGTGCTGTAATAACAGCGTCAGAAGAGGAGGGGTATGCAGTAAACATTGCAGTGCACTGTTGAGAAAACAACTGTTGCCTGTATTATAAAGGCCTGTCCCTCTATTACAATTCTGTGGCCAGGACATTTCTATCGGGGTCTGATGCAATGACTTCTCGGTTTTCGAACGTGATGATGGGGTTGCTGGTGTTGCTGGTGTAAGAAGCGGAAGCTTGGACGCGTTACTCAACTAAACAGACATGTTGGCTGCAAGGAAACAGAAAGATATTTAGACATACCTCTGCCTTGGCAGGCTTGGGACTGGCATTGATAGGCTCATACTTTCCCTCAGCTACTGCCAATATCCCCGATGACGAGCCTTCTACAAACTCGATTGGTGGCGGAAGCAGACTGTTGAAGGCCTCCATGTCTTTTGAAGGCCGGTAATGCAGTGCATCATCGTTATTGTTCTGAGAAGAAAACAAGGGACCTGGTAGAAAGGGAGACGCAAGCATCATTCTTCCAGCGGTACTGATCCTCAGAAAGCGCGTAGAGAGACGTGAGAATTGAAAAAGCGGAGAGGCCAAATGGAAGAGGAGAGTAATGATGGAGAGAGGCAAGAAGCGCCGAATCGCTTCACTAGGTTACCCTGCGTGTGAGATATTTTTTGATCAACAGACAACTGTTTACTTTGTCGTCACTTGCCAAACAAACGCGTCCGTTAAACGTTTCATTTGAAGACTGACATCAACTATTAGTTTCTATATTAAGTATCAGATTACTATTGGGGTATTATTAATAAAAGTCGTAGTAATTAGAAACGACAAGATAATAAAGTAGGGAGCCGTAAGTTGGAAGAACGAATGAATGGTTTCCATACAGATGGATCGAACCTGTTGGAAGTAATTAAATAATTGATGAATGAGGTCGAACGAACGAAGAAAAGATGTGACGAAAAATGACGGGAAAAATGGCAAGAAGCCAAAATACTACGGATAGTTATAAAACATCGATCCTGTCGACGTATTTCCTTGATATCCAGTGGCAAAATGTCTCGAAAAATCGATGCCCATGTGGATTGTGGTATCGGGCAGAGCAAGAGTGGTGTTGTAGCTGTAGTGAAGATCTTTTTGGTAGGCGTCCGATCCGTGTGGAGTAGCCATGTACACAGGGTTTTTGTATACATTTGGGTTTGTAGAATAAGGAACTGGGTAAGAGCCAGATGTCGGAGAAGTGGAGGGTGTGGTATTTGCCGAATTTGCTTGTTGGTCTTGCTGATACAAACGCTCGTCGTAAATCTGGGTAGAGCTGCTGGCACGCATAGGATAGTTGTCTTGCCCCCAAGGATGATTCCAAGACAGGTACGGCTCTGGCAGTTGAACACTCTCTGGCTGGAAGAAAGGGGGGTCGAACGTCTTCGAGTCGTCGACCCATTCGTTGTCCAAATTGGGCGAGGGCCTGTCTCTGTTTTTGCTTCTGATTTTTGTTTTAGGGGAAGAGGGAGTGGGGGATGGGGTTCGTAGTATGCTAGGTAATTTAGGGAGGGAAAGTGGAAGGCAGCTTTCGATCTCTTGGTCCTGGAATACTAGACCATGTTTCTTGCTGAGGTGGTCAGTAAATACAGACTTGCGTTTTATGCTGTATCGATGATTATTTAGAATACAGATATATGCTAGTAAATTGAAAGAAACATGCCTAGTTTTGCAGTCTACAATAGGGCAGCGATAACCTGCAGGCCTGCGGTGCGTCTCTTTGCGGTGGCGTGCGCAAGAGGAAGGATCCCCAAAAGACGATTTGCAATCTCCCAAACCGCATGCGTAAGGCTTTTCGCCGGTGCTTATCCATAAGTCAGATATGGATATGGACACAAGCAAAAGAAAACTCACTGAACATTAATGTGAGTCTTGAGGCCGGCAGCTTGCGAGAATTTCTTCCCGCACCCAAAGAAGCTACATCGGTACGCTCTGCATAGTGCAATGAGACGAAGGTGGAATAGAAAGGAGACAAGACATACCTCCTGCCGGTGTGTGTGTTCTGGTGTCGAGTAAGGTCACCCTTTCGGGTGAAAGCTTTTGGCTCGCGGTATGGGTTAACTCCTACGCACAGCTCGCAGAGATACTGAAACAGGTGCATGGTCAGAAATTAAACAATGGGTCAAAAGTGAAGCATACTTTACGGACGAGGTGATTCGATGCTGACTTCATGCCGAATTAAGTTATACAAATAGGATAGTTTCGAAACGCTGTCCAGCAACGCAGTGCGGTTAAATCAGAGAGAATGTGACAGTGAAGTATGAAGCATCGTGAAAGAATCCCGTCCCTTTAATACTTCATTTACATTGGAAGACATCCGGGGCCGAAACAAAGCTCATTCATTGCATAAAGCTGCGTTTGCGATCACATTTTATTGTGTTTGACGGCTCGGACATATTCAGAAAATGCGCGTGAGCTTAAAGTTATAATTTTTCCTCGGGATGGAAAGAGTGCGAAGATACGATTAGATCGACAAAACTGTTTAGGGATCCGATAGAATGCTGGACACGCGACAAGGGCACTTAAATTCTTATAAACAACAAAAGAGATAAGAGTCTCACCTGCTTGGTAATATTCCCCTCGTCCCTGTAAGGCAATTGAACGATGAGCGCTTGCGGTATTGTTGTCCGCGCCACGTGTGTAAACACCTTTACGGGCACATGTCGATCTGAGGGTATGGAAAATAACCTGAAACGTCAAATAATAATGATCTCCCGAGGAAAGGCATTAACCTTTAGACAAGTCTCGCTTCCGATCGGGTGCAAGAGCGGTTCCGAATGGTGGATTATAGAAGGATTGTGTTGAAAAAATACATTAGCATTGCAATGCATTCAATTACCTAAGCCAGCCCCATCTATTCTCTTGGTAATTACTTCCTCCATCCAAGGAGCAATAGCCCAAAGATCTTGCCATGCAAAAGATACATGTTGTTGTCTGCCAAAAACCGTATTTTCGCCATCTCGTGATGGTGTCAAGAGTTGAGCGGTTATCCTAAAGAGGACATCCACATGAGCCCACAATTACCGCATCAGATAATTGCGCGACCTACATCAGACCGCCTACCCAATGTAAGCCATTTTCTGCAATTTCATCGGCGCCAATCCATCTTACATCACCTCCGCCTGGTGTAAAATGAGGGTAGTTTCCATGAGTAACCGATGGCTGGGGATACAGAAGGCGGTTGTAACTTAGTGATGGATGACGATATTCTCTGAATACTGCGAAAATTTTCTCAGAAATGTAGAATATTCAATAGACTAGGTAAGCCGGATACGAACAAAAGGCTGGCACAATCGATGCCGACATTGGGTAGACACCGTGATCGTCGATCAAGTCTTGCGATCTACTGCTAGACGAAAGTCTAGACAAAGGATTGCCCAATCTATCGTCTGCGATTCCAGGAGGATATAGGAATATGTGGGCATTTGGATTTACCATAAAGTCGCTACGGGGTCTTGCTAATGTCCCAAATGCTAAAATGCGCACATCTGCCAGTTCGACGACAAGCTGCAAAAAGATGTTAGAACAATTATGAAGTCAGCTGCAGAGTGCTTACTCTCATTCGAGTCTCGAGATGTGAAAGATTACTTTGGATCCTTTTACATAGTTAGTAAACAAGATTCCAAGTCGTCTAGCAAAGGAAAATCACTTCATTTGGTTGAAGACAGCCAATGGGTTGAAGTTCCTCGAGGAAACTTCGAGCTCATTTGCAGATCCATTCCGGTTCAAGACAATATACCTAAGAAATCAGAAAATTATATGTTATCGAGTGGCTTTGAGCTAACTTAGTCCACGATTCATCAGTCGTGCAAGATGTAGAGCTACGGTGCCAAACTCTGTGCAAAAGTCTGGAACATAAACTTCAAAAGTAGACGAGCCGAGATGTGAATAAACCATACTTTAGGAACGCTTCCTTCCAGGAGCTCTCTTTGCGCCATTTCTCCCAGCTTGGAAGAAAGCGACGTCTGAAGCATTCTTCCCAGTCTGTGGATTTCAAATTTGGGAGAGTTGCATCGAATAAAATGAACGAAGGGCGCGCCAAAGACAATACCTCGATCCAATTTTGCCTTGGGACTATTGTGCGTACGCTAAGATGTTTAAAAAATGCATCATACGTATGTGAGTGCAAGACGCGCATTATCGGCTTTCTCCAGGGATTCAGAGAAACATCGGAAGCCACGAGGTAGAAACGTTTGGAAACATGGGCCATCTGGATTAAAGACTGCAAGTCCAATTCACTGAGAATTTCGGCGATTAAGTCGACCGGCAAGCTTTCAAAGAACATGGAATCTAAGATGAAATGTAAGCCACTACAAACCTGTTAGATTAGCGGCGCCGAAAGAGAACAATAAAAAGAGTCGGCACCGTATAAGATTGTGTCTAAGACTTCGTTGTGATCAAGAAGTGACCGAGGAGGCTGGTAGCAACAGTGACGTACCGTGGGAATACTTCCTCTTT
>Ga0247779_1001606_pt1 | contig 10717 bp, 13 predicted proteins | sample UWRJL221509R5_FD_179925 | JGI IMG/M metagenome (GOLD analysis project Ga0247779, IMG submission 179925) | Plant litter microbial communities from Arlington Agricultural Research Station in Wisconsin, United States - UWRJ-L221-509R-5 | ecosystem: Environmental > Terrestrial > Plant litter >...
AGGAGCCACCTTTCTTAAAGCAACTCCTCGCGAATCAGGGTCAAGATTAGGCGCATTGCTGGCAAATGGACATTTCTTTCTCTTTCTTTCTCCTGTATCATTCGATATCATACATTTTTTTCCCTCTGTAATTGTTTAAAGTGTTATCTATGGAACCATAATTATGGACATTTGATCTATTCTGTAACGATTAACATGTTGAATGATGGTTTCTCGCGACTAGGTAAGTTAAACTTACTGCAGGGAGGCTTTCTTATCATAGAGGATGCACTACAGTGGCATTGAATTATTTGAATGTTTAGCATCTAGAGCTATCTCTATGGTATTTTGCATGTTACCCAAGCAGCGAGCTTGTGCATTCACGATGCTCTGCATTGTGACGGCATCCGACACGGATTCGCACGCTGTCGCAGCGATCAGGGGATTCGGAGTTTAGTTCTAATTGAACTTCTTGATATTGAACAACGACCATTGTATAGTCACAAAAAGCCCCGTTTATAGCCTATGGACGTGCTCAAGTTCACGTTCAGTTTCAAGGACTTCTGGATGAGTACTCCTCTACGGGGCTTGACTTGAATGACTTTGATTTTTATCAATCCGGATACTTGGGTTACGAACAATCTCGTACGCTACTTCTCTCATCTATTTTCACCTCCCCACACGCGGAGAAGATTGACAAGCGACTTAGCCTAAAGCAGTGCGCGTTTGACAGATTTCTCATTATGTGTCCCCGGGTTTCGGATTTCATTTGACATGCACATATTGCATAGGTTTTCACACCACTGGCCCGCAGTCTACTTAGGATAACTGTCCAGGACCGGGCTTCATACTAACCAGAACCTTCTCTCCCTTTCTTAGCCAGAAGTCGCCTTGTTTTAACGCGTTTATTCACCGTTTTCGTTGATGGAGCGGTCACCGAAAGTACTCTGGGACGCTTTGAGAAACTACGTCGGGGTTGGGCATGTATCCAGTACGCTATCACTACTCGCCAGACGCTTTCCTTTCCAGAATGATGTAGAGAGGGGCGAATCTCGGGCAGAGAGTAAATGTATGCGCGCAGATCCTCTCTTTTCTTCGTGGTAATATCTAACTCTGCTTGAACCTTCCTGTCAGTTTATCGACCTTCCTCGCGAATGTCAATATCCACGTCGGGTTCAAAGGAATATTCCCCCCAACCAAGTTCCGACCTACTCAATCCGTTTTCCGACTACCTTGCGGAGGATGCCAAAGTGTGGACGATGTATCTCGACCTCACGAAGTCGAAGGGTGAAGAACTAATGCGGATATGGAATAGTGATTTGGACACCATCCTAATCTTTGTACGTCATATTTTTGCTTTGTAAGTTGTCTGTTGTTCATTATCTATGTTGATAGGCCGGTTTATTCTCTGCCATTTTGACGGCATTTCTTATCGAAACGCGGAAGAGCTTGCAGCAAGATAGCCAAGTCGTCACAAACCAACTTCTCCAGCAAATCTCCCAATACTTGTCTTCAAATTCGGAATTGCTCCCCGCTGCCTCTCCCCAACCTTCCTCTTCTTTTGTCGCCCCGTCGCCTCTTGTATGGGTCAATGGGCTATGGTTCGTCAGCTTGACTTTCAGTCTTGCCGGTGCCTTTGGGACCATTCTTGCGAAGGGTTGGGTCACCCAATTCATTCCAGCCTCAGCGGGTTTGCCCATCGTAGACGCGTGCAATAGACACCGACGTTTTTTCGGCGATGACCAACGCCATCTCCGGACTGTGATCATGGCCCTCCCTATCACTCTCCATATTGGATTTTATCTGTTCTTTGGAGGCCTCATTATTCTTCTATTCCAGGATGATCCCAGGATTGCATTGGTTGTCACGGCTCTAATTGGGCTCACAATGCTACTCTACCTGGGCTGCAGTATGCGTCCTATTCTGAACCCAAACTCACCTTTCCGCACACCGATTTCCGGTCTCCTGCCCATTGTGAGCCATGAATTGTTCACCTTCGATGATGTTTTGAAACTGCTACTAATCATTGTATCTAAATAGATACCTGGGCTTTTTCTCCCTTGTATCATCTTGTGTGATGTCGTAGGGCACATTCTGTTCCCTATCAATACGCGCCGCCTTAAAGCACGCAGCCTTATACGTTCGGTCACATACACAAGACTGGAAGCCTTATTGCTGTCAATTACGAGAATCCGAAGCAAGTGGACCAAAGGCATATCACAAACCTGCCTTTCCCTCTATCATCTCATGCTCGTCTCCAACCCTCCATCCAACGAGCTTCGTACAGACGTTCTTGTCAGCCTTTTCTCTCTCGCCCGGGCTCACAACCTCGACGATCCGGTTTGCGCTCTTGCCGGACTACCAATGACACCTCAATTGCAAGAAGCGCTCTACAATACAGACCCTGTTCCAGCTCTCACTCGGAGCCTTGCTGAGATATTATCTGCGCATGACAAAAACAAATCGGAAAGTCGGAATCTGGCAAAGGCATACCTCACTGTTTTACTCTCTTTAGTCCAAACTACCAGCTCTTCGTTGAATTGGACCGCGAGCGCATTAGTACCTTTATTGGAGGATGGTGGTATCCTGTCAACATGGGAGTCACATGAAGCCGATGTGCTTGAATTGATTGTGTGCATACATATTCACGTCCGTGCCCGTTCTGGATTCTTAGTACCCATGGATTTTACTGAGCGCCTTCCGGGTGTTATTGCTAATTGCACAAAGGTTCTCAATCGCCATTATTTGGTAGATGCCTGTATGGTTTTGTCTGCTATGGATAAGGGTACTGTTCTAACTGGTCTTATGGAAATCAGTAAGCCTGCAAACAAAGTCCGACTGAATTATAGTAAAATGTCTGATATATCTTTTGCGCAGATGCCCTACACTCTATCCTTCTAGGCCCAAATCTTCTTAGTACACTTTCACATATGATAAGACATCCACAGAAGAGAATTCAAAAGGCTGTTTTGTCCTCCATAACTGCCATCGGAGCTTATGGTCAGTACATACTACTTCTAGCCTGATATATATTCAACATAACAAATTTCTCTATTTTGATAGAGATTGGCTGTGCTGCTATGATTGATCAAAATATTTTGGGAGTCTTATTAGACCATATTCCTGGAAGGGATTATCAATTTCAAATTGAAGCTCTCTATGTGTTTTCTGTATTTTTACAGCATAATCTTCAAGATCGACCACCAATGGATAATGAAGAATGTAAGAAGCAATTATGTAAAATTGATATTTATACTGCATACTGATGAAAGAAAAAAAATACAGCTGTTGATTATGAACCTTCTATGTTATTACCTTGGATTGATTCAATTTTCCGACTATGCTTCGCAGCTATGCTCAAGAATAATCAGCTAAGCATTCAACAAGCATCTATAACTGTACTGTCAATGTATCTTGACCATGGTAAAATATTTTTATTTGCTTTTGCAGTATTAACTTGTGATTAACCAACATATAGAGGTTTTGCGTGCTAAATTTCTGGAAGAAGACTATATTTCTACTTTGTTGACTATGCTTGAATCAAGTGAAGACACAGTAATTATGGCCTCCCTTAAAGTCTTATCAAGCATATTACACCATGGTATTTTCTTTTTTTAAAGCATTCGCTTAATTGCTAAGTTTATCAAATGCAGCAAATGTTCGGTCATTTCTAAATAAGGCAGACTTTAATTCTGCTATAGCAGGTGCTTTGCAACAAAATTCTTTTCACATTCAACACTGCTTGTTGGATATTATTTTAGACTGTCTGGCATATGGTTAGTAAAGTTTTGATTGAAAAAATATGTTCTGATATAGTTTTTTCAGACAATTTAAAATATTCACTTATTCCAAATATTGTCTGGACATTGACTATTCTTCTTGAACAAGTTGATAGTTCAATGCCTGGTCTTCAAAAGAAATTGTTTTTGGTTCTTTATTCAATTTCATGCGATGGTAAGGATTTTTCAATATAATTTTCATGTGTTTTTCACACACACATATATATATAGAACTACTATGCAAACATTTAATGACCTCAGAGTTAACAAAACATCTTTTGAATACCATAATGGATATGGACTCCACTGCATCAGCAGGTCCACACCCAGCCTGTGACACATTAATTAATTTACTCAATCAAAGTAAGTATCTAATAACTCATTTATTTTGAAATTAACATTGGGTTAGATCCAGGATCCCTTAATTTTACTAGTCAATTGAAACATAAATCTCTGCCATCATCAATCCCCACTGATTTGATTCAAACACTTATTTTTCTAATGAAAAGCCGTAATTCCTCTTCACAGGTATTATCACTTAGCTTGTTAAGCCACTGCTTGCATTATTGTAGGTTGTATCCTTTGATTGTGGTTTATTTTTCTGATACATTATTAGTTGATCTTCGGCAATATATTGCTGGATCCTCTATAATTTTCATGTTAAATGAAAATCTACTCTTAGAGCAATCTCCTATTCAACAGGCTTCATTGGATATTTTACTATCAATGCTTGATTATGGTATTTATCTTTAAAATTTGATTGAATAAAAGCATTGATGTTTTTACTTTTAGACCATATGCAAACAGCTATTGCTACAACTACAACTATTAAAACCACATTCATTCTGATCCAAAAAAACTGGTCCAAACTGTGTGAACCTGCATCAAAGCTTCTAATAAATTGCATAAAATATGGTATTTTTAAAATTTATATTACTTACAATTTGTGGTTTAATGTTACTTTATACAGATAGTTCATTGATTCTTTCACTCCCAAGCCATACTTCAGATATTTTAAACAATCTTTTACAAAACTCCAATCAACATCTACATAAAATAGCCCTGGCTATTATCCATGAATGTAGTAAGATTAATTTTAATAAACAAGGTAAGCAGTAAATTATATTCAATCAGTGGGGATCATTTACTATAACAACATTGCAGATCACATTCCTTCAAAATTTCTTTCTCAGCAAATCATATCTTCAATTATCAATACTTTATGCTCAACACATACTCTTGATATTCAAGAAGCAACTATAGATACTTTGAATCAGATAATTAACAATAGTAAGCATTATACCTTTTAGTATTCTATGTTACTAATTAAAGTTTATGGCTATTTCTATTCTCAGATTCACTTAATAATTTAATACCAAAAGAGTATCTGATAACAACTTTATTGCAAGCTGCTAGCACAAATGATGTGACATTTCAATACTCTGCTCTAAGTCTTATATATACATATTCAAAAATAGGTGTGTCTAGATTTTAAAAATATTTTAACATTATTGACAATATGATAGAGCTCAATAATCCTTTATCAAGCAGGCAAAACATGTCTTTACTTTTAACAATGCTTGAAGACTGTGACTACCATATTCAGGTTGTGATCCTTAATATCATTTCCTATGTATCCCACTTCAGTAAGCTTATTGATTTATGCTTCTGATCTCTTACTAAATAAACATCAATATAGAGGGCTTTATGCCTGCTTTTATTTTTGAAAATGCCATCAACAGAATTTTACCCTTTGGAAATTCTTCTGATACTGCTGTAGCAATGGTAGCATTTTCAACAATAGAAATGCTATTCTTACATGGTAATATTTATTTTATTGATAATTTTTTATCTATTTTAATCAGTTAATAGATCATCTTCGAGAAGAATTAAATATAACCAAGTTCATTGAATTGGTTATATCCAGCCTATGCTCCAGAAACTTTCAATTATACAGCCATACTTATCATACCTTTGATTTACTTATGAAATATGGTAAATTTGTTATCATTGAATTTGTATGACTCACTACTAACTTGCAATGTATCTGTTTTAGGAGATGTTCACCATAAGGTCTTGCACCATGATAATATTAGGCTTGTATATTCCAGCTTATACTGCAATTTTGGGCCTTTGCAATTTGACTATGCTTTAACCAGTAAGTTTAGTATGTCTTTATACAAGCTTTGATATCAACCAATATTACATATACAGGTACTCAGAGATTGTATCTTGCAAAGATATTAAGGATTATGGAAGGGGCAGATCCATCTACCTTTCAATCCATTGTACGAGAACTTCTACCTCCAACAACACCTCTGAGTCAACAGATTGAATTCGAGCATGCAATGCTCCACTTTCCCGAAGACCTAAATTCAGAATTTTCTGGACATACCATTCTCGATGACTCTGATAGTAGCTTACTTTACGTAGAAAGAAGTGATAATTATAGTTGGTAGTATCAAGCTAGTATACAAAAGATTACAGAAATAAAGTCAAGATCAACCCGATTCCATTAATCTTCAGTGATTCTGTTGAAGAATGAAGTTAGAATGTGTAAAAGATAAATTCAAAGGAGTACTTACTGATTAGCGGGTACGGTTTCGTCAGCAATACTTTCGGGATTCGAGCCTGTAGCCTCTGTTGCCGGACATGCTAGTCCGTCACGAGCATGGAGCGTCCTGGTGAAGAAACGATCCAACGGTGATGTCCTACGTAAGTGTTGTGGCATAACTAATAGCGAGCGCCTTGTTGCGTTTGAACCGAAACATTTCTACAAGGGTAATATTAGTAACGTTAATCAAGGCACAAGCAGCCATAACACTGATGTATAGCAAGTAGCTGTTACTACATACCTTAAGCACCTGGAACTTTTTACTGAACAGATCAACCTTAGTGTTCTTGTCGAAGAGTCCGAAGAAGCTTCCGTCAGCGCCAGCATTCACATCAAGCGCCGAGTCGATCTCAAAGCACCCCCCGAATGACCCACTCGCATTCTTCGTGCCGAGTCGTGATGATGCTGCGGCAGCTTTCTGGTTTGAGTCTTGCGATGATGCGGGTGACGAGTCATCAGTCGATGAGGATGCAGAGGATGAGTCGTCAGTCGTATCGGAACTGGCAGTGTCCTGAGCGTCGTCGTCGTCGTCGTCAGAATCCGTGTCATTATCAGAGGAAGTATCGTCGCCTCCTGCAGTAACTGTATCGTTGTCATTGTCGTTTGATTCAGAGTCAGAGTCGTCGATATTGCTACCTGAACTTGAACCGTCGTCGGATCCATCGTTGGCACTGTCATTGCTGTCTCCGAGAGATTCATCATCTACTGAACTATCATCCGCATTTGCAGAATCATCCACCCCCGAGTTGTCGTCATCTGTGCTACCGTTGTCTACGGCACCCGAAGGACTATCGGAATTGACTGACGAGTCACCTTCGTTATCGTCCACAACATTATCATCTGAAGAATCATCTTGAGAATCCAGCGAGCCATCATCGCCATCGTCCGCGGTGCTATCATCTGAAGAGTCATCCTGAGAGTCATCGTCCAACGAACCATCATCGCTATCGTCCGACCCATCTTCATCGTCAGTTTGTGGAGCCCTGGCGTTTAGAGCTGGCATGCTCCAGATGTAGCGTCGTTGGTGTGGCTGTCGCGCGACTAATTCACGTCTCTGGGACCCTGACCCCCCGACTGTAGTACTGGCATCCCCTTGGGCTTGAGCGGTCAGGGACATGGACGCGCTTGCATCAAGTTCGAGGAAGACATTAGCGGAAACAGTGTCGTCTAACGCAGAAATGCCGAAGTTGAGGGTGGGGATAAGGTGTGCCACCACCGTTCCTGATGCCTTCGCGCTCGGACTGACAGAGAGCTTGAGAGCTGACATTGAAATAGACACGTGAATAGGCCTGTCCAAGCACCTTTATCAAATACAAAACGTACGAGTATCCCCAATATTGAATGATCCTGAAGATTTCTGGTTGTTAGGTGGGAAGGTGAGTTGGGCATTGTCAATGCTGTAGCTCAAGCCAATCGTCATGTCCGCTTCGAGTTCCAGGGTTGCAGTTGCCTGTCCGTTAATTACAAAGGATGGGCCAATAGTCAGGACTCTAAAAAAATAGGAGTAAAGATATTGTCCGAAATAATCAAAGACGAATAGGCGCACCCAGGGAAATCAAGTCCTGGAACGCCAACCTCGAATAACTTGATCTTTCCAGAATCTATAGTGCCGGAAGCGGAGGCCTGCATGTCAATTGTTCCGTCGATGCTGGCAGTAAGGCCTGCAGAAACAATCAGATTGGCAACTACGTTAATCAGATTGGGAAATGTTACCTGCAATGATGGAGAAGTCGGAGACTTTGGGAGGAAGGATGGTACCGCTGGCAGCGACTCCAATCGACGCAACTGCGTGGGCTTTAGCATCAACATCAATTTTAACTTTCCCGTCAACAGGGCCGCATGAAAGGCTTTTGTCAAGAAGGTTGAACGATTTATCAACATCGAGAGGTTGGAGCGTCGTGCTCTTGTCAACGTTGAAATCATTCAAGGAGGCTATATCTATATAACATCATAGAAATGAGACGGAAAATAAGCACTTCAAAAGCTAGTTCGCATACCGCTAACAGCGCCTTTGACGAAGGACCCAAGTCCTCGATGGAAGATTCGACTATTGCTTCTCCTTTGTTCCTGTGGGCTGATGGTAAGATCTCCGTTTGCTCCAGGTACATTGGCTGCACGAATGGCAAAGTTGACAGGTCCTGCAGAGCTGTACCAAATGTAAGGACTAATAACATGTAATCATGAGATACTACTGACGTTTTAGGAGCGGATGCAAAGCTAGTGCCGAGGGTAAGACCACGAACGGTTGGCTTGGTCCCATCCCTTCGAGTGAGAGAAGCTGAAATGTTGGAGGGGATGGATTGATCTTGTGGGGTATAAGAATTTGTGACCACAGCAAATGCACTCTTTCCGCACTGCACAAGTTGGTCAGTAGTCTTTCGAGAGCTAGAGTGTGCAGGAAGAGTCTCACATTTTCAGGTAGGCGAACAACCTTTCCGACAGCGTTATTGCTGTTATTGGTCCCATCATATAAGTGGGCACAGTTTGCAGAACTATCATCTTTACAAACAATCCTAACATCTTGCTGAAGCGCGTCAGGAGAACAATTTATAATCTCCCAGCCAGCAGCAGGTGTGATATCTGAGATAGCCGCGTCCGACCCCCACTAGATAGTCGAACATATGCAGGTTATAAACGTTCTTGAGCTTCAATATGGTCCATATACGCACGATCTTGAGAGTACCAGATGCCCCACCGGTCGACGACGGTAGATCTAGGAAACTGTTAGAGAAATCTAGGGATTAAATGATTCATTTTCTTACCGTATTCGCAGACACCAGATAGACAGGGTTTAGACCAATCGTTGTCAGCAGAAACCAATGTAACCAAAAGAGAGACCAGAACGAATGAAATGGGTGCCATGATTGGAATAAAAAAAGAAGGAAAGTGACCAACCCGGGTCGGGAAAAATAGAAAGAAAGGTACAACGAAAGAACAAAGTGGAAAGGAACGAACGACGAGACACACATCAAGAAGCCTGTATTTAATATGTGCGCTTCCCACCAGAGATCAAGCTCGTTGCTGAGGAGCAGCCGCGTCGGATACGCGAACATGGGACAGCAACATGTTTAATAGATTTAGGCATGTGGTGGCATCTTTGAAGAGCGCTGACATCTCCGAAGTACATCAAAAATAGTCAGTTTTTGATGCAAGCTACCAGAATGTAAAAATTGGACAGCCTGCGAATGGCACGTTAAGCGTCCTACGCCTGCAGAACGTCCATGGTAGTTGGATACCAAACTTTCGCAGAGCATTGCAGGACAGAGAGCGTCTGAAGTATACCGGTGTTATAGAAATGACAGTCACCAGGCCACGATCCTATTCCTGCCAGGTGAATTCATGCAAACTCGACGAGTTTAAAGAGTGACACCTCGGAGTTGTATATACCAACAGGAATCTGATGTCAAGTTGCAGCTTTCGTGTTTTCTGTACGATCATTTGGCATGATGTGTGGAAGAATACTCAGACGATGGATGTAAGGACCAGACGAAGCGATGAGCAAAAGGGAAACGGAGGTTGAATTTGATTCCCACGGTTCACGTCCTCCCTTTGGATGACTCGTTGGTAAATACACTCAAGTACCTCATCTTGTTCATGACCAGTACTATCTGCATTCACCTCATGGCAGTCCTCATGCAATAGATTTATATGTCGTACGGCAACAGGCTCAAAGACCATATTCCGTTGTCTATGACAGGACTATGACGTGACAACTTGAACTTGACTTGAACGCAATTTGAACCACTTTCCGGACGAACAGAGGTGTTTTGATTGGGTCGTGCTCGTGCTCTCTGGACTCACAGCACCATGTGCTATTGAAAGAATGCACCGCTGCTATGTTGTACGAATTTTTTACCGCCCAATAACTACTGAAGAATACTTGTCGCATTGCTTGTACGACTCGCTAACTCAAACTTTATCTATATTAGTTTCCAATTTCGTACAACCTTGCACACCATTCATTCCGGTAATTCACCCACTATTTTATCTGAATACTGCGCATACAAATCCTCTTTCTTGTTAGAAGCCGTGTATTCACCATCTGCATTATCTGGTAAACCAGCAAAGAACTGTGGAAATAGGTACGTCTTTGTCGGTCTACCTTCCTGCGAGACCGTAATCGTAGCTGCATCCCGCCACCCATCGAGATGATTGATTCTAATATTAACCCGAATACGAGCTTCGCCTTTGGGCAATGGCTCCAAATCATTGAATACCACGGTGGCTCGCTCGAGGTTGTCCTTTGCGAGTGAGCGATTTCCAAGCAGGAGCCGAATCGTGGCTGATTTCTGGTCATCCTTCTAATTGGTGAGAATTACATGCCGTTCGTATGGACTACTGTAGC
>Ga0247779_1001607_pt1 | contig 10707 bp, 9 predicted proteins | sample UWRJL221509R5_FD_179925 | JGI IMG/M metagenome (GOLD analysis project Ga0247779, IMG submission 179925) | Plant litter microbial communities from Arlington Agricultural Research Station in Wisconsin, United States - UWRJ-L221-509R-5 | ecosystem: Environmental > Terrestrial > Plant litter >...
CGTGTAAAAACAGAAATATAGAGATAACTTAAATTTTACAACTAACATAAGCGTGCCAAGCGTGGCACGCTTCTGCACGCCGGCACGCTCGGTGCACGCTTGCCACGCAAAAAAACCAATGCCCCTTGTATCGTCTTCGAGCGCGGACATCCTGGCTAGTGGAAGTGTGGATATGATATGCAATCATCAGGCTAGCCAGAAGACTTGTTGCAGCTGCAACGTAGAAAGCACTTCCGGCTATGACGTTGAATCGATTGGCATTTTTTTCGGTTTGATATGAGGCCCTCGTGGAAAGTAAGCCGTCTATCACGTTCACGACAATTTGAAGGGCTTGAAGATCGCTTGAGCATTCTACTGAGTCTAAGCTCTGGGATTTAGCACTGACCTATCTCGGCCGTGAAAAATGCAAGCAGGGGCAAGATACGCAAAGTGGATTCCCCACAAGCGCGAAAGCAACGCCAAGTCTGTGAAATATAAGGATATGTCATTATTATACCCTGATCTTTCAACATTATTGTCAGCTAAGAAAATACAATGAGTCCGTCCGCGACGATTTGCCCGATGCTGACCAGGACCGTACTCAGGATAGTCACAACCGGAATGTAACCGTTGGTAAAAGTGTACATGAACGTTTGGAGCCTCGTTCTTGTACCCCATCCGAAAGCAAAGTTGACGTAATACCACTGAAGACAAACTGCTCCGCCCACTGTACCGCAGAGCACCGAGAGGCACAAAATGATGATTTTCCGGTTGTACGTCTTCCTGGATACTGTGTGATCTTGAGTTAAAAATAAGCCCATGTCCATTGGATTTCACATACAGTAGAATCGAATGGTCGCAGCATATAATCCGAAGTATCCGCCTGTTAATCATATTATCATATGTACGGAGATAACACGGGCAAGGGCATGGAAGCGTACCAGCAAGAAATAACAGCATTAGCAGCGCGTTGAGATTAGCATTGATGATTGACTTTTGAAAAGATACAGGTGGTTCAGCGTCAGAATATAGAGAGCTCATTGTGGTTAAGTGAAAATGTTCATCCCCACGTCTCTGCTATGTTACATCCTTATATACGCCCACTTCAAATATCATTACCCCTAAATTTGTTATCATATCAGACTGATATGTTATCATACATTAATGCATCTGTCACTATTGAATACATAGTACTCTGTGTTCACGAGGGACTTACGAGACATGCATACTTTGTATGCTGAAAAAAGTCGATCAATGCCCGACACAATGATGAATCCAAGGCGGTACTTCGGGTATGAAAGCACCAAAGCGGAGCTTCTTTAATGATATATGTGCGGTCACGGTATTCTGCGCGTAATTCATCAAATAGGCAGTCCAGTGCTCTCTTTATTATTTTGATTGTGAAGAATAAATAACTGTTCAGAGTAATGAATGGGAGTTTTATTTCTGGTCGGTTTCTCGACAACGATTCAATCAGAACCCTGCCAAGGTTCCTCGATTTTCTGTGGTTCAGGCCCTGACGCACTAAAAAAGGAACCTCGGCGTTTATCTTTTTGATTGATAGATAGCCTCCAGGATATCAGTACCAGTACTTATTTAGGACTCCATGGTATCAGCACGCCATGATGCATAACTCAGTATTGAATAATTACTTATCATTCACTTAGACTATGTTAAGATACCGAGGGTTGATGTAATGAATGTCAGGTACGGTGCAGCTGATTTTAGTATAACCTCCCATGTCATTCATCTAGTGTAGTGTATTAAGGTTTCGGATTTTTGGGGTTTGTAAACAGGTCGTGCTCGATCACCCTTACTATCTAGTTCGTGTTCTGCCTCATATAAAATGAAGTCCCGCGGTGGATTGTGGAATGTGCAGTGCCGATATGACAGTGCCGCCGACATCATCGCATATTGGAGTTACTGCGGAGCATTCGGAGTTATGTATGTCAACGTTTAAGCTTAAGCTTCATTTGGGGATGTCAGCATACAATCAGGGCCTTGTCCTTTCTCATTCGACTACTGGCTGCCAGCCTGGAGGTTTGTAACAGGATAGCGAGGCGCTTGAGCCAGGTTGAATAAGAGCAAAGGTTGGTCAATGGTACGTGACATCCTTGCTATAAACTTGGGAATCTTCCTTCTGTTCCTGCCACACTGGCTCCATCAATAGATCAGCGCTCGGTGATGTGATCTCATACGTGCCAGTTACTTCAATCTGCTCCACCTTCTTGCCCTCTTTCGCGCTGTAAATATCAACTCTTTTCTAGAGCCTGGTGTAGTGGTGACAGCTGTGCATGACTTGTTACACACTTGTGATCTTTCCTGGGGTTGTATCCGCCATTCAAGGCTCGGTCCAGAAAAGTTCCCACCAAGCTCTTCTTGCGAAGATGCCGTACCTCACATTTCCCACCACTGTAGGGTCAGAGCTTCGGATGGGGAAAGTGTTATTATATTCTTGCTACGCTGGAGAACGTCTTAGCTAGAGAATAGAATAGTGATAAATGTCGAATAAAAAGAAAAACATTCATGAGGAAAAAATAAGAAATATTGCGTGTCAACATGAGTCCTCAAAGCCTCAAGATTGTAGAAGAAAAACTGATCCGTCTGATTCTATACCATTCATCGTTATCGTGTTCTCTCTTGCCTCCCACCTATCAAACCTTTCTCTCCGAGAGATGACCACAAAGTTCAACCGTTGTGCATTTTCCATACCCTTCACACTCAGACCACCATTTGCTGATTATATAAATTCGAGGCCTTCTTGAGTAATCAGTAAGATCTAAGCAGAGATTTGATATGCTAAAACGATAGTGGATCGTTTGAGTTCGCAATAGGTTTGAGACGAGGCAGAATCGTCCCGGGGTTACAATCCGAGGTAGGTTGGATAGCGAAGTCGTGATATGATGAGAAACGAAGCAGAAAGACAGTGAGTAAATAAATCTCGTGTTTATTTCAATGGGGAGGTACAGATGAGTAAACTAAGTATTTATACCTATTTTACTACTGTGCTGATACCCAAGATCGTAAATAAAATAAAATTTGTTGGGGAAGATGAAACGAACTAGAAGGCTCTGAGAAATATATAGGAGACAGAGTATCATATCAATGTTCAGATATAAGAAATGGGTCGATATTGAAAGAACACCGGTCGTCGAGCACGAAATTAATGAAATCCGAAAATATTACCAAGTCCGAATCTAGTCTGATGCGCATCACTTCGGCCACGCGTGCGGTCGATCACTGAGCATAGAGGTGATTGTTGCGTTGCTCTTCGTTTGGTCGTATGAATGCCGAGATAGCGAGTTTCCAGCCGTAAGTAGGGTAAATACCCTACAATGCTATCCCGAGAAAGTGCGTGTCTGGTGCTGTGTTGAGTGGGTTTTAGTTCGACCGTCTAGGGTTTCCTTCGTTTGTACCTTCGTTCGTTTGTATCCAGGAAATTCGGCCCCGCTTGATTTTCGAAGTCCGAAGCGCACATGTCAGCGCGTCCGGGCACAGTTAATGGCGTTGATATAACCGACAACAAATCATGCGCATAATTTGAAGTCCTATATATTCTGAAAGCAAGCGTTACTACACAAAATATACCATAGGAATAGCATAATTTTTTAAGTACATATTGACCAAAATAAAGACATACTGCTCAGTGGAGTGCGTCGGTTACACCAGGTTTCCTGAGCGTTATAAATTAAAAATAGCCAATCGCTTCTATCCACGCCAGCCGTACCCTGCTAACTATATATGGATATATCACCCATCATTTCAAACAACATTATCATTTCTCCCTGCTGAGGATTCTGCTTCCTGGCGTGGAATCTCGGTAATGTCGTTTGTGGATACCACCGGATGCTCCTCGGGGTTGATTTCCAATTCCGCCTGTGGCGAAGAAAGATCGGTGGTATTACTTCTCTCTGTGCGATCCTCGTTTGCTAAGCTCAATCGAGCGACCATCAAAGTAGGTGCGGCGCCCTGATGGATTATAGAAACATTGATATTTTGCTTCACTGGATATTCAAGATTATGACTCACTGAAGAAATTCCTCCAAGGGTGGTGAAATATCCCTCCACAATGTAAAGCTCTGGTTTTTCATTGAAGTAGCCTGGATTCAGGAAAAGACATATCGCTTGGGCTAACATGAGCACAGAGTATATGACAACGGATTGGACCATGATTTCGACAATGTACCAGTACCTCTTGTGCCTGCTGAAGTCGACTGTGAGGGAATAAATTTGGTATGCAATGATAAGCGTCGCCAAAATACTGGTAGCAGCTGTGACTGAGAATAGGGTTCCATACATAACTGCATACAGCCGGAATGTGCGGTTTGACGCATAACCCGGTAGGAACAGGATGAAGCCTTGAAGAATAAGTGTAGCAATAGATAGAGCTATAATATTTGTTTATATTTAATCCGTTGGCTTAAAATACAACAATGATGCTCACCGAGCTCTGCTGAAAACAGCAAAAGGAGAGGCGATATTCGGATCAGGGAGCGTCCACATACATGAAAGCATCGCCAGGTCTGATGTAAACTTGAATTACACGTGTCTTTATCTTCAGTATACTCATTGTCTTACCATTAATCCATCCGCTACAATGTTTCCGCAAGTCATGAAGATATAATTCAATATACTTGGGATCTCAACGGATGCACTATGACTGGTGGCCGAGTTTACCGACTCGTACCGGATATACATGTCCATTTTTGTTGGTTGTTGAGTCACCACATCAATGTAGTACCACTGCAGGATTAAATTTCCCGCAATAGTAACACATAATGCCGTCAGTGATCCAATTATAATCTGGCGATTGCGTGACGCTTTAGACCCTGCATCATAAGATGAGTCAAAGAATAATTGATATGTATTTCCTTTTACGTGCAGTAAATGGCAACGGTTGTACAGTATAGCCCAAAATAGACGCCTATCGAAGGAAACGAGGGTTAACACCAATATGCCCAGTGCGACAGCACATTCAAGGTGTGTACTTGCCTGCAAGATATATCCACAGGAGACTTGAATGCAAGTTAGCACTCAGGGTAGCATTCACGACAGCGGAAGAAGGGAGCATAGACCCATTGGACGACATAACAGCGCATAAAATCCCCATACCTTCTTGGTTAGTTGACCTTAAGTAGGTTTCATTTGTGATATATTTATGGCATGCTCTGATTTGTTGGCTTCTATGATAAGATAGTAGCGAATTCGCCTCGGACAGATGATCGGTTGATGTTCCAATAGAATGCCGCTTCAAAGCTTCAAAGCTTCACGTGTTGCAACGGAATCATATTATGCATAAAACAGTAAATAGTACGCTCGTTATTTTGAATCCTTTTCGGTACATTGTTCAAATTCTAAAAACCGCTTGACGAAGTAAAAGGTAAAGGGACAAGTAATTTCTAAAGGGTTCTTCGGCCATGTAGGGCCTAAAAGTGATAGTGCTAGTATTGGGTCTGAATCAAAGTTTCCATTTCAACTCATATATCAACAATCAGCTCCAACAACATCTTCTCGATATCAACTAGCAGACACACAGAAGGAAGTTAGCATTTCGCTCGCTTCCAATCGTACAGTATTAACTTGGAAATATTACAATAACTTTATATCATTTTATTTATTTCCTATGTGACATACTGGATGTATACACGATAGGGAACACCTATCAACAGGTAAGACCCTCACTCCACCTTTCTAAGCCCCTCCAAAAATCTCCGCTCAGATAGATCTGAGAATTAGCTTCGTCTACGACTCACTTCTGATAGGAGACTACAATCTTAAGCATGATGATTTCTAGACGTTAGAATCTTCTTATAATTTCAATTAGCACGTCGATCACCTTCAACATAAAACGATCTAAGTCGGCAATTAACAGATCGCCCGGCTGTAAGGCCAGCCATCAATGCCATACCATTAATTTTAGAGGAAGACACAAGACAGTGTCCCGCTAACCATATCCGGAGCAACGTGTACTCTTCTGAACACGTAAAAATTAATATTAGATGCAATGAGGTCGATTGGGAAAGATGTGGAGCATTCGGGCAAGGCTAAGCTATGTCAAATGTGTATAAGTCCTGGAATCTATTTCCAGTTATAGTACGAAGTATCGACCTATTGATTATACCATCATATGTATCGAGATAACACGGCCATCCATGAAAGCGTACCAACAAGGAAAAGCATCACAGTGGAGCCTCTAAAAATATGAATGACATATGAAGACATTTGCGATATCTTGAGTGCGATTCATCACATAGGTAGTGCAGGTTGGTCAACATAATTTGACCATTCACAAGAATATCCTGTGCACTCCGGCAATGATTCACGGATATGCAGAACAGATGTAGCATTATGAAGATGCTCAAATATGAGTGGTGGTCCACCGAGCCCTTGATGGAATTCGGATAGTCCGGCTGTCAGGAGCACAGAGGAACATTTACGAGGAACATCTCGGTACGTACCAAAGCCGAGTTCAAAGTTCGTCTCGAGCACTGACTGGACTCGGATGACCAGGATCCCGTTATCTTAGCATAACCTAGCTCCTTTAATCCTCTGTGGCAGCGTTGCCCCTGCGCGGACGTTCTGTGTTCTTGAATCTCCGTACGGCACCTCGTCGCATTCCTACATTGCACTATTCACGTCTTCTCATCGCCCTTCATTGAGACCCAACAGTCCATTCCAAAACTTCGTACGTCCACTAGCGCTAGCGGCAAATCTTGCCGATTGTTGATCATTGACGAAGACCACACAACGCACAGCGTTCTATTGCAGAAGCATGTAGGAGTGGTGTGAGTTGTTTGAAGAAATGAAGGGAAGACGTCACACAGTAGTATAGTGCTTAACGGTGAACAAAAGGAAAGAAAGGTAAATCAGAGGCACAGCTTGGACGTACCGCCATGGATCAACTCTTTTCCCGCTCTCCTTCCTTCTGCTCTTCCCGGCCCCTCTTCTCCCTACATCTATCTGTCGTATCGTCCTGTTCCTCACTTGATTGAGTTCCACATCCTATCCAACATCTTAAATTTCCTCCTCCTTGTAACGACCGCGTACAACTTCGGATCATCCACCCTTTTTGCTTTCGGGCCAGCATTACAACTAAGCGGCATAGTACACAAGTAGTACCTCATACCGAGAAAAGTGTGCCTGGTTAACGGAGTGGTCTCTGTCACTGAGAATAGTGTGCTCGCGTTGGAAATTGGACTTGGACCGTCGAGGGTTTGACCGATTGTGTGTTTGCTTTGCGCGTGAGCAAAAAGTTCGCACTGCGTATGCATTGATATCCAGATCCTCTCATATTTTGGACACGAGTCGCGGGGACTGGGGACTGGGATTGCGTTGGGAGAGGAGAACGAGCAAGGGGGGGCGGGGAGAATAATAAATCAGACGGCGAACACGATCCATGACCCTGTCGCCTTCGCGTGACGTTGCGGTTACACGCGGGATAATGACCGGTTCAGAATCTCATGTGAGTCAACGTGTCGTCGCGTCGCGGCGAGTGGAATGGCATTGGTTACGCGCCATTATTCGAGTGGTAGGAAGATATGTATATAATATTTACATAAATAGTTGAAATTTCGATAAATACCAAAAATGTATACTGTGCACTGCGTCCTACTGGTCTCGGGTTTCATAAACGTCAAAGTAATCGACGCCCTCCTATCCGCATCGGCACCATTTAGAGTGGATGGAGTTGATCTTGATCATTTTAAACAAGATTATCACCGCTCCTTGTCAAGGTTTCTGTTTCCTCTCGCGCAATCTCTGCTATTTCGCTCGTAGTTGCTACCGTTCCTTGATCAGGGATAATATCTAGTTCTGCTTGAAGCCCAGATAGATTTGTAGCAATGCTGAGCTCCTCATTTTTCTTGCGCGCCACGCTCAACCGAGCAACCATCAAAGTAGGAGCAGCTGCCTTATGTGGACCGTACGGACATGAATACAAGTTCGTCAATAGATATCAAGACTTTAACGCACCGAGGAAATAACTCCAAAAGAATTCAGAAAAATTACCACCATGTATGCTGAAGGATATTCCTCGAAGTTGGTCGGAGCCACAAAAATGCATATCGCTTGCCCTATCATAAGCGCAGAATATACCGATACAGATTGAATGGTTATCTCAATGATGTACCAATAGCTCCTTCTGCTTCTAGAATTCGCAGTGAGTGAATGAATCCGATATGCGATGATAAGTGTTGCTGAAACACTTGTAGTGGCTATGACTGCGAACAAGGCACCATATATAATTTCATACTGCCAGAATTTATGGTCCGACGCATAGTGTCCTGGTGAAAAATCGGCAAGTAAATCAAAAATGATCACAAACATTCCAAGAGCTAGTTGGGTTATTAAGATTTAATCCCCATTAAAGATATAGCTAGTATGCTCACCAGCTTCCGTGGTGAACAGGAACATTAGAGGGGATATTTTGGCAATGGTTCCACCACAAACATGAATACAGCGCCAGATCTGAGCTTCAATCGAATCAGTACCCTTTCCATAATGAAAGGGGTTAACTTGCCATTAGCCCATCCGCTAGAATGTTTCCAAAAACTAGGAGGGCATCACTAAATATCTCCGTTATTTCATTTGATACGTTGCCACTGGCCAGCGCACTGCCTTGATCCAAATACTGCATAAACATGTCTAACTTTGTTGGCTGTTGCGCTATCACAGTCATATAATACCATTGCAAAGAGATTTGTCCAACAATGACAGCACATAATGCGCTTAGTGATCCAATTATGAGTGCTCGATTGCCCGAAGGTTTAGGCCCTGGGGGAAAGTCAGAGAAAAAATCGCGTGTCGTGCATTTGAAGAGGTGTGCGTACAGTATATGATAATGGTTGCGCAATATAAGCCAAAATAGGCGCCTGTCCAAGCACTAATGATTAGTACCGATGCACGTGCAGTTACCGCATACCGGTTACTTGCCTACAAGATATAAATAGAGCAAAGTTGAATGCAAATTGACGCCAAGTGTGGCGTTTATAAAGGAGGAAGGCGGTACTTCGGATGTGGGGGGCGACATCGCAGGACGTAAACTGACCAGATCACCTTCATTAACGCAGTTTAAGTAGGCTTTATTATTGATTCATTTGCGCTAATATCGGACGCATATAACTTCATTGCGCCTTTTCGCAGTCTTATCATCTGAGGATCAGGTGGGAGATAGCTGATATGTACTGTCCATCAGGAGTGCAAAAATACGGTAACAGTTGGCGATCTCTGCCTTAGCTTCATCGATCATCACCCCAATAGTGCAATATATCTTACATAAATTGCCAGGATTCAGAATGACGGATGTCCAGTTTCCAAATCATGCCGACTCCTATCCATCCTCCCGCGCATCTTACATAAATTGCCAGGACACAGAATGACGGATGTTCCATTTTCAAATCATTCCGACTCCTATCCGTACTCCTGTATTGCGCACGCTAGATCACGGCTTTCATCCCATCCAAAACAGAAAGCAAGCATCAGCGCGCACTTGAATTATACAAGATATTAATATGGATAAAGAAGTGCGCGAAGTTGGGGACTTAAGTGACGTTCTCGGACTGAGGGGTTGTTACGGGGCATGAGATGCTAAAAAAAGATTCTCCACTAGAAGTCTGAGGTACGGTGATGGTCGGTTTTGCGTGCACAAGTCAGGTACATTGGAGTAACGAGGGCGAGACAGGAGGACTCGGAGAATGGGGAGTTAGAGTGGTTTTCGTCAATGATCTCGATCAAATATACGCCCCCTGTAGGACATCTGCATCAGTACTCAGCCAGATTCGACTCGCGCTTACATCACGCTTTCTTCATCATTGAGTGAACTGGCTTCCAATCATGAACCAAAAGATAAAGAGAAACAATGAGTGATACGAAAGTTATAAAGAGTTATACAGAGCAAACACACCAAATTCTCGTATATTGGATGAGCTTCTTTTGCTTTTGCCTTCCCTTCAGACGACGCTGTTATCTATTCATAACGACGCGTCTCACCCTTCCATCATATAAGTCCGTAATTTCACCATCGGGTATAAAATGACAGACAAATAATGGACGATCAACAGTTAAGTAGGGAAAAGAGGAAAGAGAACCGCTTTAGCCGTCATTAAACGTCCTTCGTTCATGGAATCTCGGTGTGCGACATCAATACACTGTTTACATCCTCGTTGATGCAGAGTCCGGTTGATGAACGGCTTCTAATTCATCAGTGAATAAATGTTCATCACAGCACTTCTTACTTCGACCGAAGAAACTGTGTTCAAAGCCTCACGTTTCGGAGCCATAACAGTGCGAGACAATACCGCCTCCCCTGATTCAATTAATACATAAGTCCCATTCAGTACTGGCGTAGATTCGACTTTCGCCTGCAGCATCCCCATCCACGTCGTCGTCGCCGATTGAATCGGCCTAGAATCGGTTACGGAGATGTTCAGAGCGGAGAGAGAAAAGAAGAAAATTTATACGTACAAATACCTCTTCCCACACCCACACCCACGCCCCGTTTCTTACTGCTCTCCTCCTCTCGAAAAGTTCTTTCCCACCCGTCGACTATATGGCTCATCGTCGTAATCAGATTCAGCTTCGTGTCCCCCCACATCCTTCAATTTCGATCCCCCTTCGATGATCATATGGATCCAAACCTTCCTGGATCGTCAGCGGAAAAAGCCTGAGCGATGTGTCACGCCCATCCCAAGGGAAAGTGTGTCTGACGAAGCAGGTTAGTTTTGTTGCTGC
>Ga0247779_1001608_pt1 | contig 10704 bp, 9 predicted proteins | sample UWRJL221509R5_FD_179925 | JGI IMG/M metagenome (GOLD analysis project Ga0247779, IMG submission 179925) | Plant litter microbial communities from Arlington Agricultural Research Station in Wisconsin, United States - UWRJ-L221-509R-5 | ecosystem: Environmental > Terrestrial > Plant litter >...
TTAGCTCTCAATTACGGCTTTCACTTAGGATTGGATTTCGTGACTGTGGTGTCTGTGTGAGCTTATTTTCACTTTATACTAAATTCCAACTCAAACATCCGCGATCCTGTCGGCTATAGGCATGATTGCGGATATTCCTACCCGAACTAGACTGTCATGGAGAACATGATACGCCATTCTGAAGGTGTACTTGCGTGCGGCCCGCACACAGCTGTCCGATATGAAGGCCGCTCTTTCACGGTTATAGGCTTGAACGTCAGAGTACTTTAACAGAAGGTATAATGAATCTTTGACGGACTGCAGTGGCGCAGATGTGTAAGCTGGATACCATATAATTCTAGGATAAGGTTCTTCCGAAGGCTTTTACTCTGGAAGGAAAAGCACATCGAAGTACTTGCTTCTTCGAATTGAACGTCGAGAGCGCAGCCTTGGAGCAACTTTGCCTGAGTGCGCGCAAGGATGTCTGGCGGTCTGGAGCTTAACGAATCTGATCCTTAGCCTAGCATGAAAGGGTACAGTGGCAGGGTACAGTGGCAGGGTACAGTGGCGTCGTACGATTAACAACATTCGAAATTCTTGCGGAAGAGATTGGCGTTGAGGAAGAGGTTAATCCATGAAATCATAACTTCAGTACGGATTTGACCGTAGGATAGCCAAATTAACCTTAAGGTTGTTCCTTGTATCTTCTTTCTTTTCCAAGGGTCCGGCTGCGGAGAATGTGCCCCCCTAAAGATTTTGATATTGTGGTCATATGTCGGCTTACCAGTCTATTGCAGACTAATTTTCACCCATATTGCCTTGAAACATGAGCATGCGTCAAGGGCGTGGAAAACTCCAATATCTAAATGCTCCGCACGAGCACTGACTTGCATCTTTGAATTCTTATCGGATGACGGCCACCATCCGCGCATGTGACTCTAATCACCGTCGAAGTAATGAGATTAGTGTCTGAAGATTAGCATTAGCGATATTATGTTCCTGCGTTTTACCTACCATAACCGTAGTAAATTTTACCGGAACCGTCGTTGCAGATACATTTTATGCAAGCTCTTGATGATTGATTAAGGATACTTCAATCCAGCGGCTCCGCAAACGCCCTTCTTAGACTAATATCTTTTAGTTTCGCGTCAATCATGATGTGAAAGGTGAACCGTGATATCGATCCGGAAGCCTGTTTAGTGGAGTATATTTAAGTTTCAGCGTGCTCTGATGTACATGCAGTCGTAATGTATGTAGCATACCTGAAAGAGTTTAACGCGAAGGTTATCAGACGGACGGATCATACTTCTCCCTGAGAAAGCAGGAGGGATTGCCAATAAAGCATGAAATTGAGTGGCGACTTCCGTATAAAACTTCTACGTTCGTTTCTTACCGTATGTATTGTACAGAGCTGCATGGATGCACATTTCAGTATGTCTATTTAATTGGATCTTCAAACTCACCTTTCAGCTGACTCCTACTTACCGGGAATTCGCTGGTGATGTCTTACTGTAAATCCCTCTTTAAATTATGAACGTTATTCGCAGGTACCCTGAACACGACATACATATCTCCTTTCCAATTTTCTCAATAAATCGATTCCTGAGCGTCTCGTAATGACGGCGTTTTGTTACTGATCAGTGCCGTTTAACCTACCTTTGTCCATCTCTCCGTGGGAATAGTTTGCATGTGTGGTCGTCTTGTTATTTTCTGGAGGTAATCATAAAAACATAAGTTCACCTTAGGGAGCATATGCGCAGTTAGCTGACCTTTATAATGATGGCTACAATCCTCGAGACTAGCACGATATCACTATGTTAACTCTGAGGTTTAAGGTCCGACAAGTGTGGCGCTGTATGTAAAGCTTGTCAAGAGATAGAAGATGTTTGCAAGGACGATGTAAACTAAGTATGACCCTTACATAAAATTACTCGAAATATGAACGCATTTTTTCTGACCAAGAGATATGAATTATGGCATAAGAAAAGCAGAAGTCAATGAAATCTTTCCCGGTTCGCTTGTACCGCGCCATTTTTAGACGACAGTTCCGAAGGATGCTGGAAGTGGCGATTGCCTGCAATAATCGCTTTGTCAGTAAATGATTTGTCAGCAATACGCTGATTAGGGTTACCCTAACCCTAAGCGAAAGTCAAACATGCCTCCCATCACAGCGTCCTCGAAGGATTTTTGGCAGCCAACGATGTTTGCTTCCATGTAGCCGCAACAGCTACCATTTCAGTACTCTGTCTAAAGATCAATGGTAACGTGAATTAACACACATCATCTTTTTCTCGAATCTGGCCTAGTTTGAGGGTTAGCTCGATACCGGGAGGACAATAATGGGACCTACGGACTTGAAAAGATTGTTGGCGCAAAAGGAGGAAGAAGTGGGTAATATCTTGAGTTTTTTCCTCTATGTTGCTTAGCAGAGGTTAATTTCTAGATAAGATTACTCGAAACACGCAACTCTACTCATGTCGCCAGAATTTCTATCCTCCAGACACGGCTATTGTCAGCCCTGGATACCTTGGACGCGACACAAGCATCGCATGCGGAGGTGTGTTCTGCTATGAAACACGAGATTGAACTATTGAAGCAGCGAGTCCGTCACCATGAAGACGTCGCGAATTCTGCAGAGGTGGAGATGCACGACATGCGAGACGCGGTGCTGCAACTGGTCCAGAAAGGTGCGTGAAATCTCATAATTGCTTAGGAGACATCACCACTGATTTACGCCTGCATCAAACTAATCAGTCGAAGTTGCTAATGATCTCAGAAAACTACCGTGCAACATGATCCATGTATCCAATTTTGCAGGTCCGATACGAACGTTATTAAATATGCTCCTTGCCCTGAAGTGCGACCTGTTTTTTCCCAACATATAGCAACAGACGCGCCTCAAATCCATCGGCAAATGACTGATGAACACGATGACCTGATATCATATGCGGCTTCAATGATACAGAACCTCTGTCGAGAGCGAGATGAGGAGAAGAGGACTCATGCGATCACCCGTTCCACAGCCGAGGCCCGTATCCTAGCACTAGAAGCGCAACTTTCACGTCGTGAAGCAGAGCTGGAACTGCAAATTGTCAACTCGGGCAACAGGACGCGTCTTCCATTCGAAAGCCATCCGGCTCAGGAACAAATGGCGAGTGCGGAAATCATATCTATGCTCGATGATGCCGTGGTTCGAAACAAGGTCTTGGAGGTCGAGATCAAGTCGTTATTGAAACGTGTGCGTTGTTCTAATCATATTCTACACCTGTTATCTTATTTTTCGTGTCTTGTTTTCACGCTAGCTTGAAGAAGCTCGAGCGGCGTCGAAATTAAAACTCTCGCCGAAACCGAGTCATTATCTAAAACATCCGAACGATGAATCAAAGGTAACCCTCGGTTTCTCGACATTCCCATATACTCTTCGCCCAGTTTCCGCGCCGCGTACAGAGTTGGGGAATCATGCTCCAGGTTAGATTTTTATCTTCCATCACTGTTCTTCTATTTTATAATTGGCCCCGAAGCAAGTCTTCTTCCTGCGCTTGAGCAGGAAATCCATCATTTGGGAGACACGATTAGTGCATTTAGCCGCGAACGGGAGGTCGTTAGGAAGTCACTGCAGGAACCAATTGATGCCAATACGAAGATGGACGATTCGATACGAAGAAAAATGTCTCATCTCCATGATATCGCTGTGCAAACTAGCAATGATATTATCACTCGAAACAACGAACTCGAAGCCGAATGTGAACGGTTCGTGCGGTTTCTATCTCGAATCTCGTGAACCTTGTACTGATAATCTCATGAACGTCAGGCTAAGACAGACCCAAACCACTCTTTGTGAACAGCTTGAAGCTATGCGTACCGCAAACCAAGTTCGCGAAGATGAACTGTTGAACGAAATCAGTTCGATGCGAGCGTTGTTAGAACGTGTTCCAGATAAGGTGCGCTACTCCCCATTCGCTTGTCGATGAAGCTCATAGACACGACTAACCATATCTTATCTCAATTAATGGCTATTCCCCAGACAGTAGCTGTGTCTGATCTTATTGATATCGATGATGGCGAGATGTCGATGGAGTTGGCGACTCCGCTATTGTCGACAAATTTCTTCACAGAAGACTCCAACGCTGCTAGTGCTGGGACTAGCAGAGAACAAGGGCATAGTTCCTCCCAAATGCAAGATAGAATTTTTTTTATCGATCCGCCTTCTATTCCCTTGCCCCCGTCACCTACGAGCACGGCGCTATCCGATGAATATGATATGATGTCGAATCATGGATCAGACATAATGTTGGCCGGGCAAACATCACCGCGCGCCTTCTCTGCTCACATGGCGGAATTACAGTTAGTAGAAATGGACTTAATCAACGGGCAGGAGCAGGTACTAGAATCGGTGGACGGTTCTCTGGAGAGATTAGCTGATTTAGTTGACGGTTGGTGTTCCTGATATCTTGTAGTTTTTAATTTCTGCGGATTTTTGGCATTGTTTTTATTCATTATTTTTTCTTGAACTTTAAATAACTTTGTATCGCATTCCTATGTAGCTTTTTTCAGTGAGTCACGAGAGTAATAATACCGGAGGTTTGTATCCGTTGATTTGAAATGGGATTGAAAATGAAATTTGACTGACAGAATCTATGTCCCAATTATAATTGTTTGTCACGGGCATCATAATACCTTGATGCTCTGCTCCGACTCTCATCTAATACGCCAATATGCGCGGAAGTTCAAAGGCCAGATATAATTTAGAAATACACATTCAGGAGTTGGTGGAGCCTAGAACTCACGTCCAAAAAACGAACAATCGCTCTAAGCTAAGTCTCGTTCTCCTTTCCTTTTGCTTTATTAGCTCGCTTTCGGCGAGAGGGGCCCTTCGACGATCCATCATCATCTAAACGGGATTTTTGCTTGTAGGACACTGCCTCATGAATCAAGTTTTCCCATGGGCGATTTGATCTCGGCGTAGTGCTTGCATGGAATGGCTCTTGGGCTGGATGGGGTATGCGTTCAGGCTCATCTTCAATAACTTCGTTCCGAGACGCTGGCCGAGATTGGACAGGAGTAGTTGTATAAGACGAAACGACTACGCGTCTTGACTTCCCCGAAGTTAACGACATAACTTTATGTGTTTGGCGAACCGGCGGAACGGGGGTGGTTTGAGGTGTTTTGACAGAGGATCCTTGAAGCTGCGGGAATGCACCAGCGACCTTCTGGGCTTGTTCAATAGCTTTTTCCTTCTCTTCTAGCTCCATGGCAATTGTTGATGCGAGTTCTGATTCTATTCGGCCAATGATGATGTCCCGGACGCCGGTCGTGATAAGAACACTACTACAGGACGGACAACAGTAGCGTGGATGGTTGACAGAACATAAAATGAGCCCGCAAGAATGGCATATAGGGATATAGCCAGAAAGTTCATGTATTCTAGCTGTCGTTGATAACCTTGCCGTTCAGTCCATTTGAGTTGATAATAGCAACCGTGACCAACCTAAGCAAAAGCAGCCTCCATTTGGATCCTTTTCACTGCCTTTAGATCCCTTAACATCATGTAAAAGCGTTTCTAGCTTCCGGACAGCAGGACTTTTGGGGGGTTCGGGAGGCGTCTGGTTGCCTTTCCCTTTCACCGCGTTAGGCTTTTTTACATTTGGCTTGATTCGATCAGAAGGTAGGGAAGATGTTTTGTTCGCCCAAGGAGTACGATGCATGACACAATGTGGAATGCGATGGAAATGGTAAATCGATTATTTTTAGGAGAAATGTGATGATGGATCGGACGCAAAACTTGGAATGCTATGCCTGCATGGAATCTTTATCGGTGATTTCCGCTGTCGGGTCAAGTTGGATAAGCTCCGCTCAAAAATGAGCGGCTGGGGACCTGGGGTTTGATTCCAAGTTCAAAATTGTACAGTTTCATCGTTCATTATGAAGTGTAAGGAGATGACCGTGTTTTATTATGATGCAAAGTACAAACTACAAAATAATTATTGGAATTAATTTTAAAGCCCTTTTCACGGAACCAGACAAACGGGGAATTCAACGCAACTTGCGATATAAATTAAGAAACACATCAGCGTCCGAATCATTTTGGGGAGTAGGGATGGCTTTTTTGGACGTTGCTGATGGTGGCGAAAAATATTCTATGGCAGTAAAAGCAGAATTATCTTTCTTCTGATCACTGTGCGGGAGTTCTAAGAACATATCCTGGCTCGCATTGAATCTGGGGACGAGAGTACGAGAAGGTGGAGTCGTCCGATTATAGCAAGAATTATTGTCAAGTCTCCCGCCTCCGCACAAATTTTACCTGGGGTCACTATTTGGAACAGTCCGATAAGAAACCACCGTCTCGTCTGTTACCAAGCATGTGTGCATTTGGCTGCGGATGTCGCCCTGAAGAATCATTGCACATCAAAACTCCAACCTAGGGTTTATATTGCAGGTATGTCCCCCGGAAACATTGGGACGGGATGACCCTGGGTTGGAGGAGAAGTCAGGTAGTAATAGCAAAATGTGCTGTATCAAACGCATATAGTGTTTACAGTCATCTGAACTGCAAATTATAGTCGCAATTTCAAAAAGTACAATCCCTGTTTAAGTAGGCCTGATGTTGCGTAAGCACTGTGCTAATTAGTCCTTTCTTCTTGCTTCGTTGCTCCCGTTAAATTTTTATGCAAGTAGTATTTCAGTTTTACGTTCGTTTCAGGTATACTAGGGAAGTTAATAGGACTTGTATGTGTAAGCTGGACCACTGTATCCATATTTTAGGCGTTCCGGTACGCTCGATAATAAAATCGACTGGTTATTCGCCAATTATTTTATAAGATTCAGGGTGACTAGCAAAAGATAGCCCGAAAAAATGTTACATTGTCTTTTCCTGTCCATTTATCGTATGTTATAGCTGGTTCGCTGCGGGTCTGCCTAGCTGCTGGTAGCTTCTGATACAGAAGTTGTAATATGTGTTATATTCTCTGAGTGCTGATAAGGGTCGTGCTATTGAAAGGTGTTCTGGTAAAGGCGAAGTTGTGTGTTTTTGCAATCTAGTCCACGGGTTCAGCCTCTTACATTGGCGAGAAGAAGAAGAGGGATGATGCAGGGCCATGACCGTGTCGAGGAAATTTAAGCGCCGTCATAGTCGTAATCACTGGACGCCATAATCCGGGAGTCGACCACAGCCAAATTAAAGATGACCTTGCTACTGAGAAATAGATGGTCTGTATGCTGCATGAAGCACGTTTAGGAAATGGACGCACCGTTGAATAGTTCGGAGGTAGTTCATTCGGTCCGAGAAATGTTCCTGGGCTGTCAGTCTATACACTTCGGCTCGTCGTCGTTGACGCATAGAATTCTGAACCACGTTGTGGTATCCGGTCATGGCCAGTAAACCTCGGTGAGTATGAGAAGTCCCCTATTTTCATGTGCCCACCAACTGGTATAAAGTTCGAGCATGAGAGCGTGCTGGAAGGCTGCCATTCAGTCGCCATTAGGGGTCGTAGTAAAGTTCAAGGAATGAATGCAAGGTAGTACAGTCAGTTCGGAGGGTAACATCAATCAGGAGGAGCGACGTACGCGTGGTGTGGTGTAACAGTCGGCTGCATAAGCTTCACCCGTCCAATAGGTGTTTAATGCTAAAGAAGCCGGGAAGAAGACTGCAGTCATCAATGGACGGCGTGTGGTACAATATGGATTTCTTTTCAAAGTTGCTCAATAATCAAGCAGGAATTCGGTGCTACCTTTCCACCAACTGAAAAAGCTCAGACGCCAGTATTAACGCGGTGGTTGACTCGAGCTGGGTGTTTACTAGGACTAGCACAACTTTTCACTGTTATTTAAACGTATCCAGCGGAGTCGTCGGTGCTTTTCCACAACGCATGTTCTTCGATCGGCAACTTGTAATTTCTGTTTTCAGAAGGGACGTAAGCCGTGGGCGTGCTTTTCAGATTCAGGAAGGACCCTGACATATCAATTGGACTTATTTGAACGATGCTTCGTTACCCACAGGAATAGTTGAAACGAATGCCGCAGCTGTCGGATATTTAGTGTTGAAGCACATAGCCCTCCTCTTCTCAAATCTATCACTGTCCCGGGCATGTTATGATTTTATGAGGTAGGACTGGGGCGACATTAAAGTTTGCCAATATTATATCGAGCTCAAAATACATGGGCGTGAAGGTGATAGAATGATTTATGAGGTTTGACTACCTGACGAGAATAGTAGCTGAGACTGACAAGCCTCGCATATAGTCGGCGGCCCTAAGGTACTTGCACCGCACTCAGTACTGAAAGAGACATTGTTCCATAGGACTATAGGCGCCTGCAGACTTGCGAAAAGATTTTCATATCAGTATAATTGATACATTAATCATAACAATTTTTGCATTACATTGCTAGTCAATAAGGAGCAAGCCGCGGACATGGATCACCTTGGTGCTATCGGCGTACTATTCTCACGAAGTACATACGTCCCTCTTGGGGATGAGGAGGCGACTCTCAGAGCTGGTTCATCAGCGGTTCAACTTGTCGGTTCATCTCATATTGCAGGAAATATCTCTCTGTTGCTCGGGAGAAGCGTCACGAGCTACCTAGTCTCCCTTGCGACGCATTCACGCACCCTCTCAGCCTCTTTGTTTGAGTGTTTCACCTTGCAAAGGTATTTTTGGACTAAGAAATCAGAAAGTGCAGGTGGAAAAAGGAGACAGAAACACAGCGTAGGACTCGGGATCACATACGCCATCAGAAGATGTAAGTATAACATCTCGACCTGGGGTTTTTATGATTCATTTGCAGATCTTCTTCCTTTCAAGGCTAAGTAAGGATGGTGGTAGGAAGCTGCGTATGCGTGATTTGGTAATCGTATATAATCAACCGGAAAGACGTTTGGTCAAATCATGTTCAAATATTCACAAGGGATAAAAACTAAATGAATGATGTTGAAATTTCCGATAAGAAATTTGTTACTGCTTGTGGATTTAGAACCTCCCTCTCCTTCTCGCCCGACCGTCTTGGGACACATAAAAAGAAAAGATAACACCTTAGGAATGAATTTGCCGAGTGAATGCCGAATGTTGGCCATCAAAGAGCCTGGAATAGGTAAGTGCTATAAGGGAAAATCAATACCACGAGTCCGAAAACGAACGAAATCCAACGTCATTTAAGTGTTATGAATCTAATCCCCGGCCCTGAGTATGTATGTAAGTAAGTAAGTACATCACAGTCATTTACATACATCGTACCACAAGTTCTTAAAAAACTATGTTTCAAATACCGCACTCTGGGGTCGAACAGAATAAAAACGGTGGGGAGGCGTTAACGGGAGCCGTCAGGGATTCGAGTCATCAAACGAACAAATTTGTATCTGTGCTTGAAGTTCGAAGTCAGATGTAAAGTCAGCAGCCAGCGGTGATATATATGTGATACGCCATTTTTGATCGCCCATTCACCGGCAGCGATGCCTGCCTGAGAATCCTGCGAGCGATGCTTGTGATAATGATGATGATGATGATGATGATGATGCTCTGATGCTCTGATGCTCTGATGCAATGCTTGGTGCGATGCTTACATGAACACATGCGTGCTGATCATGGGGGGCGTTCAATGAAATTTGAGCAGAGCTGTACAGCCCCTTGCGCTATATTATTGCTAAAATAAGATCTAACGTTGGAGGTGGATTGATATTCTGATTTGATATGATGTTATATCAGGAATGTGAGGCGTTTAGATTTTTGTACGAATTCTGTCAATAGATAACGAGTTTGAGATAGAGGTCTTCAGCGCATTGTGTATAGCATTGTATGTGCATGATGAATTGATGATTGCCCGACAGGCAGTGATAACTATTTGATAGATACAACGGTTTGATTAGATGCGCCTCCCTTTCCACATATGGCTAATCTGCTGCTGCATGTACGTACGCGTCCTGATGTGATGTTGTCCCACGTGGAATCCGGGGCTGATATTATATCAGTGACGAGATCAGGGTAATCAGACGCGCCTCCTGTAGAAGAAGCTGGCTGGTATCGAGGGTGTGTAAATATAATGGGTGAATGGATAAATGAATGGATGAGAATACAGATTTGTGAAACGCTTGAGAAAGCGGTTTCCCACTATTCGTTGAATCGGTTCGAATTAAGAGTATGCCCCTTAGGCACGTCACCGTTTTGAACGCGGGCTTGGGTGGACCGTAGACGTCCATCCGGAGTCTCATCATTCATTCCATGGGATTTCAAGGATTCTAAAACGTTCTTTAGTTTGTATTTGGCGCGACACAACGCGCTGCGCATTGATGGTAAGTACAAGGTAAATAAATACCAAAACGCGCACCATGCACGCTGTATGCACGTTGTCGAAGAGTGAACTTGTTTGGTAAGTACGAGAAGAGGCATTTTCGACTTCATTTATGTTCCCTTTCCCTTCTTGATTCTGAAGCTCAGGGTCACTATGATCACATCACCGAGACAATCGCGTGGCGGTTTTTTTTGCGTGAGCGCCGCGGGAAGAATTGCAGCATGGTACCTGAGGTTAGCGCTTGGACTAGACCATGTAAGGAATATTGGAGACTTTTGGAGTAATGAAGAAATCGAGAAGCGCGGAAAGAGACGAAATTGGTGCATGGTAGAGGAAACAAATGACGAAAGTGTTCTTAAATTATTGGAGCAATTGCTACAATTGGGCTTGGGCGCTGTACGAAAAATTGAAACTGGGCGCTGGGCGCTCGTTGAGGATCTTAAATGG
>Ga0247779_1001609_pt1 | contig 10698 bp, 16 predicted proteins | sample UWRJL221509R5_FD_179925 | JGI IMG/M metagenome (GOLD analysis project Ga0247779, IMG submission 179925) | Plant litter microbial communities from Arlington Agricultural Research Station in Wisconsin, United States - UWRJ-L221-509R-5 | ecosystem: Environmental > Terrestrial > Plant litter >...
CCCCCACCCGTACTCAATGGCGACAGCAACGACTGGGAAAACTTCTGTAAGTACAGAAGTAGTTGACGCTCAGACTGAGCCCGGACGACGAGCTTCGAATGCTTGCTGGTGTCGTTGAGCCGGATAGAACCAGGTCGAGGTGTTAGATGTTCGGCGAGGTACTCGAAGAGCTGGGCCCATATATATACACCAGCCACGCATCTGGCTAGACATGACCAGACCAGATATCGTACAGACAATAAAACATGGTCGACGGCGAGCTTACGAATCTTCTTCGACTCGCGTGTCCACGGAACTGCGTTCTTTGCCAACCTCAGCCCTCTTCGATGGTGTGCGGCCTTTGATGACGAAGCTGACCACAAAGTTGCCTGTCAGTGGTCGGTTGGGACGATGACGCAGGAGGCCAGTGGGGCCCTGCTTCTAGTTCGCCAAACTGGCGAATGCTGTGTGAAAATCAAGTCGCCATCCATACCACCAGCGAGTTGGTGGAGAAGGTCCGGCAGGGATGCATTTGACATCAGCCCCGTCTGTTGCGCCACGCTCTGGCCTGAAGTCTGCAAGACAAGTTGCAGGCGTGTAGCAAGGGATGGGAGTTGGAAACGCCATGGGGTTCAGTAGGCTTGCTTGTGTCCTGCCAATGCCATCACTTGGATCTAACCTCGATCATGGACCAGAAACAGACTACCCTAATTTTGTGATATTGAGCAACCCAAAGAAAGTAAAGAGGGCGCTGGTACTGTTGTTGGCGAAGGAGCCACACTCGTAGTCGAAGGCAGTGATGCAACTATCGACGTTCTCGCCAGTGGACGGACTGGGATGACCTAAGGGTTGAGGCCCGAGGCCCGAGGCCTTGAGGTTCCAAGGACCCTGGGTTTGGTGGATGAAGGCGAGGGAATGGTGGATGATAGAGGTATCGTAAGGTTAGCAGCTATCAGGGAACGTTTGACGTCTTGTGAAGATATCGTTTTGCCGTCTTCTCTGAAGGATAGCAACCCCTGGACTCGTCGAAGTGAACCTGAGAAATTCTCGAGAGCGGAGGCAATTCAGGGATAGTACCGGCCCTATGAATTACCCCGCTTCGAGTTTTGTTTCTAGAGATGTCGAACCACGATATTTCGGACGAGGGCTCGGGACCTGGATACGAAAGGGGGAGAGACAGAGAGGGTCTATGAGTTTGACGCTCCAACAAGAGAGATGAAAGAAACAAATATAAGAGAATGATAATCCTATATCGTCCTCGACAATGATCTCTTCTAAAATAACAAGACCACCGAAATAGCAAACGAAAAGGTAAAAGGAGCGACTAAAAACAAGAACATACCATGTCCTGCGCTTCCAGAACCCTTCTCCTGGCTGAGCGCTGAGGCTTCAAGCTTCCAGGCCCATCACTACCTCCCACCTTGCTCGCGTCCCACGCCTGCAGTTGAACCCGCTGAATCGTCCCCACAAATCTTCCTCCTTCATCATTCTTTGCGCCGCTGACGTAGAGTGGTATGGCTGAGCATGTAGATGTGGTCCATGGCACATCAGATATGTATGCATCGTACACTGGGCAATGGGCACTGGGCCTCATCATTCTTCCATCTCGAAAGGTGTTCTGATTTTGATATGGGGAGATGTCGAGACAAGTGAATATAAATTGAGAATGGCTGGTATCGCCGGTGTTAATTCTTGTCAGAATCGTCGAAGTCCAATGTAGCATACTCACATATTTTATCATGTCATCCTCCCGAGGCTCGTTTTGCATGCGGTCAAATGCAGTAGGAAACAGGTTCATAATAGAGTAATCCGAAAGAGACAGTGTGGACAGTGAGTGACTGGCCAGCCAGGCGTAAGCGTACAGAACGTTGTGTTGAGGAGATGAGCAGCAAAAATCGTTTGCCTCGGATCCACACATGGTTGACTACGTGGGGGTGCTCGGAGCAATCGGCACGCGCTGGCAGGGGTAAATAACGCGTGAACAGCGCGCCCGATGCAGAAAACCCACCAAAATAGACTCGATATAGATACTTCAAAATGGAATTGATACATGTATTTGTGTGGAATTCCACTGCTTTGTGCGCATTTGAACGAAGCACGACGATGGGCGACCGACGAAGTAGACGTGGAGATATTCTTGATGTCGGTACGTTGTGGATCCAGGGGTATTAGCTACATGATGTCTGTGAGTAGAATATATTGTCTTCATCTCTGTTATCTTCTGTATAAAATACATCGTTATCCGAGTGGTCGTTAGCGTAGTCCAAGACCAAATTCGTGCGTTTAGTCTTGTTGTTCCCATTGTCTGCGTCGTTGTGCGTGGTAGCCTGCAACGTACTGCCGGCCGGTGGCTGAGATCTGGGCGAAACAAAGTCGGAGGGACGTGATTCAACGCGAATGCAGAAATGGCTTGTCAAGTACTGGCTTGATGGAACCGTGAGCTAGCAAGGCCGAATGGTTGGAGTTGTGATGTGGTGCTGTAACGCAGCAGGTGGTCCACTGTGATTGAACGAGTACGGGAATAAGTGGTGGTTGACAAGGAGAGAGAAGGTGGGTGAGAACAAATTCAACAAAACGCAGAAAATGAGCAGAGATTTTTACATTAAAAAGAGAAGCTGTCTAAAATACATAGCGTAGGTAAGTAAAAATGTGTATGCATGGTGTTGTAGCAAGTACGTGCGGGTAAAAAGAAGGAAAACAGCGTGTCGTCGGTTAATTGCTATCTCTGGCTGCAAGGTGTCGTATTATGAGTGATGGCAGTGTTGGCACCAGCGATGACCATCATGCGTTGGTGTTTGTCGTCATCGGAAGAGGAGAGCGAGGAAGAGAAGACGACGACGACGACGAATGCCGGCAAACAAGGGAGATGGATGGATCAAGGGTCTCTAATCGTCTAACGACCCTCTCCAGGTGTTGATTTTCAGGGGAAAAAAGTTTCCTCCAAGTCCCATCTATGCCTCACGAACTCTGTTGTTTCTTCTCATCTTCCTCCTGACCCTTTTCCCACGTTCCATTCAACCTCGCTTCTACATCTGTACCCTTGAACACCTCGCACAGTACCTCCTTGACATTCTCCACATACACGAGCCTAATTCCCTCCTTCACACTCTCAGGTACGTTCTCCTCAATATCCGCCCTATTCGCAGCAGGCGCCAAGATCGTCTTGATCCCTGCCCTATGCGCAGCGAGGATCTTCTCCTTGAGTCCGCCAACGGGAAGAACTTGTCCTACGAGTGAAATCTCGCCTGTCATGGCTGGGTAGCAATGGTGGTGGTCAGATATCGTACACGAGAAGAGAAAGATAACATACCAATATCCGGATCGACTTGAACACCCTTGAACAAACTAACGAACGCACTGAGGATCGCCGTCCCAGCACTCGGTCCTTCTTTTCCAATGCTGCCTTCGGGCATATGCACATGTACGTCCTTGTCCGTCAAGAACTGCTCCGTCGGCGAGGTCGTAATACCCAACTCAAATGCGTGCGCGCGCACCCACGACAGGCCGATCTGTGCAGATTCTCGAATCACTTCGCCAAGTTTACCGGTCAATTGAAGGGCTCCTTTGCCTGGCATGCTCTAACAATTTTTATTAATATAATTTTCATTGTAGAAAAAGGAAAGAACGTACCATAGCCTCTATAGGCATGACTGCTCCACTTCCATTACCCAAGTATCCCAGCCCAGTACTAACACCCGCAGGCGGCGCATGCGTGTACATCCTGTCTTTTTGGTACACCGGTGGGCCGACATACTCTTTCAGATTATCAGGTGTGATCCGAATATGCACGCTCGATGGGATGGGCATAGGTTCGCGCTCGAGTGTCGTCAGATTTTTCTTGCTCGATTTGTCGTCAGACGTGGCGGTAGTCGATGGTGAAGGTGAAGATGCTGCTTCCTCGGAAGCCTTCGTAGCCTCTGATCCTTCCGTTTCGCTCGTAATAGGAGCAGCTGGCACACTACCAGGGGCGGGAACATCAACGGGCGCAGGTCCAGCAGGAACCTTGGGTTCCGGCAATTTCTCCTCGCCCAGATCTTGGACGAGCTTCAGAGCCGCTTTCCTGTAAATCTGAATAAAACAAAATGAGTATACTATGCCATGAATAAAAGACGAGTATGAACCTTCTCGATATGCTTCTTCAAATTCCTAACTCCACTTTCTCGGCAGTAATACTTGATTAACACATCCACTGCTCCTTCCTCCAAATCGATGTCTGCTCCTCCGAGTCCACTCGCCTCTCTTGCCTGAGGAGCGAGGTACTTGCGCGCAATGACCGACTTCTCCTCGGACACGTATCCAGAGACTTCGAGAACCTCCATACGGTCGAGCAGAGGTGCAGGTATCGTGTCGAGGTTGTTGGCTGTGCATACGAAGAGTACGCGGGAGAGGTCAACAGGGACGTCCATGCTGTGATTATAAATTTTATTTAGTTGAGAATAAAGGGATAAACAGAACACGCACTAGTGGTCCAAGAAACTATTATTCTGCTCCGGATCCAGCATCTCCAGTAATGCACTAGCAGGATCACCATTATGTCCTCTACCGATCTTGTCAACTTCATCAATGAGTACGAGTGGGTTCTCGGTCTCGACACGTTTAAGTGCCTGGATGATCTTTCCGGGCAGAGCTCTGTGTGAAAAGAAAATAGTTTGAGAACATTATGGAAGAAAGTAAGAAAGTGAGCACGTACCCGACGTAGGTCCTCCTATGTCCTTTAATCTCCGCAACGTCGGTCAACCCACCCACGCTGAACCTGAAGAACCTACGTCCAAGCGCCCTGGCGATACTCTTTCCGATACTTGTTTTACCCACACCAGGAGGACCAACAAGACATATAATCTTGCCCTGAACCGTCCCGCGTAGCTTGCCAACAGCGAGGAACTCGAGGATGCGGGATTTCACGTCAGTCAGACCGTAATGGTCTTCGTTGAGCACGGACTGGGCATGTGGGAGGGAATAATTCTCGGGTGTGTGGCGACCCCATGGGATCTGTTTGAAATGGGAAAACGCGTTGTCAGAAGAGTGTCAAGAAAGAAGAATCGGTCCACGAACCTGAGTCAACCAATCCAAGTAATTCCTCGTAACATTTGCCTCACTCGCAGCCGGCTCCAACCCCTGCAGTTTCGCCAACTCTTCGTCGAAAACCTTCCTGACACCTTCAGGCATCTTCAACCCCGCGGCGCGCTCTCTAAACTTCTCAATCAACTTATCCTTCCCATCGCTCTCCATGCCCAACTCTTTCTTGATTCCCTTAAGCTGCTCCATGAGGTAATACTCCCGTTGTCTCTTCGCAATCTTCGAATCAACATCCCGAGATAGCTTCGACTGGAGCTGAGCGTTGATCAGCTCTTTCTTGAGCACAAGCAGTGCCTTTCTCAGTCTGTCGTCAACGACGAGACTCTCAAGCACATCTTGAAGCTCTTGGACCTCGCCAGTACTCACAGCGGCCGCAAAGTCCGCAAGCTTGTCCGGCTCATCAAACACGTTCGCAGCAACTTGGTTGATTGAGAAGTTGGTTATCTGGTCCCGGAACAGAGGGTTCAGCTGTGCAATGTCCTTGAATACGGAAACAATTTCAGACATGAATGCCCGGATGTATTGGTCGTCTTTGTTGTATGGCGCCGTGATAAGATTGGATACATTTACAATGGATATGTCGTGTTTATGCAAGAAGGCAGTTTGTGCTGGTACTTCAGGACGAATATACAAAGAAATAGGGGAAATGAATATTCAGTTCATGTTTTTTGAGAAAATAAAATTTCCCCGAGGCATTAAAGAGTAACTTACCCGTTGTAGTGGTTGTTTCCGAAATGTTCTTTTCTTGGGGCGGAGGCGTCGGTGGGGGTGTAGGAGGTTCCACAGTTTGCGGTTCTTCCTGTTGTTCGATTTCCTCAATCTTCGCTCCTCCAGCTTTGACCAATTCCGTAATCTTGATTCTCCTATGTGGGTACAGCACAGCCGTTAAACCTTCCTCTTCTTCTTTGCCCCCTTCGCCGCTCCTGCCGGTGCCAGCGGCAGCGAACACGCTAGTGATCTGCGCGAAGACGCCGACAGAGTGTACCGAGTTGATATCCGTAATAACATCGCTGTCCGTGTTTTCGTCCTTGAGCAAAAACGCGCCGAGGTATGGCTGGCCGCGCTTCATCATCTCCTTAATGGCTGCTACGACGGCTGGATTACGAATGACGACGGCTTTGTAGAATCCTGGGAAAAGAGGCCTGCGGGCGATAGGTAGAGCAAGTACTTGTGGGTAAATTTCGGGGACGGATTGTTTGGCTATTGACCCAGGATTTGACGGAGGTGGGGATGAAGATGAAGGTGGGGCACTTGAAGAAGACGAAGGCGCGTCTGGCGCATCGTCTGCATCCTGCGAAGACGACGATGGCGACGAAGATGAGCTGGATTCCGAAGGTGTTTTCGAGGGGTGTTCAGTCTTGTCTATCTCACTTCCACTGTCCTCCCCTGTCTTGTCGCTGTTCGCAGGTTCTTCGCCCTCTTCATTCTGTTTCGTTGGCAGATTTTCTGGCGAAGACTTGGGGTTTACCCATCGAGGAGACTTCAACGAAGAAGCATTCCTCACATAGAGTGTATTAGAGACGGAAAACGGTCTTTTCGCGGTCAACAAACACGCTGATGCAGCAAAAGTGCCAGTCCGCGAAGAAGAAACCCCGTATCTGAGAGCCGGGACGGACCGGATGAAATTCACGATGCGTGTCATCCGAGGTGAGAGTCACCGACGACGACGAGGAGAGTAGTGGTGAGCAGCAGTCGCAGCAGTCGTCCCTGCAAAAGCCGCTGGAGGATATGTTGTGGATGGGCGTTTGAGGCAAGGCTTGACCAAAACTTTTGATGCCGTCTTCACTGGACACTTTTGATGACGCATCCACCTGAAACTGACAAATCTGCTCTTTCCTTTTCCGGCTTCGGCCTTTACCTCCGTTCGGCTCTCGGCCATCCTTAAGCCCGGGGCGCTTAAGGACGACTCAGGTTCAATGAATATATGAATTCGGCATGAGTCCTACGTAAGATTGGTATACTGCAGGAAGTTCTGCTTGTACTTGCGACCTTGATTAAATGTTTCCGCTCCGCTCCTTAGCTGAAGCTGTAGTTCTTGCAACCATTACAGTTGGCGCGAGACACAATCGAACGAGTAGACCGAATCTTGCACTTTCCAGCATAGCCAAATCTGAGACCGCATGAAAATGCTGGCAGTAAGCGACGGTCATCTCATCGTTGTTGTTGTTGAAATTTGAGTACTCAAAAAAAAAAACTTACCAATAGTCTATCTGCGATGATAACCGCTGTATAGGCAAGAAATATATTGGCTCAATGCGCCCATGGAGGGAAATAAATAATTCCACCCTCATCAAAGTATCTCTTGAGATGTGAGCCGTAGGCTAAAATACATAGTGGTCAAATGTAGAACCTGACCGGAATTATTACGCATAGCTAATGATATGTACCAATGCACGCTCAAATAGGAGAGGTCCCGTGGTATATTTTGGCAACCAACGACGCGTCTCTTGAGAAGGATTCTTATAATTAGTTCCTGTAGATATTAATATTACACTGCGGGTAATTGCCTCTCTCTTCTGTGAAAAAAAAGAGAATAAATGACATCAAAATTCAAATGTCAATTTCACTCTGTTCTAGGGATAAAGGGGAGTAAAATCTTATTTTATTCCGCATGTTAAAATCAAGTTTCTACCAAATAATGCCGTTAGAACCGAGTATGATTCAGATCAAAAAGATATAGTATACCCTGGAAATAAGATAATTTGGATTGATATTCCCACTGGAACACTCGCTAATTTTAGCGCCCGTGACATATCTACAGCGTAACAGAATTTATCAGCTATGATGCATGATGCATAACAGATCTTACCGGTCGCCAATGATTAATTATTTACCCCTATGACTGATGCATCTAATAATGTAGAAGTACAAAACGTCGGTGGCAACGAACGATCCTCTTCCCTTCCAGTGACAACATGCAGAACCTCACATTTGCATTCCATATATCCACCTTGGCAGCACAGCGATCAGCGTGGGACATCCTATGGAGCTGTCTCGTCACCATTTTTGCATGCATATGGGTGTCCGTGCACCCCAACGTACCCGGACTCGGCAAAGGAGCAGTGCACGTCGCTCTGAGGAGGATTGAGCTCATGATGTGGGCTATGCTCACTCCTGAGCTAATCATATGCTGGGCACTGAGGCAGTGGATTGGGGCTCGATGTTTATTCAAGAAATATCAATGCAAGTAATCATATAGCACGATTGGTATTGGCAAAAGTACACGTACTGATGGGATCTGTGTAATTAATTAGCACAGGGCTGGACAATGACCCATGGTCATTTCATTCAAATGAGAGGGCTTTTGTTGATGGACGAGCACAGAATCATTGGAGTTTTATGCCCAATGAAGATGGAAGACCTTTTGGCACAAAAGCGTATTTCTTTCCCTAGCATCGCAGAAGAAGATATACTCGACCGGAGCAAAGTAGACGGCATATCGAAGGCCTTGGTGATAGCGCAAACAACATGGTTTATCTGCCAATGTCTAAGTAGAAGGTTTCTTGGGCTTGATGTCACCGAAATCGAGCTGGTTACGCTTGCATATGCTGTGCTCAACGGGGCTATGTACTTTCTTTGGTGGAATAAGCCAATGAATGTACGCTGTCCAGTTCCAGTGTATCTTATACCCCAGCCCACATTAGGACCTGCGCAATTGGTGTCTCCACCTCAGGTCCATGATGCCGTGTCAAACTCACTGTTAGTACAGACAACACATGGCGAGGTTAATGGTTACAATACTGCATGGGTACCTAACCCTTTTTTTCATCAATTGAGCTAGCTAACATACTTCCCATACCCATAGCACACTGCCAGGATTATATCCCACCATAACCCCGCCTTAAACCGTAAGTTTGATGTTCATATTCTATCGCAAAATCAAGACCAGGTTTACATTTACCCCTTGCCATCTCCTCTTCATTGATAGACACGCATTCAACAAACCTCCCGAACCGAAATGGAGGTCCACTATACATGTTGAAAACGCTCATCTCGCGTATCTTTCGGAGGCTCTCTGAGATGAGAAGTCCAAAGCCTGGGGAATTCAGCACAATGATAGGAGAACAAGAAACTTCTATGCCAGCATTCTATTCCTACAACTCACCAAATGAGTCCTACCTCAGTAATATTGTGATCTGCCATACACTCACATCCGTCGTTGGAGCCATATTCGGGGCAATCCACTGCGCAGGGTGGTCATTCCAGTTCCCCTCTCACGCGGAGACACTTCTCTGGCGTGTTTCAGCCATTCTGGTCACCGCATTGCCCATACTAATGCTCCTTCACCTAGGCCACTATCTCGTCTTGATATACATCAAAAAATCTGTCGTACAACGTCGCATTACGAGAGTATTCTATTATTTCATTCAATTCACGTTGTATAGCTTCGTTCCTCTCTATCTCGTCGCGCGTGTTGCGTTACTCGTAGAGGCCCTTTTAGGGCTTAGGAATCTTCCGCCGAGCGCGTACTCTGCGGTACAATGGAGTTCCGTATTGCCACACGTGTCATAATCGAAATATAAACATATATATGATGATGTACAATATATAAAACAATGCAAGTTAAACTTAACTGGAAACGACATCAACCGAGTAAACGCACGAAGAAAAAGAAGACCTACGCCTGCATGACTTCCACAGGCACATTATTTCGAAGAAAAGGTCCATTTATACTGGACAGGAACGATATCAGAGTCCATGAAGTTTCCTCTTGCAGTCTTGAATGCATCTGGAGTGATCTCTACAGCATAATTCATAGTAAAGGCGTCATATCCGAATCCAACGAGCACGATTGCATTCTCCCTTCCACCACGTGTGTCAGCGTACCTGCGCGCCTGTCTGTAGAGCTCGAAATACTGCTCTCGGTCAGGGTCCGCTGCATTCCCGTGTAGACCTTCGGAGATTTAATGATGTGTTTACTCCGCGACACCACGCCTGTCTCGGAGGGCGACGTTCAGATAAACCAGGAATCTGTTCCTTGCCTTGGTCCGCGTCGAGAGCTTTCATGACTAGCTCGTCCTTCTTTCTCATATGATATGGGGTGGGACACATGTACAGAGTGAAAGACGCGCAAGGAATTTTGTCGTTGTCGATTTCTTTGTACTCTCCTCCTTATCCTTATCCTTCGAACCGAATCTGAGCCCACCCAATCCCAATCCCAAACCGAAGCCGAAGGACTTTCCTTTGCCGTTTCCGTTTCCGTTTCCTTTTCGGATTCTTGACATTCCTTTCACAAGTTCCCCTCCTCCTCCTCCTCTTCCCACTCCAGCGGATATGTTAAATCCATTCACATCCTCATTCCCGTTGGCATGCGATAAACCTTGCTCTTTTCTTCCCACTCCTCCTCCTCTATCCTCGCCTTTTTCTTCCCCTTCACTCAATCCTTCGCGGTCCTGCTTCCACCCATCGCTCGCAGACAACACATGTCCTGGTCCATGTATCGATTCGGACCTAGGTGGAGACCGGTGAGAATGAGAATTATCCGTTATCTGTCGGTTGTAGGAGGGCTTCGACACTGGATGACTTTCCTTAACGATTTAGAACTTTAGATTTATTTTCAAACCTTATCAGCTCGGAGCGCCACATTATTTAGAAAGTAGAATATATTTCTAGAAAACCTTAATGAAGAACCATACATCTGAA
>Ga0247779_1001610_pt1 | contig 10694 bp, 9 predicted proteins | sample UWRJL221509R5_FD_179925 | JGI IMG/M metagenome (GOLD analysis project Ga0247779, IMG submission 179925) | Plant litter microbial communities from Arlington Agricultural Research Station in Wisconsin, United States - UWRJ-L221-509R-5 | ecosystem: Environmental > Terrestrial > Plant litter >...
TCCCTCGGTGAGTATTCTGCGCTGGCCGCTGCGGGCAGTTTTTCGATCAGCGATACGGCGCGACTGCTACGTACACGTGGCCTCGCCATGCAAAAGGCTGTGCCTGTGGGCGTTGGCGCTATGGCGGCGCTGCTTGGTTTGGACTACGAGGCTGCGGTTGCGGTGGCCGAAGAGGCCGCGCAGGGACAGGTTTGCCAGGCGGCCAATGACAATGGCGGGGGACAGGTGGTTGTGTCGGGCGACAAAGCCGCCGTCGAACGCGCGTTGGAGATCGCCAAGACCAAGGGCGCGAAGCGGGCCATGCTGCTGCCGGTCTCGGCTCCTTTCCATTGCCGTCTGATGCAGCCTGCAGCCGATGCGATGGCTGAGGCGCTGGCTGGGGTCACCATCAACAAGCCAAAAGCACCGCTGGTTTCCAACGTGCTGGCGGCTGCGATCACCGATCCGGATGAAATCCGCAAGCGCCTGATCGAGCAGGCCACCGGTACCGTGCGTTGGCGCGAAAGCGTCGCCTATATGGCCGGACAGGGTGTCACGCATTTTCTTGAAATCGGCGCCGGTAAGGTGCTGTCGGGGCTGGTCAAGCGCATCGCGGATGGCGCTGTTGGCGTATCGGTTAGCGGTCCGGGTGACATCGTTGCCGCGAAGGATGCAATTACCAGCGCGCGTGCGTGAGCTAGTACCGCCGATTTGAAGTCCCTGCATTACTCTCGGCAAGCGCGCGACAGGGACTTCAAATCGGAAGCGGTACTAGAATTATAGGTTTGCTAGTACCCTTTGCTTTCCGAAGTTCGCAAAAGCGGGTGCTGCGACGTGCTACGAACTTCGGAAAGCGGGTACTAAGGAGAGCACTATGTTTGATTTGACTGGTAAGGCGGCGCTTGTCACCGGCACCACTGGGGGCATCGGTGGAGCGATCGCCCGTGCGCTGCACGCGCAGGGAGCGACGGTTTCGATTTCAGGGACGCGGCGCGAAGCTCTCGATAAGCTTGCGGACGAATTGAAGGACCGTGTGCATGTTCTTCCGTGCAATCTCGCGAATGCTGACGAAGTCGAGGCGCTTGTCCCCGCCGCTGAGAATGCGATGGGGCAAGTCGATATTCTCGTCGCCAATGCCGGCATCACCCGCGACAATCTTTTCGTGCAGTTACGCGACGAGGACTGGAGTGACGTCATCAACGTCAATCTGACCTCGACATTCCGGCTGGCTCGGGCTGCGACCAAATTGATGATGCGCAAACGGTTTGGACGAATCATTGCGATCACGTCCGTCGTGGGCGTCACCGGTAACGCCGGGCAAGGGAACTATGCCGCGTCAAAGGCGGGGCTGATCGGTATGATGAAGTCAGTGGGCGCGGAATACGCACGGCGAAATGTGACAGCCAACTGTATCGCGCCCGGCTTTATCGCAACGCCGATGACTGACGTGCTCAACGAGAAGCAGCGGGAAGGTATCCTGGGCAAGGTGCCGGCAGGGCGGCTCGGGACACCCGAGGATATCGCCGCGGCGGCCGTTTTTCTCGCCTCGAACGAGGCGGCTTACGTCACGGGCCAGACAATCCACGTCAATGGCGGGATGGCAATGATTTGAGGCTTTCGGGGCTTATTTCTGCGGCTTTGCAGACCTGTGGGCGTGTTCCGGAGGTCTGTGGTCAAGCCCCGGGAAGTATGGTAACCGAACGGCGTTCGTAGAGCGTTTTCCGACAGATATCCTGACGGTTTGCCGTTAGAAAACGCTCAGATATGTTGATAAGTGCGTATTCTGTTTCGCAGAGCGGGTATCCACCCTTACGAATACGCATCGGGGGAATAACGCCATTGCAGGATCGTCAAAGCCTGTATATTGCCCTTGCAACGCCTGCCGCTGTTTCGGAGGTCGCCGCCCTTGCGGTGCGGCCGTCCGAAGGATGCGGCGGGGCAACATGAATCTTATACGCACCGCGATGGCTCGTATCGTTTTGCGGTCGAGTTTAATGGAACAACACGAGGTTGAACGATGAGTGAGATTGGCGAGCGAGTTAAGAAGATCGTGGTCGAGCACCTTGGTGTCGAGCCCGAGAAGGTTGTCGACAACGCGAGCTTCATCGACGATCTCGGCGCAGACAGCCTCGATACGGTCGAACTCGTGATGGCGTTCGAAGAAGAATTCGGTTGCGAGATTCCGGACGATGCCGCGGAGACGATTCTCACCGTTGGCGATGCAACCAAGTTTCTTGAGAAGAACGCAAAAAGCTGATTTCAGCGGGCGACATGATTGCATGCGGCGGGTTGTAATCCAACGACCCGCCGTCTTGCTGTTATAGCGTGCCGATCCTAAGGCGGAGTGCGAATGATGAGGCGGGTAGTCGTCACAGGCTTGGGCATGGTCTCGCCGCTTGCCAATGGCGTAGAGCCGACCTGGAAGCGCATTCTTAACGGCGAGAGCGGCGCCAAGCGCGTCGATGCGTTCGATGTATCGGATCTAACCTGCCAGATCGCATGCATGGTGCCGCGTGGCGATGGCACCAATGGTACTTTCAACGCTGATCAGTGGATGGAGCCGAAGGAGCAACGCAAGGTTGATGACTTCATCGTCTTTGCTATGGCTGCGGCGACACAGGCGCTTGACGATGCCAATTGGCATCCGACCACCGAAGAGGACCGCTGTGCCACCGGCACGATGATCGGCTCCGGTATCGGCGGTATCGAAGGAATTGGCGAGGCGGCTGTCATCCTGAAGGAACGTGGCCCGCGCAAGTTGTCGCCGTTCTTCATCCCCGGGCGTCTTATCAACCTGGCTTCAGGTTACGTGTCCATCAATCACGGGCTTAAAGGTCCCAACCATGCGGTCGTCACTGCATGTTCAACTGGCGCGCATGCGATCGGCGATGCGAGCCGTTTGATTGCGTTCGGCGATGCCGACGTCATGGTTGCTGGCGGCGCGGAATCAGCGGTCAATCGTCTTGCGATGGCCGGCTTCTGTGCACTGCGTGCCATGGCCACCAAGTACAACGATAATCCGACCATCGCCTCGCGCCCTTACGACAAGGATCGCGATGGGTTTGTGATGGGCGAGGGCGCAGGCGTTCTCGTGCTTGAAGAATACGAGCACGCAAAGCGGCGTGGCGCGAAGATATACGCGGAGATCGTCGGCTACGGTCTGACGGGTGACGCCTATCACATCACCGCACCGGCGGAAGATGGCGATGGTGCATTCCGCTGCATGAGCATGGCGATGAAGCGGGCCGGCATCACAGCGTCAGATATCGACTACATCAATGCGCACGGCACCTCGACGCCACTCGGTGACGAGATCGAACTCGGCGCAGCTCAGCGTCTTCTTGGCAATGCAGCGTCGCGGGTCTCGATGTCGTCGACGAAGTCTTCAACGGGACATTTGCTTGGCGCAGCCGGTGCTATTGAGGCAATCTTCAGCATCTTGGCGATTCGCGATAACGTCGCGCCCCCGACGATCAACCTGGATAATCCTTCGGTTGAGACCGCGATTGATCTGGTTCCAAACAAGGCCCGTGCGCGTGAAATTAACGTGGCGCTGTCGAACTCTTTCGGGTTTGGAGGCACTAACGCTTCACTGATCGTCAGACGTATCGCAAACTAAGCCTTTTCAGGCACGGCTTACGAGGAAGCTCTACCGCAGAGTAGGGAGAACGCGGCAAAACTGTGTCTACTGTTTTGCCGTATTCGGACATAATTTCTTTCACGGGCGCGCGTATAACGCTGAAACTACAAGGCCGTAGGCGAAATACCTGCAGGATTTTAGGTTGCTTCCATGAGCCAGAGACCGCCCATTTCGCCCCGGAGCCCGCGCGCAGCGCTTGAGCCCGAGCAGGTCCCGCAGCCGCCGAAGCACTCCAAGCGCGCTCGTAATCCGCTGGTCATCATCGGCAATGCAGTTTTCACGCTGCTGGTGATCCTGATGCTCGGAGCCGGAGGCATTTTCTTTTACGGCAAGAAAACCATCGAAGCTCCGGGACCATTGACCGAGGACAAGGTCGTTAATATCCCGCCGCGGGCTGGGATGACTGATATCGGCGATATCCTGCAACGTTCGGGTGTCATCTCCGCTGATCGCTGGACATTCATCGGCGGCGTGCTTGCGCTCAATGCGCGGTCCGGTTTGAAATCAGGCGAGTATCTATTCCAGAAGAACTCCAGCCTGCGCGACGTCATCAACACGATCGTCGAAGGCAAGGTGGTCCAGCACGCTTTCACGATTCCAGAGGGGCTGACCTCTGAGCAAATCGTGGCCCGGCTTCAGGACAGCGATATTTTTGCGGGTTCTCTCAAGGAACAGCCGCGTGAGGGAACTCTGCTGCCTGACACCTATAATTTTCCACGCGGAACGCCACGCGACCAGGTGATACAGCGCATGCAGGCAGCGCAGAAACGCGTGCTCGCTGAAGTCTGGGGACGCCGCAGTCCCGATATCCCGGTCCGCTCGCCCGAGCAGCTTGTGACTCTGGCATCGATTGTCGAAAAAGAAACCGGCAGAGCCGATGAGCGCAGCCGCGTCGCAGCCGTTTATGCCAATCGCCTGCGTCAGCGCATGAAACTTCAGTCCGATCCCACGATCATCTACGGTTTGGTCGGAGGGAAGGGGACCTTAGGCCGTCCGATCAAGCGCAGCGAAATTACGCAGCCGTCACCTTACAACACTTACGTGATTGACGGCTTGCCGCCGGGGCCTATCGCCAATCCGGGACGTGCGTCTCTAGAAGCGACCGCTAATCCCGCGCGAACACGCGACCTGTTCTTTGTTGCCGACGGCACCGGCGGTCATACGTTCACGGAAACCTACGACCAGCATCAGAAGGGCGTTGCCAAGCTCCGCGCGATGGAGCGCCAGCAACAGAACGATACGGTCGAGCAGGACGATCCGCCGACTGCAACGGCTGCGCCGGCTCCTGTCGCTGCCCCTGCAGCTCCAGCACCTCCTGCGCCTGCCTCTGGTGCGACGCCAAAGGCGGCTAAGGGCAAGAGCGGTGCTGCTGTGACGACTGGCGCGCCGCGTAAGCGGACCCAGCAGGCTCGCAATCCGGAAACGGCTCCGGCGGAAGAGGCCGAGCCTCAGGCCCAATGAGACAAGCCGCGGCTAGTGTCCCGAATCCAAAGTCCGCCTCATTGCGCAGCATGCTCCGTAGCGGACTTGGGTTCGAGAGGACACTAGTAAGTTTATGATTCTAGTGTGGTTTGGGTTCAGAAGTTCGCTGGAAGGACTCGCAGGAAAAACAGGCGAACTTCTGAACCACCACACTAGAGTTGGTTCTGCCAGCCGTGGACCAGTCAGGCTTGCGACTCCACCGGATTTCGAGGACAAGCTGAACGCGCTCGGTTTTTATTGAGCGCGTAGAAGAAGGAGATATTGCGCGATGGCGTTGTCCAGTATGACCGGCTTTGCGCGAAGCCACGGCACCAGCGGCCCCTATGCTTTCGAATGGGAATTGAAGTCGGTCAATGCCAAGGGCTTCGATTTTCGGCTGCGCTTGCCGCCGGGCTGGGATGAGGTCGAAACCATCGCACGTAAACGTGCAACAGAGCTGCTCGCTCGCGGTACAGTTTACGCCAATCTGACAGTCAAACGGACCGGCGCGGCGTCGGTCGTGCGCATCAATGATGACGTGCTGAACTCGATCCTGAAAGTCGTTGGTGAAATTTCGGCGAAAACCGACGCCGTTGCACCAAGCGTTGACGGACTTCTCGCAATCAAAGGCGTGATCGAAGTCGTCGAGCCCGAAAGCAACGACGAGGAAATGCAGACTGCTCGCACGGCTGTCGCGGAGGCGTTTGAGCGGGCCCTGCAAAGCCTCATCGAGATGCGCAAGCGCGAGGGCGTGGCGTTGGGGCAAATCCTTCTGCAGCGGATGGACGACATCGAACGGCTCTCGAAGCGGGCTGAGGCCGCTCCGGGACGCAAGCCTGAGGCGATCAAAGCGCGGCTCGCCGAGCAGATTGCTGCGTTGCTTGAGACTTCGGATCGTTTTGACGAAGACAGGCTGTCGCAGGAAGCGATTCTAATCGCGGCGAAAGCCGACATTCGGGAAGAGCTCGACCGCATCGCTTCGCATGTGGCTCAGACGCGCGAGTTGTTGGGCAAGGGCGGTCCGGTCGGCCGGCGGCTCGATTTTCTGGCGCAGGAGTTCAACCGCGAGGTCAACACCACATGCTCGAAATCCAACGATATCGAGCTGACGAACACCGGTCTTGAAATGAAGAACGTGGTCGAACAATTTCGCGAACAGGTCCAGAATCTGGAGTGACGCATGGCGGCAGGGGGCAGCTTGCAGGGCGTTGAACGACGCGGATTGATGTTCGTCTTGTCCTCGCCTTCGGGCGCGGGCAAATCGACGCTGTCGCGGATGCTGATCGACCGAATGCCGGGTCTCAGCATGTCTGTGTCCGCCACGACACGTTCGATGCGTCCAGGTGAAGTTGACGGCCAGCACTACCATTTCATCGATAAGGCGAAGTTCGATGCAATGGTGAAGAACGATGAATTTCTTGAATACGCCCCCGTCTTCGACAATCACTATGGTACGCCGCGCAAACCGGTCGAGGACGCGCTCGCATCGGGACAGGATGTGCTCTTCGATATTGACTGGCAAGGCACGCAGCAGCTTCGCGAAAAGGCTCGCGACGATGTCGTCAGCGTTTTCATCTTGCCGCCGTCAGCCGCGGATTTGGAAAAGCGCCTCCATACCCGGGCTCAGGACTCTCATGAGATCATCCGTGGCCGGATGAGCCGTGCCAGCCACGAACTGAGCCATTGGGCGGAATACGACTACGTCGTCACCAATCGCGACGTGGATGAGGCCTACAAGGAAGTTGCAACGATCCTGCAAGCCGAACGGCTCAAGCGCGAGCGCCAAACAGGGCTATCGACCTTCGTACGTGAGCTGCAGCGGCAGCTTGAAAAGTAAGGTCAGGCCGCCGCGCGCTTCGAGGCACGTTGAAGCAGTTTCTCAATCTCGTTGCTCGGATCGTCCGTTTCGGCCGGCATGGTTGCGAATCGAGAATTGCGTGGCTGCAACAGAGCTTCATACCCATGCGAAGCGTCGTTTTCTTGAGGGACGTTGTCCCAAATATTGCGTCGCGGATTTCGGTTCTTTGCGCGCCGGTCACCGGCATACTTGATGATCATGCGGCCGGCGATAGCGACAATCGTCAGCACGCCTGCAAACATGATGAGCAGCATCGGAGTGCTGTTGAACGACATTCCGTGGAAATGATCCGCCGCAGTCAGAGCTGCAGATTTATCTTTGGTCGGGGCGTCTTGCGGCGCGGCACCTTGCTGGGGACGTGTCTCAACCGGGGGCGTTGATCGGTTGTCAGGTGTGTTGGGCAGATTCGATTCAGGCCAACGCGAAGTCATGGCCCAGTCTTTTGCAGGAGGAGCTGCAGCAGGGCCCGCTCCTGTATTCTGAGCGGGACCACTGGCGCTCTGATCATTATTGCTCGCGACGGTGTCAGCGGGCGCCTCCGGTTGCGGCCAGATGGTTTCGCTGAGCGTTGCATCGTCGGACACGCTCTCCGCCTTCGGCGGGCGGCTCGTGAGTTCCGCGCGAGCATTTGCGATGGTGGGTTGGATCGTAGGTACAGGCGTACGGGGCCGGTCGGGGCTAGCTGATGGCGCCGGAGTCGGCGCTGATGAAGCGGACGCCACTTTGCTGCTCTTCGCAGCTTGGTCTGCGAGATACCAGCACTTACGCTTGGTTCCTTTTTCGAGGCGGTAGTACCAATGCGCCCCCTTCGGGGTTTCTCCTTTTGGCGCCGTGAGGCATTCGTTCGCGGGAGCCTCCGCTTGGTCTTCAGTCGGTGCTGCGCCAGCGGATACCGAAAGAGCCGCGCTCGCGAGGGAACTGAGAAGCACCGCCAATACGGGTGCGACGGCTCGATTTGACATTTGTCTCTCCGGTATCACGCAACGCGAACGTCATTCGCGTTAAGTTCTCGGTGACAAGTTGGGTCTCAATGAGCCGCAAATTCGGACAGCTTAAGGCTTAATTCGGGCGTGCGAATGCACGTCGAAAAGGCGTACGGTTAGGTTGCAACGATCACTGGTTGAATAAAATGTGGCGCTAAAGCTGGCTCGTCAGTTCGTCAGCATGATGCGGCCGACGACCTTTCCGGCTCGCAATTTTTCCATCCATTTCTGGACGTCGCCCATTGGTTCTTCCTTCATGGGCGTCGGCTTGATCTTGCCCGATCGTGCCAGGGTCATCAGTTCACGTGCTTCGGCCAGTGTGCCAGTCATGAAGCCTTCGACGGTCATCCGCTTGTAAATCCATTGCACCATCGGAAGACTGAAGTTGCCTCCCATGAGGCCGGAGACGACGATCTTGCCACCGCGCGCCAAAACGCTCATGGCGAAATTCATGGATTTCTCATTCCCTGCGAAATCGACGATGCCATCGAAACCGCCTTCAGTTTCCTTGAGTATCCGCTTCGCAATATCCGGTTCTGATGGATCGTAGGCGACGGTTGCGCCGTTCTTAAGCGCCGTCTCACGCGCAGTCGCGCTCAGATCTGCGATCGCAATCGGCTGCTTGAACATTGCCGATGCAAAGGACAGCCCCATCATGCCGACGCCACCAAGGCCGATCAGCAGCAGATTGCGCTGGCGGGGCCGATCGGCAAGACGCTTCAGCGCGCCGTAGGCGGTCGCGCCCGAACACATCAATGTTGCTGCAACATTGACAGGCAATGGATCGTAATCGAGCAGGTATTTCGGATCAGGGACCAGAACATGGCTTGCGAAGCCGCCATCCAGTGACACGCCGAGATACCGGTTGCGTGTGCAAAGATTTTCGTCGCCGTTGATGCAGTCTTTGCATTGGCCACAGCCGATCCAGGGAAACACGGCTGCTTTCCGGCCGATCAGGTCTTTGGATGCGTCCGGGCCGACTTCTTCAACGATGCCGGCAATCTCGTGACCGAGCGTGAATGGCAGTTTCATGCCGCGCGTGGTGTCGAGTCTTTTACCCCCGCCGATGTCGGCATAACCGTCCTGGATGTGCAAATCAGAGTGACACAGACCGCAGCGCTCGACACGGACCAGAACTTCGTTTCCCTGGGGCGCCGGTGTTTCAGCGATGGTTTCGCAGAGCGGAGCGTCGAACTTCACCAGTGATTGGCGGCGCATCAATGCCATCGCGTTTTGTCCCTCATTCCGATTTTGATGTCGCGGTCGACATAGTCGCCAGTTCACGCGCCATGGCAACAAAACCGGTAATCGGAATTGTTTCGGCGCGTCGTGTCGGGTCGATGCCGGCAGCCGCGGCCAGCGCCATAGGATCAACCCCAAGCGATTTCAGGCTCTGGCGCAGCATTTTTCGTCGCTGGCCAAATGCGGCTGCGGCGACCCGCTCCAGCGTCCGGCGGTCGCAGGATTCAGGGAGCGGGCGCGGGATCAGCCGGACAACAGAGGATGTGACCTTAGGTGGAGGCACGAAAGCGCTTGGCGAAATATCAAACAGGATCTTGGTTTCCGCGCGCCAGTTGGACAGGACCCCGAGCCGGCCGTAGGCATCCTCGTTCTCGCGCGCGACGATGCGTTCCGCGACTTCGCGCTGAAACATCAGGACCATCATGTCGTACCACGGCGGCCATGGCTCGGCACACAGCCAGTCGATCAGCAGCACGGTCGCGATGTTGTAGGGCAGGTTGGCGACGATCTTGGCCCGTTCGCCGCCGAGAAGAGGACGCGGATCGAATGTCATTGCATCGGCTTCCACGATCTCAAGCCGCCCTGGATAGCGTTGCGCGATTTCCTGGAGAGCCGGGATGGCACGCTCGTCGCGTTCGACGGCAATGACGCGCTTCGCGCCAAGAGCGAGCAGAGCGCGGGTCAACCCGCCCGGGCCGGGCCCGATTTCAACAATAACGGAATCTTCCAGAGGGGCGGCAGCTCGCGCTATTCGGGCAGTCAGATTGAGATCGAGAAGGAAGTTCTGGCCCAGCGATTTTCGGGCGGAGAGCTCGTGCCGTCGAATGACGTCGCTGAGTGGCGGTAAGTCGTCGATGGCGCTCATGCTTTGCCCGTCGGCTCTGCAGGCGTCATTCGTGCGGCGAGACGAAGGGCTGCGATCAAGCTCGACGGGTTGGCGCGGCCCGTGCCCGCAATATCGAATGCAGTTCCGTGGTCCGGTGAGGTGCGTATGAAGGGCAAGCCAAGTGTAACGTTCACCCCTTCGTCAAACGCAATGGTCTTGATCGGGATCAGCGCCTGATCATGATACATACAGATCGCGCAGTCATAGGTCGTACGCGCCGCGGCGTGAAACATCGTGTCGGCAGGGAGGGGGCCCCGCACATCGATCCCCTCGCGTTGAAGCGCCGTGATAGCCGGAGCGATGATGGATTGATCCTCAACACCAAGCGAGCCATCTTCGCCCGCATGTGGGTTGAGGCCGGAGATCGCGAGACGAGGGTTCGTCAATCCGAATTTCGTTTTCAGATCGGAGACGACAATCCGGGCCGTCTTCACGATGAGGTCGGTGGTCAATTCCGCAATAGCATCGCGCAGTGAGACGTGAATGGTCACCGGCACCACGGCGAGCATCGGCGACCACAGCATCATCACCGGCATTGGAGTCTTGCCGCTGACACTCGCCAGCTCCGCGAGAAATTCCGTGTGGCCCGGATGCGAAAACCCGGCGCGGTACAGCACGCTCTTGGCAATTGGATTGGTCACGATC
>Ga0247779_1001611_pt1 | contig 10691 bp, 15 predicted proteins | sample UWRJL221509R5_FD_179925 | JGI IMG/M metagenome (GOLD analysis project Ga0247779, IMG submission 179925) | Plant litter microbial communities from Arlington Agricultural Research Station in Wisconsin, United States - UWRJ-L221-509R-5 | ecosystem: Environmental > Terrestrial > Plant litter >...
CAAACATCTTGATCATTCTCAAGACACCGACAGCTAGAAAGAAAAGGTAAACGCCTGGTATCAGAGGTACGGGAGTAAATTCTCCAACCTTCACCGACTGTTTGCACTCGTGCGTCGGTCTATAAGGGTACACCATTTATGATTGTGTTCGTAGGGAAGAAAAAACAGCCTACCAGTTTCATTTTGATTGTTTGTTTCTCGTGGAACAGCTTTCCAATATATCCACCCAGTGGACTCATCGCAACCATCGTAAAAAGACCAATCATAGCGCTATCAAATTGGTGAGCATTCGTAGTAGAGATGCAGCATCAGAATAGTATATTACTAACCTCCATCCGAGCACCTGGTACAAGAAAACCATCGAAAGCGTGATTTGTAAAGGAATGAAAAGAACTTTTAAGAGTGAGTTTTGAGATAAATGCGAGTTACCGTAAGCGCTCACGCAAAGAAAATATGTCGGTGCCATCTATGAGGGTGTCAAGATCGCTCGAGACGAGATTGTTAATTTTTCCGAGGAGATTCTCTGTATTTCCCGAGTGTTTTTTGGGAGCGGGCTTGGGAGATGAATCTGGGACATTCGCATCCCCAACAGGCGGAGGCGCTTCAGCTTTCACCCTCGTGCGCAAGCTTTGCTCAAAAACGAGTTGCGTCATCACAGCTTGTCCGCGTACGCGTACTTTTGTCTGCACGAACAGGTTCCAATGCTCACACATGGATTGAAGGAGAGGACCTATGAACATCAATGAAATCCAGAACCATGGTTTAATCGATGTGTTCCGATCCTGTCCATGATTTTCCAAGTACCTGTCGGCGAGGCGAAGGTGTTCAGCGATGCATAAAAAGTACAAAGAAAAATCTTACGCTAGAGTTTTGTTTATTCCAATTGGCGCCGCGAACGTAAGGAAGCTCGTTATAATACACGTTAGAGCCATGATGAAATATTCCTTGCCTAAAGATAAGAATTAAAGGATACCCTTCGATTGTTTACCCCTTCCACTCACGAAAATAAATTAGGAGACCAAAGAACAAGTGTCTGCGCCTCTTATTGACAAATGGATCTATGAATGGAAACGAAGAATGGGCCAAATACTCCGCGTGGTCATAATCTGCAAGAGGAGGAAGCTGGTCGTGCCCCAAATGACGGACTTTGTTCGCCCGTGAGATCAAAGGATCGAAATAGGAGTAAGTTAGAGCGGAAACCCATGACGCGGTTTGTTCGGGATTAGGAGGAAGAGGACGCTAATCGGGCTTAAATTGAGAGCGACTAGTGTCGAAAAGACTACGTACCTCGGGATCAACTGGAATATAACGGTGTGGCATGCACAGAGGAATGAAAAGAGTGAGAACGGCGACAACCCCAATCTTGTGCCATAGGAAAAATTGATTGATATCAGCAGGTACCGAGTCGTAGGTCGCCATCGGCCAGATATCACGATACACATAGACAGCAAAAATAGAAACCATGACCGCGACATGGTTCTTTTCAGCCAAAAAGCGCCATGTGTGCGGCCCAAAAGCAATAATGGATTGAATGAATGCGAAAGACTAGGAAACATGTGAGGGTTGGATTAAATTGGAGTAGATTCTGACTCACAGCGGCTCCCAACATCAGATCACCCATGCAGTAGTGAATCGGACCCCATGGTGTCAACAGCTCGTTCACCCCACTGCATAGAACAATGGCCTCTAGCGCCACGAGGATTGCTGAAAAAAGTACTCGCAAGATCATGAAGCCAAAAATTACCCAACCTCCATAGTCAATCTCCGAGATCAGGGCCTTTATTCTTGCTATGTTTTGAGTCTTGGCCATTCCGAAGACCATGTAACACATCTGCAAAACCAGAAGAAAAACCGATAGAAGGAAGGGAATATACCGTGTATCCACAAGTAATGTGCTATACATTCCTGTTTGAGAAGGAGCCTTTGGAGAAGAACATTGGATAAACTTGCCTTGTCCTAGAGACATGACCAAGCCAGTGAGAGTCATACTGAGGCAGAAACTTTAGAGTCATCATCGTCTATCGCATATAATCTTTTGGACACCTCTATATATACGGCTGGCGGTGTGATTAAAGTTGGCACTATGACACCGCTGGGGTTCGGATGAGGACGATCAAACAATGAAAACATCTTCTCCGCAGCTTTCTGGAGATTTCGGGACCGAAGTTAACGTCAACGGTCAACTGGTGGGATGAGTCGAGCCCAACAGCAAAATAGATTTGTCTCCTTTAGGCATTTCCTCTCACGGGCGCCCCAAGTAAATTTCCACAAATGATGGTCCTTAGGTAATCTAACTACGATTTGAGAGACGCGTCTGATCCGGACAAATTGTGTCCACGCGATTATCACGACTTTCTCTCCAGTATACATACTCGAGTATCAGCTCAACAAGAACGTTATTTATTCCCGGGGCTTAGGCTTGCTTCATCCCACTGGTGCACCCGAGCTGCCACTGCGCTGATAAGATATTCCCACGGAAACGACAACCTTTGATTCAAACTGCTGCAAACAACAAACAAACGCGACCGTATTGACGCGCTATAAGTAGAGCAGTTCAAAATTAAAGCGTCGATATACGTACAGTATAAACTCAGTTATACATTTCTTTTCTATCAACACACATATACTCTCCTTGAAATCAGTGTTCAAAACTAAATCATACAAATCGTAAGATTTTGCTAGTATTCCTATTCAATTTGACGAGTAAATATTAACACAATTTCCTGGCTAGATCAAGTGCGATTCACGCCAAGCTATTTTATTGAAAGAAGATGACTACTTCAACCTGTCAATGATTCAAAGAACCAGATAGTAACTTCGTCATTATAGCCGCGAGTATCAATGTTTAATAGAAGACTGCAGTGATTGCAGTCAAAATACATAAACAAGGAGGAACATCACATTTGAGCGCCTAAAGACATCACCACAGGGAACATGGTGTAGTTGGTTATCACGCTCACTGAGCATGAATCAAAGTTGGTTCTACGATTTGCGTGTTGGGTTCAATTCCCAATGCGTTGTGGCAGTGCAGTCTGACCGACTGCCCGATCCATACAGTAGATTAGATTAGATCACAGATCCTGTATGACAGAGCGACGCGTCTCATCCGAACACATCCATCCTTGACCGCTACCGCCATCGTGCGAGCTGCTCGACGCGTTCCCGAGCACAGCTAACCCAGTCCAAGCCATATCGGAATGCTCCAGCGTCCATTTTTTTCCCTGCGGATTTGCGTTCATCTTGCTGTAAACCATCTGTAGGCAGAATTTTGGATGTGCCAGGTCCTCAACATCATACTCAATCCTATATACTTCTGTGTACACTATCTTTTACGACGGCATGAAGTGCCGAGCTGTCATTGCTCCCATCCACGAGGGATTTGAATAAACCACCTTCTTTTTTAATGAGACTTCCCGGGCTATCAAATTCGATGATGCGTCCATTATCAAGTACCATCTTCTTGCTTTATCAGTAATTGTTCATGACTTAGAGATCTGACAACGTCACTCACAATCTTATCAGCATCCATGACAGTCTGTAAACGATGCGCAACTGTAATGACAGTAACGTCTTGGGGCAGTCGTTTACGGAGACTGTTTTGGATTATGGTCTCTGTTTTATAATCTGAGAGTAACGATTAATCAGTATGTTTGTAGCTGAGAACTTGTACAAAACACGTACCAATTGCGGAGGTGGCTATATTTTTACAGGTTTCTTAAGTGCTGATTTGCGATGTAAAAAGAGATGATATCCTTACCCTCATCGAGAATCAGTAACTTGCTGCCTCTGGCCATCGCTCTTGCGAGGGCAATGATCTGCCTTTGCCCGACAGAGAGATTACCTCCCCCTGCGGCAATATTGCTGTCTAAGCTGAGCTTTGGAGTTGCTTCGTCGCCTTGCAGAGAGAATAATCCTGCATCTTGCAGAACAATATTGAGAGTTGCATCGTCATGTTCATCGAAAGGATCCAAGTTTCGGCGCAAAGTTCCGCTCAAGAGTTCAGGCTGTAGATGGGTTGAGTGCCTTGTTCGCACGCATTGGAAAAAGAATAATTCTCACGATTTGAGGGATAATAGTGATGTTAGACCGGAGAGCGTCTAGATTGACGGAGTTGATATCCAGACCGTCGTAATACAAAGTGCCTTCCGTAAGGATACACCGCAGAAGAGTCAAGGTTAACGAGCTCTGTAATGCAAAGGGTTAACCTGCAGAAGGAAAAGAAGAGGAAGAAGCTGAAACATTAGAAATGGAAGTGAAACGTACCTTTCCGCTTCCAGTTCTTCCGACTACTCCAATCCGCTGACCAGATGAGATGTTGAATGAGATATCGTTCAGGACTTTAGGGCCAGACTAAGATAGGAGGAGTTAGACGATACTGAACCACATATACGGTATACATAACATTAATTTACCTGCGAATAACGAGCTGAAATGTTGACTGCGCGAACCTCGCCGCTCTTCGGCCAAGAGGCAGGCGGTTTGCCACCTTCAGTTGGCAAAGGCTCATGTTCTATGTCAATAAATCCTTGAATACGTTCCAGGCTGATTGTAAGAGTAAGTTCAATTTCTTTGAAAAATAGACACATAAATCATACCTATTGGCCTCCACCTCGAGCTCGTTGTAGATCCTGATCAACCAGAAGATGTAATAACAGAAACTGACAGACATGTTCAGCGAGAAACCTGTGTTGGACGCGTTCGACTTCTTTTCTCCGTTTCCATACACCAAGTAGAAAGCAAGAGCCGCGGTGAAGATAGCTCCTAGAGTATCTATCCTGATTCCGACCCATCTATTGACCGTCCATGAAATCCGAGCAGCACGAGAGTAATGGTCGATGCGTTTATGGGATTCACGTGAGAACGTCTCTTGGACATTGTACGCCCGGATTGAAACTGCAGCGAACTACGTTCAGGTACTAGATCTAGACGCGTTTAGGGGCTGGCGTAGACGCTTACCAAGACCATGAAGCGCTGCGCTAAAATGAGAAAGAACAGGGGATCGTGCATTACTATAAAAAATTATCAGCAACGAGTGGGAATCAACCATAGACGAATACATACCTCATCTCCCTTTTAATAGACAATTGGGCTTTTAGGTATACATTTCCAATGTATATACCTACCATAGCAACGAGAACTCCCGGGAGAAGGAACGATGGCGTAAACAGCACGATAGCGCCGAGTTTGAGAATCATACCCATAGACTGTAGAAGCACCACTTCTACCGAGTCGGGTAAGAGACCATCAACAGTATTGATATCTTGTGTACATCGAGCGATGATGCGTGCAGTTGGTGTCTCGTCGAGCCATCTATTACCAATAAGCATAAAACTATTTTGAGAAAAAGTGGCACTGACCTAATAGTGCTTCCAAATATCGAATCCAGTAACCGTGAATGAATAGTCCTAGAAGCAGCTATAGTTCTACGATTGTAGTAAAAGCTCATTCCACAGAATATGGCAATATGAGCAACGAGCAAGAACGAAAAGAACGAAATGTAGCTAAACGTTGAGTCGTAAGCAAATTCAGAGTTATAGGAAACTAGATGATACGCACAAAGGAAGGTCTACTTCAGATGGTGCATTAACTTCGTATTGCGAACCCCAGCGACCCAAAAACCAGGTTTGCAATGTCAGGACGTATTCTGCGAGGGCGATGCCGAATACCCAGAAAATAAGGAAAGCCCATGGATGCCTGCCACCAAGACCCGAGAGCAGAAGTTTCATCGATTTCCAAGTGATATGACCTTCGACGATTTCTTCGGGCATTACCAGTTTTCCGCTTAAAGAACCTGGCGCAGATTCATCGTCTGTCTTGCTTACATTATTCTGCGGTTCTTTCTCTTCCTCTTTGGGTGTTTCTTTTCTGTAATTGAGGGCGAAAGTGATTTCAGGTCCCTCAGATGTCGTTATCTTACCCTCCGTCCCGAATGAAATGATAAAATCGGCGACAGGACCAATTAGAGCGGTGTTATGCGTCTGATGAATCAGCTGCCGTCAGAAAAAGTAAAATAGCTTGCAGTCATCATAACATTTACTCACGACCAAAAGAATCGTCCTGCCTTTCACGAGATCACCTCGGAGGCAGTTATCTACAATCCAAGATGACCTTTAACGTATAAGTTAAGTAGTGTTTTGCAGTTATATAAATACATATTGAAGCGTACTTACGTGTGCACATCCAATGCGGCAAATACGTCGTCGAGGAGAATAATTTCAGCTGTTGAGTAGATTGCTCTTGCTAGGCTTACGCGTGCCTATTGTCATTAGCGCATAATTTGAGTAACAATGAATATTACGTGGTGAAGTGAATCGCAAACCTTCTGACCGCCACTGATATCATTGGCGAATGTCAATATAAGGACATGTATACGCTTTCAAAGCTTTTGTTGACCAGCTTACCTCAATGTCAGACCTCTTTCGCCCACCTCCGTGTCATCGCCTGCTTCGAACAACTCCAAGTCATGTTCCAACCCGCATTGTCGAATAACTAGAAGGGTTAATGAGGTTCAGGAATACATATGAAAAATCCGTGGGAAAATATTACGCACCATATCGATACCGTTGTTCATCGTACTCCGAACCGAATAGGATATTGTCCTTGATTGTTGCATTTTGAACCCATGCCTCCTGCGCAGCATACGCGACTCCGCCCTTCCTTGGAAGATTAAACCACCCATCGGGTTTTGTGGGCATAAAATGCATCTCTCCTGTAAGATTATTGGTTTAACGAGGTACATGAAAATGATGGGAAGTATTGATTTACCCAGGAGTGCCATTAATAGGGATGTTTTTCCGGATCCACTGGGGAGTAACTGGCTTGTAGAACTAACCATTTCTTTGAGCAGAAAATGTACTTACGTTGGCCCAATAATCAAGTTGATCCTATTCTTCTTGAAGGACAATTCTCCTTCAATACGAAGCCGGAAATTCTGGCTCGAGGGAGTAAGTGACCCAGCATGACCTTCATCAGACCAAGAGAATGAGGCATTGTTGAGCCCAAACCGCGACCTATCTTCATCTTCATATGAGCTCAGTACACTATCAAGTTCCGATCCTGATTTATCGTTGTTTTCGTTCGTCTCCGCAAAGCGGTCGATTAACTCGGAGTTCTTTATAAAGTTGTTGACACGATCCAACGACACTTTCCCCTCGATGATATATGGGGCGTGTGCTGAGAGCCGGAATAGCTGTTCACGAAGGATTGAGAAAGCGGCCATACTAGAGAATATCTTTGACGCTATCAGAAGTATTAAATAGTAAGAGTTGATGTTAGTGTGAGTTTGCGAGCAAGTGAAGAAATGACTAACCTGTTAGCTCTCCCTTCATGAAAACTGTGTATGTAACATAGGTGGCGAGCATAGTAAATGTCGGTATAAACAGACTGTGAATGCGAGATCAAAGCTACAGTTAGGACAAATGGAGCACTTATTACCTGTATAGTTGCGTAGCGAGCTGGAGAACCTATATCCAAACATGGTCATCATCCATGCATGGGTAATATAACAATTACTTGGCGCTGTAAGTACCTTCATTTTCCATAACCACTGGAGTTCCTCGTCTCGCTTCTTCGATATCTTTTCATTCATTTTACGCTCCCACCCAAACATTTTAATCATTCGCAGCATACCGACAGCTAAAAACAGGACAAATTCTGTCAGGACTGTGAGTATACCGTAAGAATTTTAAATCTTCTACCTTCGGTAATTGTTTGAATACGAGCGTCGGTCTGAAGAGCCGCAGAGTAAGTTGTAATGCAAAAAATTGACATAAGCGATAGCGACTCACCAATTTCATTTTCGTGATTTGGATACCTTGAACTTTGCTTCCCAGATATCCTGCAACAGGACCCAATGCCACAGTAGTAACCAGACCTACGATGGCACTGATTTTATTTGTGTCAAGCCACAGGAGCAGAATAAGCGCTCGTGTATGACGCACCTCCAACTGAGAACTTGATATAAGAATACCATCGAAAGAATGATCTGAGTCGGAATGAAGAGAGCTGCTTCATGTAAGTCATAAACTCACCGTATGACACTGGAATGAACTTACTAAAAGAAAGGAAATCAGCGCCATTTGATATATTTTCCATATCGCTCGTAACGAGATTGTTTATTTTCCCGATGAGGTTCTCCGTATCGCCAGACGGCTTGTTCGCCTGAGTTACATCGCCGGGAATTGCCGATGTCTCGGTATTAGCTGCGGCAGAGTCACTTTCAAGTTCAGACTGCGGGACTACGGCACCCTGAGTTTCTCCGACCTCTGCTGAACCAGAGTCTGGAATCTCGGCCTTGACCCTTATACGCAAGCTATGCTCAAAAACGAGCTGGGTAAGAATAGCCTGGGTCCGAACGCGTACTTTAGTTTGTACGAATAGGTTCCAGTGCTCGCAGAGGGATTTCATGACTGGACCGACAACCATGAGGGTCACCCAGAACCAAGGTTTGATAGAAGATTTCGGGGCGTCATCTCCTGTTTCCAGATATCTAGACACGCGCAAAGATTTCAGGCGATGATAATAAGGAACAGAGGAACAGAGCAAAAAGCACTTACTCAAGAGTTTTGTTGATGCCGATAGGAGCCGCAAAGGTGAGTGCGCTCAGCAAGATATAGGTGGATGACATGATCAAGAACTCCTTGCCTAAAAAAACTCATAGTCAGATGGGTAAAATATGTACAATATTGACGTACGGAAATAACTCAATAGACCGAAGAATAAGTGCCTTTTCTTTGCATGCGAGAATGGGTCGATAAACTGACGATGCATGTTTATAGCTCTGTTTTCAATTCGAGCGTGTGGTTTAACGTACCGGAAACGCAGAGGCAGTCTGGTACTCTGCATAATCGTAGTCTGCCAGTGCAGGGAGCTGGTCATGTCGAAGATGTGGAACCTTATTTGCCAGCCATATCAAGGGGTCAACATAAGCGTATGTGAGCGCTGAGAACCAGGATGCAGTCTGTTCAGCATTTGGAGTTGCAGGAGGGTCCTGTTTCTTCATTGGATTATACTTGTAAGTGATAAATGTGGATTGATAAAAGAGGCTCACGTACCTTGGCATTTATAGGAACATATTGAGTGGGCATTGACAGCGGGATAACGACTGTGAGAATCGCTAGCAAACCAATCTTGTACCAAAGCATTGATTGGTCGTGTCTATCCTTTGGATCGGAGTCATACGTAGCCAACGGCCATATATCCCGATATATGTAAACCGTAAACATGGAGAAAACAGTTAGATAATGAAACCTTGCAGCTAGACGTCTCCATGTCCGGGGTCCAACAAAGGTAATGACCGAATTCAGTAACGCATAATCCTTTGTGGAATCGCACCGTAAGTAAGAAAACCAGCATATCTACCCAAAACTACGTACCGAGGAGAAAGTCAACGCGTCTGTCAGACAGAAAAAACCCCCACCAAAATACCAGCGTGGTAACCTCCCACAGTCTTGACTATAGGTATAAGGCCAACTTTCGAGGACAACAACACAGTAAGTAGCGAATACTCTCGCCAGCATTAGGGCCATGGTAGTGTATCCTCCATAAAGGTCGACAGCCTGCTGGGTAATGTAAGGCCAAAATCGGGTTGCCAGTTGACGAAATGATGAGAAACAAGAAAGGAGGTAAGGTTTTAGTTCATTGTATGTGTCCGATTCCTTGATGATGTTCAATAGTTCGTGTAGTTTGGCTTTGAGGGACTGATAACGCGTTGCAATCCTCGTTAGCGAGATTGATTCCCGTCTTCTGAAGATTTCTATGACGATTGCGAAGAACGCGTAAAGGAATTGATATATTAGAAATACTAGCGCTATTGTCATAGGCGCGCTCCTTAGATCCATCAGAATGTTACTGAAAAATTTTCGGATTGCGTGAGCTGAAAGAGAGGTTATATAACAATATGACACGCTTACCAGTCATTGTAGGGTGGGCCAAATCCGAAGCGATTGCCCCCGAGGTATTGAGGGATAAAAGCTGGGGTCATCCGATGTAAGATGCTAATATATGCAGTGTAGACTGTCGAAAGGAGGGGGAAGATGACACCCTTTGCATTTTAAAGCTTATTTATGGATTTCGCGTTCGTCGTTTGGAGCGTGTCGAAATATATAGAAAGGGCAGCACGGTTACAGATTCAATAAGGCACAGCAATTGGGGCAGTACCTGGCCGTCACGGAGACAAGGAGCAATTAGCACGTGGATGTACAGTTTACTTCCAGCCCAGTCGGAAATTACTTAGGGTCTGTTCAGTAACACGGATTTTCCAATAAATCCATTATTAGTACAACTTACTTACATATATAAACATCATATCTGTACGTTGCACTGACAACCGGAGGAGTGTAGCTTTACGGGGCATTAGTTTTCTTATCATGTCCATATACAACGTTATATCGTATGTGTGGGACCATATGGCACTCGTTCAATCCGCCTAAAAACAGGTCAAAATGTAGGTACTATTAGCTATCGGCGAAGAAGCACAAGAGATAAAGACGCTATGTATGACAAGCTGTGTCAGTAAATAAAAAATGTAAATGTCCCCAGCAGGGTGCCGTAACCCAGTGGCTTGTGTTTAAACCCCGGCCTTTCTCATAGAAAAATAATTCAACATGGTTTAAATTTTAAACCCGGTTTAAACCATACATACCATTTTTAAACGAGCCTGTGGTGACGTTCAGGGTACTGACAGTGGATAT
>Ga0247779_1001612_pt1 | contig 10691 bp, 9 predicted proteins | sample UWRJL221509R5_FD_179925 | JGI IMG/M metagenome (GOLD analysis project Ga0247779, IMG submission 179925) | Plant litter microbial communities from Arlington Agricultural Research Station in Wisconsin, United States - UWRJ-L221-509R-5 | ecosystem: Environmental > Terrestrial > Plant litter >...
CACCTCTTGCAAACTGTCGCGACTTCATGTTTTTGATCAAATCAATGAATTGGAGAAATTAATTAAAATCGACTATTGGTGAACGTGATTCGTTGACTATACATCGAGGAGGGCCAGAAACATGTGAAAATTCCGGAATTCGGCCGAATTTCCTCGCCGACCGATGTTCGCTGTCCACGAAACAAAATTTAGATTTTTAGGTTTGGTATGGTGATGGAACAATGTTCATCCTCTTTACTTTAACAACTGGATATTAAATCTTGAATCCTAATGCCCAAGGCCGTCAATTCTTATAACTCTGTTTTTTCCGTGCTGAATAATCAGTTGGAATTGAGATTTGTTGGCATAACAGAACACAGGGTATGGATAGCTCTTTTACTATGGTACGCTTGACCTGAACAGCCCCGCAACATGTTGAGCACCGCATGAAATACTGCTCACAAATTGCGTCCCATCGCTTCCTACCACCATTGTCGGTACTTGAGCGAGTTCAGTTCGCTTTCCAAGTCCTAGTTCGCCCTGCGGTCCAAAGCCCCAAGAAAACAGTGACCCATTCCTTGTGACTACCATGTTATACTTGAGTGAGGAGGAGATGCCGGATACTGGATCTTCGTCGGTGTTGGGGAACGGAACAAGAATAGGGGTACCAACCTCACTGACGTTTCCGCCAGAGAACATTTTGTGACAAGAAGGAAGACCAAGCTCGCCATCTTGGCAACTGCCACATGCATAAACTCGACCTTCGGAGGTAAGGAAGAGAGTATGGAATTGACCGCCAGTAATTTGCACGACCCTTTCATTTCTTGGTGTATCGAGTTTCGACGGTGAAAGGGTTTCGATCTTCATCGGTTGGGGGATTACTTCGCCTACATAGGTATCTCCCAAGCCAATTTGGCCTCTTGAATTCGATCCCCAACCCCACACATTTCCGTCTTGATCGACGGCGAAGCTTGAATCTGAGTTAGCGCCAATGCACACGGCTTTTCGCCTTAGAGAGCCTAAGATAACTCTTTCAGGACAGAGACTACTTGTGTTAAGAGTTGACGAGCGTCGATTTGTTGTACGTGTTGGAAATAATCGTCCGAGACGACCGTAAATGTCCAAGCCCCAGGTGTATATTTCGCCAGAGGTGGTGAGCGCTATGAAATGCTTGTTGCTTGCGGCAATTGATGCAACTGGGTCAGGAATACTCTCCCCATAGCCAGCGTCGAGCAGAGATATAGGCAGTTTCTGTTCTCGTACATGAGCAGTGAAACTTCGTTTGCCGTCGTCCTAGTCCAACCAATGGAGAGAAACCATATCGTTAGCCAAAGTCAGGATTGTAACCATTAATCAAAAATAACTAATGCTTACCACAAAGGTACCCCATACTCTCAGATCGCCGTTTTTGTTCAATACAGCTCCCATGGTATCCCCAGCGGCTACCTGAGCTACCTCAAAATGTTCTTCCGTAAGCGATTGAATCAAAGCGAATTTGTTCGCAAATTCCACAGAAGATTCTTTTCTTAGATGAGCCTCGTTCTCTGTCACAGATTCCCTTCCTAGTGCGCCGTCATGTTGGTCTCCACACGACCATACCTGGAAATAAGTACAATGATTACGAAAATATAGGGAGGAAGACACTTACTTGTCCGAGCTCGTCCAGAAGATAAGTTTGAAATCCCCCACAAGCCACTGATACAATTCCAGCACCGGGACCGGCCCCAAACGCTCCTTCCTCCTTCCTTTCACGGACCCAAGGGTGCCTCAAAGGTGTACTAATATCCGTATCATCATCATCCTCAGCACCAACACTCACGCCGAGTTGTCCAGCGTCAGCGGCACCCCACACGTATAGATCAGGAGCCGGTCGTTGTGGGACAAGACGTGTTGGTAAGGGATTCACAGTGCTTCGTCGAGAACTAGATGTTATGGGCGCATGCTGTGCTGTGCCGGGTTTCTTCTTCCTTTCTTGAACTTTTACATACGGACGTGCTGCTAATTTAGAAGCCTTCTTCTCCTTCGCACTGCGTGTGATGGGCATGATTGAGCGAGTTTATCGATAGAACTGGGCCAGTTCATTTTGTCTGCATGGGCGGGCATTTTATCGTAATTACCTGAGGCGACTCGGGTGTGACGGGGCGTGCTTAGTAACACGAGTCGGGTCGGGACCGACACACTGTTGAACCTCAAATGACTAGATAAAACTGTGGTATTCAAGGTCGACTAACTACTAACAACTTTGAGTCTCTTATATACTTTCTAAACTACCTATATAATATGAATTGGATAATATGATTAGTTGAAGAAACGGATAGAACTAGATAGAAAACATATGAAATGAGATAAGTCAAGATTAGATAGTATGATTTCCTAGAACCTGGGAAATCGTCCTGATAGAGCCCGGGCATTTATTTTCGGATCATTTCTCGAATTGCAACAAGGTCACATCATATTAATATTTATAGATTACAGGTTCCTCGCAAGTTGTTAAAGCCTAGTTAAGCGCCGACGACCCGCATAGGCAGGGACTATACTATATAGGGACTAGTGTAAATCGATTAGTACTGAGTATACAGTAGCTGCCTTATCCCATACCTGTATAAAGCCATAACCTCCACAATCCCATAGCTTTTTCGGTCCACCAATTCGGTGGGCAGGGATTTTCGACCCATAACCCATAAACCTGTCTAAACACTTAACCCTCCCATAGGTATAACTTCCATTTTAGGTATAGTTTGCAGTTTCAAAGCATGAATTTGGCATGACGGCTTCTCGGCATGGTCAAATTTGACTGTAAAAAGGATGGTTTAGACAAAGGAAAACCCCTTCAGGGTCATATTCAGCTCTATCGCAGTGAACTCGGTTAAAAATAATGACAACATCGTCGACAAGGCCCTACTACTGATGTTCCCAAGTGGCCTTCAGACCATGAAGTTTGGGTGCCTCGATCCTTGACAAGGCTAATAATTAAGTCGCAAAGAGGGTGTTGTGCAAAAATGACCAGGGACTTCAAATTTTTGCTTGAATTTTCGTCGGCTATTTTTAGCTAACTGCCTAGCCCCATAACCTCCATAAACCCATAGCCTGTGACGTCCACCGAGGGCTATGGGATGAGGCAGGTTCTACGGTACCACGAAGACAATATTGAAAATTATGATATATATCTTTTTCTCCTATACTAAGACTAATCCAGAAGTTCCGAGTCATAAGAAAGATAAATAACTATTTGATTCACTGTTGTGAAGGTGCGTCCATCTACAGTAGTATGAGAGAGAGCGTTTGTTAGGACTTATCCGATGTTACGCCCAACGTGTTATTACAGTGCACGTTGTTACCGTGACGTCAAGCTCGACGCATCGTCCTCCCAGACATCTGACTGACCGACCTAATAAACGAAAATATTGTCCAACAAATGGATCAGAACCGTAAGGTGCCCAATACCGAGCAAAGGATTATCATTTCCAGGCGCTGATTTTCGTTCGATGTCTTGCCCACTGAACCCGTCCTCCTCCGAGTATTTGTGATGGCTGGAGCTCAAGTCTTCGCCTATGTATACACTTTATTCCATTGCGTCGTTAGCAATCCACATGTTTTCCAGACGCGCACATAAACACTAGCGTAGCTTTAGCTTTTTGACGTAAATGTATACCTCAGCGAACTCCTCGCTCAATGTTCAACGATGCCCGATGAATTTTGTAGCCTGGACTCTCCTTCGTTCATAACCGTGGCCGTTCTTTTTCTCAGAAGCTGGGCGCGGATCGTTTAGGGTGGTAATCAGGCTCACCCACCCTACTGGCTATTGCGTATAAACACAGACGTAGGATTACTCTGCAACTTGAACGTCTACTTGGAAGCCAGAGTCATGGCACCATTGTCATGTGCGAGTAGGAAGACAATGACAATGTTAACCAGTCTTTTATAAAAAGGGAGCATTATTACCTTTTATTGCTGCCGTTTCTCAGAGTTAACTAGTACAGCTTCAATTTGGACTATTTTATGATCATACTAACACCACAATCCTTGCGGCTCGAAAAATACTTCGACAGAGAGGTTGCAAAAAACATCTGAATGACGAACCACATTCAAGCAGGATTTGGGAGGTAAGGTACTATATTGATATTGATAATAATTCTCATAAGGAACAGACTGAGTCGACACCGGATAACTTATCTGTTCGAGGTCTCTAACCTAGCTTTATATACAGTTTACACTATTACGTATTTTTCGGTAAGTTCATAGCTGGAATCGGTTGTAAAAGTTTGCTGAAATTTTATGATGGTGGTTATAGTGCTCGGGACACAGACGAGTACGCTTACTATGCGTGAGTTTGTGCACCGTGGTCTAGACCTCCGTGGACGCGCCAAGTGATGTCTGGACTTGAATTCTTCGGCATGATTCCCTGGAAATGGAAGAGGTAGAGAGTCTGGATGGAAATGCGCGTATTATTGGGGCGCCGGGGAGGACTTTGGAGTGTGAAAAGAGGGCTTCGGGGTGAAAGGCGAAGAGACCGAGTTTGGTCATGAGAGAAACTAAAGAAAAAATGAAAGGCGAGATGAAGGAAAGGCTCATCTATCAAGGATGTACGCACCAATATCTGCCAGAACAGTTACTACGATTACCACTAGTGACATTCATGTGTTATGTCTGGATGGCAGATGCAGTTTTAACTTGCAGCCCCTATCCATTTGAATTTCTCGAGACGATGGGACGGTCTCACGGGTGGTCAAACAAAGAGAATGAATGATGGATCGTTCAAAATTCTATCGTTCAACCTCAGTCGAAGTTTTACCTCAGCGTTGATCCCAGGAAATGTCATTTGCTGTCACGGATGGACTGTCGAACAGTCGATTGTTAGATGCTGCTGTTCGAATTACGATGTGCCGAATTTTTCTGATGATAGTTTCCAACTCCGATAAGTTCCTGAATCGCAGTCCCGTTCAAAGAAGACCAATGATGTTCATAATAATAGTAGTCTCTGGTAAGATAAGGAATAAAAAGTCTCCAGCGCAAGTTGATTTTACATTCTCTGCAAGCAAAGCCATGCAAAATTCTGTTTCCTTTCTAATAACTGACCCATTTAATGGACTTTAATGAATAGCTGGTATGAAATTTTCTGTTGGCAGTAGTACGTGGAGGTCAGACCTGTACTGAATATATGAGCCTATGATCAAAGTACTATATCATCAACTTATATTTAGTCAACCTAATACAACAGCAGGTGAAATCGCAGTTTAACTGCGACAGAATGTAACTTGGTACAAGGGCAAAAATGGCATCAGGAGCCGATAATCACCACCTTGTATTGAATTCTTCTCCGACTAATGTATATTTTTCGGACGCCAGATAGTAAATACACTGGCAGATCTTGGTATGGTATGGGAGAATCTTTGTTGACAGGTAGAAACTCGTGTGTTTCATAAGGCCGGCATCAGCGGCATATTCGGCGGCGTGACTTGTGAATTGAATGTCCGCGTCATGTTGCCATTGTTGTGACTGTCGCGACCGAGGAGAACCAACTTAAACTGTACTTACCGCGAGCTTACAACGCCTCGTAAGCAAGCGCCTTTTCCTTAACCCCGTACTTTTTCTCAGCAATTCGTCCAAAGTGCCATTCACTTGCTCTGTGCTGATCGATCTGAATTTTTCTTTCTGAGGTCGCCTTAGGAGGCAACCTTTTGCTGAGAGGCGTAGTGCGTGTTCTGCTGCTGCTGCGCGATATCGTGGTTCCATCGTGGATGAAACGTTGATGTTTCTTATAATTGTTTTTGCACAGGTTTCTTCCAGGACAGAGCACCCACATTCATAGATTGTCGAGGACGCGATGAGCTTGCAGATACCGCCCGAATCGTCCACACCAGCACACCAGCAGCAACAGAGGAATTACCCACAATCCGCTGGACCATCGTACCACACCCAACGGCCGACCTCGCTCGCTTCCCCCCAATATTCGTCTCATTCCAATTCTCGAGGCGGTGATGGACAGGGACACACCTACAACGCCATGCCAATGCCACCGACTCAGAGCCCAGCACCAGGAGCAGCACCTCCAAGTTCATCCTCTAGACGCCAACAGCAACGTGCGACGCACACCGTTGCTCTGTCTCCGAACCAGCGGGAGCAACAGAATCAGCCAGCAACAGCGCACCCGAACTCGAATCAGTCCACTGGGAATCCGGCGTCTGGTTCAGCAGCAGCAGGTCAAGCTGCCCCACCGGACGTGTACGCGCACCCCGCTGCACTAGCCTATGCTGCTGCCCACCCGCGCCGTACCATTCCCAAATTTGGTCCGTATTTGCTCTTGCAGACGCTGGGAGAGGGCGAGTTCGGGAAGGTCAAGCTTGGATTGCATAGTCAGTGGGGAGAAGAGGTCGCGGTGAAGCTGATTAGGAGGGGAAATGTGGACACCACGACCAGAATGAGTAAGATCGAGAGGGAAATAGAGGTTCTGAAGGTGAGTAATTCGGCTCCTTTTTTTCTCGCACGTTTAGGGTGGTTTTCTTTTCTTATTTGTTTTCGTTTTCTTTATTTGCTTTGATTCGCATTTCTTTCACTTTCTGTGTTTTGTTCCCTATTCGACATCGAAAGTCATCGTAACAATCCTTTTTTTCATCGCAATCCAGAGCCTACTATAGGTATCGTTCTAGTTGTACTATACTTCTCCTATTTTTATTTCTATTTTTCCGTTTCCTTTTTTATCACGTTCACCTGCATCACGAAGAAAAGCCCCTCGTTTCTCTTTTCTGAACCAAGCCCTAGAGTGATTATCCCCGACTTTTTTTTGTGCTTTAGGGGTAGTGGACAGAGAAAATGACGAGGACGAGGACGAGGTCATTTCACACTCTTTTACCATTTCTTTTGCATCTTTTGCCTTCTTTGTTTCCTAAGTGCCCAAATGATACGCGTAACTGACCAATTATCTTTGCTTTTTGTAACAGACGCTCAAGCACCCAAACATTGTCCGCCTCTACGACGTCATTGAAACCGATAAATACATAGGTATTATCCTCGAATATGCCTCTGGAGGCGAATTATTCGATCATATTCTCGCGCATCGATATCTGCGCGAAAAAGATGCAGCCAAGCTTTTCTCCCAACTCATCTCGGGTGTCTGGTACATCCATCAAAAGAAAATCGTTCATCGTGATCTGAAGCTCGAGAATCTCCTCCTCGACCGCAACAGAAACGTCATCATCACCGACTTTGGATTCGCCAACAGGTTCGAACATAAGAGCGACGACCTTATGCAGACGAGCTGTGGAAGTCCTTGTTATGCTGCCCCTGAGCTCGTTATCAGCGAGGGATTGTATGTCGGCAGTGCAGTGGATATTTGGAGTTGTGGTGTTATCCTCTATGCAATGCTCGCTGGATATCTACCATTCGACGACGATCCTGCGAATCCAGACGGCGATAACATCAATTTGTTGTACAAGTACATCGTCTCCACTCCTCTTTCTTTCCCTGATTACATTTCGGCGGAGGCCCGCGACTTACTGTCCATGATGCTGGTCCCTGATCCGAAGAGGAGAACGACGCTGGATGGAGTGATGAGGCATACGTGGTTAAAGCCTTACTGGGGCACTCTGAGGACAGACGGCCAACCGAACGCGTTTGGGAAGACCGTGGAAGATTTGGAGAAGCACGCAATGGAGCAGCATCAGTTGAAGCGGGTCGCATATCAGAGACAGATGAGGCAGCAAGCGCAAGCTGCCCAAGGAGGTTCAGGGCAGCAGGCAGGTGGGAGTGGTAGTAACACTGCAAACCCGCACGTCGCGCCCACACCTTCGAGAGCACAAAGTCATCGTCCAGAGGCCAGGAGCGAGAGGTCTGCCTCGTCCAACATTGTTCCTCCTATCGTCACCAACGCTGTCGCTAGCCAAGTCACCAACACTGTACCAACACCCACCCGGAGCCGTTCTACCCAACCAGAGTATCTCTATGAAAGTTCGCCATCCTCGCCTGTCACTGGTGTCGTTGTTGATCCATCCGTGTCTCTTCTCACTTCTCCTCCACCTTCTGTCGTTTCTAAGCCGACTACTAAGCCTCAGCCGGCTACGCCACAAAACAAAGAGAGTCCTGGGCAGAAGAAATTCGCCAGCCCTGCTGCGTTGGGATTGAGCGAAGACGATCCGTTTGCTTTTGGCGTTGGTGCTGCCCCTGCTTCGAACACTGCTATAACTATTACTTCTAACGCGACCTCGAGCACACTTTCGCCACCTGGTCAGTCACCAGAAAAAGGAGAGAAAGAGAAGAAAGGCCATGGTGCATTTAGGCACACTATCCAGGTCGAATACGACTCGGAACCGAAGGAGAGAGGGAGGAGACATCCGAGTGGCGGCAGGCCTAGGGAGAGTCCTAGGAGAGAGAAAGAGGAGAGGAAGGAAGTGGAACAGAACCCCGATGAGAAGGTTTTGCCTAGCCCGCCAGCAGCGCCTCCTCCGCCTGCACCATCAGCTTATCGCGCTCCCGTGGTTGCGACTGCACCTCCAGTTCCAGCACCTGTATCCATTCCTCCTGTACAAATCCCAGCGGCTCCGGCTCTTCCAGCTACACCTGTATCCGCAATTTCAGAAGCCAATTCCAACACTTCTTCCGTTGGCAAGTCTCAAGGTGGCCATAAGAAGGGCAAATCCAGCGTCGATAGGATGGGCTTGGGGAAGATCTTCGGTGGTCTTGGTGGAAGCGGAGACAAAGACGCGAAGGAAGGCAGTCCAAGTATCAGTGCCACCCCAAGCACCGCGTCTGCTGTATCTCAGGCCGACTCATCAATGGATACCAGTAATGACGGAGAGAAGAGGGAGAAAACTAAGGAGGAGAGGAAGAGGGAAGAAAAAGAGGAAAAGAGGAAGAATAGTGGAAGGAGAAACACGCTTACTGTCATGGTCGAGCCTCTCAGCAGGTCGATCAGGAACCGCTCGCAGAACCAGAAAACACCTATTAGCTCTGTCTATCCCGAGGGCACTCCAAGTGCTGGGTTAACCACCGCCATACCAGCTACTGCTAAGAACGCCAGCTTGCAACCACCACCAATGCCCACGTCCATGCCATTCCCACCAGGTGCTGCTCGTTCGACCTCCATGAATTCCTCGAACGCATCCGCTTCCCTTTTGAATTCTGCTACGCCTTCCACTGCTTCTTCAGCTGCCAATTCAGCTTCTTTCTCACCTTCTCAAGACTTTGGTGATGTACCGAGGACGGCTAGCGAGAGAGCAGGTATGCAAGCGTCGACGAGCAAGGCCAAGAAGGTCATGCAGTGGTTCAGGAGCAAGTCAAAGGGGAGAGAAAGTCTTGCTTCTTATTCTGTCACTCCTAGCACTGAGGATGACATTGACAAGGACAACACGCCTACCCAGACCCAAACGCAAGCAAGCCAGACGCCGATTGCCAACCGCTACCAGAAAGGATATTCCGTTTCTAGTAGCACCGTCAATCAGCCTGCTGAGAAGGAAGAGAAGGAAAAAGAACAGAACCTTGTTGCGCCACCTGTTCAAGTGGTGGTCACAACGCCTACTTCGAGCGTTGCGCGTCCAGCTCCCCCTCCTCCTGTTCGCAGCGAGACCACAGCTGCTGCGCCTCCTGTCTCCACTGCTACCACACCTGTTACTTCTTCCTTCGTTTCTAGGTTCAGGAACAGTGTCACTGTGGGAAGTCGGGACCGCGAACGTCAACGACAAACATCGACTTCATCCAATAAGCTTGGTGCATTCTATGGATTCAACTCGTCGTCTTCGTCGACTGCGCAAGCACAGCAGACTCCTCCTCATCCATATGCCCAACTTCGTATCCATCATGGTGCTGTTGACCAAACGACGATCACGACGAGACCACCACCGGAGGTTATGGCACACGTAAGGAAGGTGCTGGAAAGCATGGGTGTCGAAGCACAGTTGGAGAGCGAGTACAAGGTTAGATGTGTTAGGGTGAAGAAGAAGAAGGATGTTGTCATTCCATCTGGCTCGGCTGTTGAGGGCGAAGCAGGAGGGCCACCAGGTTTGGCGGTAATAACCATGATGGGCAGCGCAGCTTCCAACGGCGTCGATAAGCGCGGATTGCCACTTCCTTCTCCGTCTGGCACGTTCTCAGCCTCGACGGGCGGGATGCTTCGTGGGTTACTGATGAGGAGGCAGTCGTCTCAAGTCGCATCTGGCGTTCCTCCCACTTTGGCTTCGCACGGACCCTCGAACACTTTGGCATTCGACGACGAACATTCGGTGGTCGTTGGTGAGCCCATATCGACGATTGGAAATGGTGGTTTGGTGGCATCGCCAAATGTTGATCCTATCACGCCTGTCATGTCTCCTGGTCAGGGTGCATTCCCCTTCACGACTGGCTCGACTTCGGGCGCGGTGGGACCAGCCTACGGTGATCCCTCGCAGGACGCTGGCGATGAAGTTCGATTCAGCGTTGAGTTGACGAGGTTGGATAGATTGAACGACACGTACAGCTTGGATATTAGAAGGCTTAAGGGCAATTTGAGGAGTTATAAGTTTTTGTATGATACATTGAGACAGTACGTGTTTCTTTTTTTAAAACCCTGGGCCATGAATGAAAGTACTAATTCTTACTTTCTTTTACAGACGCGCTGACCTTTCGGCTGCTCGTGCCTAGATGGCGAAGGAATAGATTATATATATCCTCGCCGTCAACTATCGCCAATAAATGGCTATCTGTGAACCAAGATTCAACAATCATCCTACCTCCTTCATCGTCAT
>Ga0247779_1001613_pt1 | contig 10683 bp, 8 predicted proteins | sample UWRJL221509R5_FD_179925 | JGI IMG/M metagenome (GOLD analysis project Ga0247779, IMG submission 179925) | Plant litter microbial communities from Arlington Agricultural Research Station in Wisconsin, United States - UWRJ-L221-509R-5 | ecosystem: Environmental > Terrestrial > Plant litter >...
ATTGAGCTGACGGCGCGCCGCGGCATCGAGTACGGAGAAGCTTGCGCCGAGAGCTGCGACATCTACCTGACCCGTCGGTGTGGCCGCGTCATCATCCGGCGCGGCGTTCTCAGCCACCTTTTCCTCGGCCTTCAGTTTGCCGATGGTGACGGAGACCTTCTGCATCTGATGATCACGCCAGACGGTCAGATCAACCTTGGTTTGCGGCTTGGTGGCGGCAACCAGACGCGGCAGTTCCCGCATCTCATCGACCGTCTGGCCATTGTAGCCGACGATAACATCACCGGTTTTCAGAAGCTTGACAGCCGGACTGCCATCTTGCACCTGGGACACCAGGGCGCCTTCAGCCTGCGGCAATCCCATCGCCTTGGCCAGATCCGGCGTTACTTTCTGAATCTGCACACCGAGCCAGCCGCGTTCGACACTGCCATGCTCGCGCAGGGCGTCGATGACCGGCTTTGCCAGATTGGAGGGGATGGCAAAACCGATACCGACGCTGCCGCCATTGGGCGAGGCGATGGCCGTGTTGATGCCAATCACATTGCCATCGGTGGAGAAGGTCGGGCCGCCGGAATTGCCTTGATTGATCGCGGCGTCAAGCTGCAGGAAATCATCGAACGGGCCGGCATTGATGTCACGGCCGCGAGCGGAAACAATACCGGCCGAAACCGAGCCACCGAGGCCGAAGGGATTACCCACCGCCATGATCCAGTCGCCGACGCGCTCCTTGTCCGAGTCGCCGAAGTTGACGAAGGGCAAGGGCTGCTTGGCGGTGATTTTCAGCAAGGCAAGATCGGTCTTGGTATCTGTCCCGATCAGCTTGGCCGGATATTCCGTACCGTCAGTGGTGGTGACCTCGATATCGGTGGCGTCGTCGATCACGTGGTTATTGGTGACGATATAGCCGCTGGGATCGATGATGAAGCCGGAGCCCAGCGAGGTAACCTTGGCGTTACGGTGCTGCTGACGCTGCTGTTCCATGAACGGCTTGAAAAGTTGCTCGAAAGGCGAGCCTTTCGGAAAATCGAAGGGCATCTGGTCGTCGGCGGTATCGCCCTCGGTCACCTTATGGGTGGACGAGATATTGACCACGGCCGGCGTCACCTTGGCGGCGAGATCGGCGAAGCTGTCCGGCGCTGGATAGGCTTCAGCCAGAGGAATGGCAAAGGGTGCCATCAGCAGGACGCCGCTGAGCGCCGTGACGGCAAGCAGCCGTTTGCGCGTCGGCCGCCCGGCCATCTTGCCGGAGCCCGCCTTGCGAGACTGAAAACGAGAGAGAACTGTCGATGACATGCTAACCTTCCTTCTTCCTGTGCGGTCCCCCGCATCGGCCGAAAGATCGATCGATGCCCGGCCCAACGCCGCGCTTGTTGTTGATGAAGATGGAGCGATTGCGTAACGCACCGATGTCATCACATCGGGAATTTGGTAACGCTGTTGCCAGTCGCCCAGCGACTGTTACAATCGGTTACACTTTTGCTATCGTCGGGGGGACGCACGGTAACCAAACTAGCTGCAAGGCGGCGTTTACCGGTGATGGTATGTTGCCGCCCTAAAAGATTGCGTCGGCGTCTTGTTAACCGGAGGCCGGTGCAGGCAGGAGAGTTTGCTTCGATCTGTGACGTGAATCGCCTTTTAATAGATTGAAGAAGGACGGGATTCACGACCTAACTGGGGCGGGGGCGTGAATCCGCTCTGATCAATCCGATGCCAAAGCAGGCGAGCTTCTTACAAGTGTGATACCGACCGACCATGCCAACCGACCCCAGTGATCATATCCTGATCGTCGATGACGACCGGGAAATCCGCGATCTGCTCTCTCGCTTCCTGATGAAACACGGCTACCGTGTTTCCACAGCTGGCGATGGCCGCGACATGCGCCGGATCATGGCTGATTCGCGGCTGGATCTGATCGTCCTCGATGTCATGTTGCCAGGTGAGACGGGCTTGACGCTTTGCGGCCAGATCCGCGCTGGGTCAAAGGTGCCGATCATTATGCTGACGGCGGTGGCCGAGGAAACCGATCGTATCATCGGATTGGAGCTTGGTGCTGACGATTACCTATCCAAACCCTTCAATCCGCGGGAATTGCTCGCGCGCATTCGTGCTGTGCTGCGGCGCGCTGATTCCCGAGAGCCGATTGCCGCCGGCGAGCTGGATAAGAACCCGATCTTGTCCTTTGCCGGCTGGTCGCTGGATCTGGCGACCCGACAATTGACCAACGCGGCCGGCGAGCCCGTCGAGCTGTCGACCGGCGAATATGACCTGCTGGTTGCCTTCGTCGAACGGCCGCAGCGCGTGCTCAGCCGGGATCGTCTGCTGGATTTGGCCAAGGGGCGTGCCGCCGTTGCCTTTGACCGCAGCATCGATGTGCAGGTTGGCCGTTTGCGGCGTAAGATCGAGGTGGATGCGGCGGCACCGCAATTGATTACCACAGTGCGGGGCGGCGGATATATGTTCACACCGCAAGTCACGCGCTCGTAAGGACAGGCGATGCGCCGTTTTCTGCCAGACAGCATCGTCGATTGGTTGGTCGTCATCGTCGTTACCGGCATCTGTGCATCGCAGCTGGCGACGACCTTGTTTCACAATATCAACCGCAACCAGGCGATCATCGCCTTGGAAGATGTCCGCGCGGCAGAGCGTATCGCCTCGATCGTTTCCTTTCTGGAAGACACCGCGCCGATTCTCCGCAGCGGTGTCGCCAGCGCCATCAGCCGCTCATCGCTTTATGTCGCGGCCAGCGAACACAGCGCAGTTCCCGATAATGCAGTGGTGGATAATCGCTGTGCCCGTCTGCGTGATGTCGTCAAGGCGCGACTGCTGGATATTCACTGGCGGCAGGTGCGGGTGAATTACGCACCGCAGGCTGTCAGCGATAGCAGCTGGCTGGCGCGGATCTGGCCGGAATTCTGGGGCAGCGAGCAGGACCGCACGGCGCAGATCCTCAGCCGCCAGTCCAGCGAACGGCGATTTCGGGTCGCCGTCCAGCTGATCGATGGCGGCTGGCTGAACTTCGACGTCGCCTCGGTCAGCTCACTGCCGGTTGCGTCCTGGGATCTCATTCTGTCGATCGTTCTGACGATTGCCGTTGCCATCGCCCTCAGCCTGTTCCCGGTCTATCGATTGACCCGCCCGCTGGCACGCTTCACCCAGGCAGCGGAAGCCTTGGGGCGGGGTAATCTCGATGAGCCGGTGCCGGAGACCGGCTCCCTCGAAGTCCGGCGGGCCGCCCATGCTTTCAACGACATGCAGGCGCGCATTCGCCGTCTCGTCGACGGCCGGACCCAGATGATTGCCGCCATCTCGCACGATCTCCGCACGCCGATCACGCGGTTGCGGCTGCGCGCCGAATTCGTCGAAGATCCGGAAGCGCAGCGTCGCATGCTCATCGATCTCGATGAAATGGAAACGATGATCAAATCGACGCTTGCCTTCGCCCGAGAGGATAGCGACCGTGAGCAGGCGGTGTCCCTCGACCTCGTCGCCTTGTTGCAGGATACGGTCGAGGAAATACCTGGCGTCACTTTTCTGCCGGATCTGCCCGAGATGTGTCAGATCAGCGGGCGGCCATTGGCATTGCGGCGATGCTTTCGCAATGTGATCGACAATGCGCTCAAATACGGCAAGACCGCCCGTATCGGCCTGCGATCCGAAGCCAAGTCAGTTCTGGTGACGGTCGATGATGACGGGCCTGGTATTCCCGAGGATCAGCGGGAGCTGGTTTTCCGGCCCTTTTATCGCCTGGATGCATCGCGCAACCGCGATAGCGGCGGCACTGGCCTCGGCCTTGCCATCGTGCAAAGCATTGTCTTCAGCCATGGCGGCGAGGTGATGCTGGAGAACCGCGATGGCGGTGGCCTACGCGTCACCATTCGCCTACCGAGCTGATCAGACGCTTGTGGTGTAACGGGGGAGTGTAAACGGACTGCCTATTCGGCGGCCCGTTCACCCAGTGAGTGCTTCTCGCTGCTCTTTCCGTTGCCGGCCAAGGGTATGCGGCGTTCCCAATCGAACATATAGTCTCGGGTGATCGGCACTGCATTGATGCCTTTGCCCATCTGGATCTGGAAGACCATGTTGTAATCGTAGCGGAAGGAAAGCTCGCTGCCGATCAGGTAGAACTCCCACATCCGACAGAAGCGCTCGTCATAGAGGGCGCGAACCTTGTCGCGGGCGAGGGCGAAGTTATGCCGCCAATTCTTGATCGTCTCGGCGTAATGCAGCCGCAAGACTTCGACATCGGTGACCCAAAGTTTGGTTTTCTCGATTTTTGGCAATACTTCGGATAAAGCCGGGCTGTAGCCACCAGGGAAGATGTATTTGCGCAGCCAGGGATTGGTATAGCCGGGCCCGTCGCGACGCCCGATCGCATGCAGGAGCGCAACGCCATTATCGACCAGCAATTCCTGCACCTTGCCAAAGAACTCGCCGTAATGCTTGACGCCGACATGTTCGAACATGCCGACCGAGACGATGCGGTCGTAGCGATGCGTTTCCAGGCGATAATCCTGTAGCTTGAAGGTGACGCGATCGGCCAAGCCTTCCGCGACGGCGCGCGCTTCGGCTACTTGATGCTGCTCTTTCGACAGGGTAACGCCAGTGACCTTCACATCGGCGATCCTGGCAAGATACAGCGCTAAGCCACCCCAACCGCAGCCGATATCCAATATGTGCTGGCCGGGCTGGAGCAACAGTTTCGAGGCGATGTGGCGCATCTTGGCTTGTTGCGCCTGTGGCAAGGTGGTGTCCGGGGTCGCGAAATAGGCGCAGGAATACTGCATGCTTTCGTCGAGGAACTGCTCGAACAATTGTCGCGACAGATCGTAATGATGGGCGACATGTTCGCGGGCGAGGCCGATCGGATTATGCTGGTGCCACCAGCGCAAGAGCTTATGGGCACCACCAACCAGGCGCTGCAACATGACCGATTGAATTTCATCGGTGCTGTCCATGGCGATATCGATGAGATCGTAGAGGGTGCCCTCTTCGATCGTGACACGGCCATCCATGTAGGCTTCCCCCAGCTTCAGCCAGGGATTGAAGAAAAGCCCACGATCTGTCGCGGCATCGTGAATCCGGACCGTGACGCGCGGCTCGGGAGAATAGTTGATTTCGTGTCGCCGCCCCGCGGGATCGATGACCGTTAAATGACCCCGCCGTACGCCAACCCTCATTAAGCGTTCGAACATCCCCATGCTCCTAAAGCAACGACTGACTCTGCCGTCGCAATGCACCCACTCCTCTGCTGAGCGGCACCAGTGACGACCACTCCTCGTTTTAGTTTGGAATAATTCAAATATGGCAGAGCGGAGTCTGTCAATGATCCATTAACGATTTCTGGGCTGCGCCAGATGCAGATCTTAACGGGAGCTTGGAGCAAAGGTAAAAGGCCGGCTGGATACAGGTCCATGCATCAGGCGCATTACTCAAACGGCGCAAGCCATGAAAGGTTGCACGCGAAACGCCGCGATGTCCAGGCGGGTGGATACCGGCGTCAGTCTCGATTAAATCGAATCGAGGACGACGGTGAGATCATGCTGAATGAGGACGTATACCGGTTGCGCGTGATCGGCGATCCCACCATGTTGCCCTAAATCGTGGTCGGCAACGGCATGGGCTTGATAGATGTCATAGCCTTCGGGGGCCACCGCATTCTCGCCGCGCGACCACAGATAGCTGCCCTCATTGGTGAGCTGAACAGTGTCGCCTTGTTCGCCCCGAATGATCAAGGCATCGATACCGGCAACCGATTCGGTGCCAAGGTCGATAACGTCGGTGACATTGAGCGCGAGAGTCGCTTGATGAAAGGCCGCGGTCGCTGCTGCTTCCGCTTGGGTCAAGGGGTCGTCCGCTCCAGGAAGCGCAGTCGCATTTATATCGATCAGCAAATGGTCGAGTTTCATTGCGTTCTCGACCGGCAGCATCGATTCGGAAGACGACGGATCATTCCCTGTCTCGTCATTCAGTATGACGGACATAGCACTACTCCTCACTAGCATTTGCGGTATCGGTATTTAAGTACCGCAAATAGATAAAATATTTGGCTAATGAAAACTTAACCCGTTGGATCGGGATTTCAAGACATAACCGTTACAAATACTACATCCACATGTGCATGAGTTTCGATTTCCGGGATTTTAGGCCTATCTGACATTAACCATAAGGTGTCGCAATATGGCGCAGCCTTTGCCGGATTTCGACGAGTGCTTTTGTCCGCGCTGCAGCATCGTACGATACATTGCAGATCAGCGGTCGGCGGTAATGTTGGAAGACAGAGCCGCAGCTGCTGACAGGCCGCTGGTGCAGGTACTGTGATGAACCCTCAAATTCTCCCGACGGATGTTCTACCGACGGATGATCCCAAATCGCTGATCTTCGAAGCTTTCTCCATGGGCCCTGAGTTTCCCGGCCCGGCCGAGGATCTGCTCTTGTCCTGGATTCTCAGCCTCGATGTGGCGACTGACCCGCGTGCGGCGGCACAGCGACTGATCGCGCATCATGCCGCAGATCCGGATAAATTCGACAACCCGCATGTCCGTCGTCTGGCGGATCTGCTCGCGCAAACCGCCACAACCGATCCGGCGATGCGGGGTGGCCGCGGGCGTGTGGCCGCCCGACGTGCGGCCAGCCGTAGCCAGGGCTGATGGCGACCTAGCCTTTAGGTAACCGTCCCATGAGATGTGCTGATTAACCAAGCTTTGCGCTGGCCCGCTGCAGGGGCCCGTGAGAGACTGCGGCCATCGTGTCATGCAGACAAGCATGACTGTCTTCTTCTGGGGCAGGAGACATGCTGGGGCAGTTTTACATCGGCGTCTTATGGGCGAGGATCGCGGCAGCTGGGCTGATGATGCTGGCTGTTGTTGCATCTGCTCATGCCGATCCGACAGCCACATCCGTCGCGCAGTCTCCCGCGGCCGGTTCAACTGTCGCAAGTGACATCCGCGGTTTATCGCCAGCTAAAACGACCACAAGCCTTGCTGAGGATCTTGATCTGGTCGCTTTCGGCCGCGTGGTTGCCGAACTCGATAACTTCGACCTGGTACCCGCCTGGCGTCACCTGCTGCAACGGGCAACGGCGCAGGATGCGCTCTGCCAGCACGGCTGCGGCAGTCCAACTTGGCGCGCGTTGATCGCCGACCTACGCTCCCTGTCACCCGCCGCGCAGCTGGATCTGGTGCAGCAACGACTGAACCGATTGCCTTATCGTGATGACATGACGAATTGGCACCAAATCGACTATTGGGCGACACCGGAGGAATTTCTGCGCAAGGGCGGCGATTGCGAGGATTACGCGATCGCCAAATACTTCGCCCTGCGTGCTGCCGGATGGCGGGTCGACGATCTGCGCGTGATGTTGAGCCATCGTCGCGGCGACTTTCTCGGCCATGCTTATCTGATCGTCCGGGCCTCAGGTGGCTGGCTGGTGCTCGATAATCGCGCCCTGGTTCCCTATCGTCCAGTTGGCCCAATTGACGGATTATGGGCCGGCTATTCTCTTAACGAAATATCATTATGGATTCACCGTAATATTGTCGCCCCAGATTTCGTTGTGTCTTCAATACATTAGCGTTAAGTTTCTGCGTAATTTTTATGCTCCAGCGAGAGCAGTTGCGTCCCCCAGCCAGATGGCTAGAAATAGGCCCGATTTAGATGGCGGGTCGGCTGAGAGTCGCGCGCTCTTCGATTGATAAGAGACGGCTTCACGTGAGGTGCAATCGCTTGGCGAGGGCAGCTTGAGGGGATCGGCTCTGGCACAAGGATGGCATCGCAGATGCAGCAGTCTCATGCCGAGGCAGGCCGGAAATCTCTCCCGGCTTTGGCTATCGGCGCAATCGGTGTCGTCTATGGCGACATCGGTACAAGTCCGCTCTACGCCTTCAAGGAATGTTTCGGCAGCCATCACGGCCTGAGCATTGATGTCGCCAATGTTTATGGGATTCTTTCGCTGATCTTCTGGTCGGTGATGCTGGTGGTGTCGTTCAAATATGTGACGGTCATTCTGCGGGCGGATAATGGCGGCGAGGGGGGTAGTCTCGCACTCCTGGCTTTGGTGTCGAACGCGGTAAAAAGTCGGGCGGCAATTGCCGCAGTGACCGCCTTGGGCATTTTTGCAGCCGCGCTGTTCTATGGCGACAGCATGATCACCCCGGCCATTTCGGTGTTGAGCGCGGTGGAGGGATTGAAAGTCGCCTGGCCGGGCATCGACGTTCTCGTCATTCCCGTCACCCTGGTTGTGCTGGTTGCCCTTTTCATGTTTCAGCGTCAGGGGACCAATCGCATCGGCTCGCTGTTCGGGCCGCTGATGCTGCTATGGTTCGCGACCATCGCGGTCCTGGGCGTGATCCATATCGTCCGCATGCCGGAGATCGTCGAGGCGATCAATCCGCTCTATGCCATCAATTTCTTTCGCATCCATGGCTGGCTTGCCTTCCTTGTCCTTAGCTCCGTCGTCCTCGCTTTGACTGGCGCCGAGGCGCTCTATTCCGATCTCGGTCATTTCGGCCGCAAGCCGATCCGGGTGACATGGTTCGGCCTTGTGCTGCCCTCGCTGGTCCTGAATTATTTCGGGCAGGGCGCCCTGATGCTCAACGATCCCAGTGCCGCCGAGAATCCCTTCTTCCACCTGGCGACCGATTGGGCGGCATTGCCATTGGTGGTCCTGGCGACCATCGCCACGATCATTGCCTCGCAGGCGGTGATTACCGGCGCCTATTCGGTGACACAACAGGCGATCCAGCTGGGCTTCCTGCCGCGCCTGCGCGTTATTCACACGTCGCAAAGCGCCATGGGGCAGATCTATGTGCCCTTCGTCAATTGGATGCTGATGACGGCCGTGGTCATCCTGGTGCTTGGCTTCCAGAGCTCCAGCAACCTGGCGGCCGCCTATGGTGTTGCCGTCACCGGCACCATGGTGATCGACAGCTTCCTGATCGCCGGGGTGATTTTCCTGATCTGGCAATGGCCCCGCGTTCCTGCTGCAATTCTTGTTGCTGTCTTCTTGATTGCCGATCTCAGCTTCTTCTTCGCCAATATCGGCAAGATCACCCATGGTGGCTGGTTCACGCTGGCGGTTGCCTTGGTGGTGTTCATTGTCCTGACGACCTGGAAGAAGGGCCGCCGGCTGTTATTGGCGCGGATCGATCAGGACGCCATGCCGGTCGACATCTTCCTGAAGTCGATTTCCCATCGCGCGACGCGGGTAACGGGAACCGCGATCTTCCTGACCGGCCGGCCACAGGGTATTCCCTCGGCCCTGCTGCATAATCTCAAACACAATAAGATCATCCATGAGCGCAACATTTTGCTGACGGTGGAAATGCAGCCGGTCGCCCATGTGCCGGTGGCGCGGCGGCTGCTGGCGGAAGAGCTTGGCTCCGGCTTTCATCGTCTGACGATGATTTTCGGCTTCATGGACGATCCGGATGTGCCGGCGGCCTTGCGCCATGCCGATGAAATCGGCTTGCCGATCAACCTGATGGAAACCTCTTTCTTCATAAGCCGAGAGACCATTGTCGCCAGCATGTTGCCGGGCATGATGTTGTGGCGCGAGGCCCTGTTTGCCTGGATGTCACGCAATGCGGCAAATGCCATGGATTTCTTCGGCCTGCCGACCAACCGGGTTGTGGAACTGGGGACCCAGGTAGAGATTTAGAACGCTTTAGCGAGATAACGGACTATCGAGCTGTCGCATCATGTGGGGTGAAGCGAGATTGGCCGCTGTCTTCATACTCCATATCTTCAAATTCAATCGCTCGCGGATCCCATAAGCGCCGATTGGCATAGCTGTCTGGTGAAACCACCGCCGGCGACGACTGAAAAGGAAGTTGGTAGAATGCAGCAGACTCAAGCCGGGACGGGCCGAAAATCGCTCTCCGCCCTGGCGATCGGTGCCATCGGTGTCGTCTATGGCGATATCGGCACGAGTCCCCTTTATGCGTTGCAGGAATGCTTCAGCAGCCACCACGCGCTGGTGATCAATGCCGAGAATATCTACGGCGTTTTGTCGTTGATCTTCTGGTCGGTGATGCTGGTCGTCTCCTTCAAATATGTGACCATTATTCTTCGCGCTGATAATGATGGCGAAGGTGGCAGCCTGGCTCTGCTGGCGCAGGTCAGCGATGTCGTCAAAGGCCGCGTACCGGTTGCAGCCATCACGGTGCTCGGTGTTTTCGCCGCGGCTTTGTTCTATGGCGACAGCATGATTACGCCGGCCATATCGGTGCTCAGCGCCGTCGAGGGGCTGAAAATCGCCATGCCGGATATCGATGTCGTTGTCATTCCGCTGACCCTGGCAATCCTGGTCGTCTTGTTCGTCATCCAACGCCAGGGAACCCATCGCATCGGCATTCTGTTCGGCCCGATCATGATTCTGTGGTTCGCTACCTTGGCCGTGCTGGGTGTCCTGCATATCCTGCAGCGCCCGGCGATCATCGAAGCTGTCAGTCCGACTTACGCGATCGCGTTTTTCGCGGCGCATGGCTGGAAGGCCTTCTTCGTGCTGGGTTCCGTGGTGCTGGTCCTGACCGGTGCAGAAGCGCTCTATTCCGATCTCGGCCACTTTGGTCGGCGGCCGATCGTCGTCGCTTGGTTCAGTCTGGTTCTACCAGCCCTGGTGCTGAATTATTTCGGCCAGGGAGCGATGCTGCTCAACGATCCGAGCACGCTGGAAAATCCGTTCTT
>Ga0247779_1001614_pt1 | contig 10681 bp, 12 predicted proteins | sample UWRJL221509R5_FD_179925 | JGI IMG/M metagenome (GOLD analysis project Ga0247779, IMG submission 179925) | Plant litter microbial communities from Arlington Agricultural Research Station in Wisconsin, United States - UWRJ-L221-509R-5 | ecosystem: Environmental > Terrestrial > Plant litter >...
ACGTTTGTCGTTTACATCATATTTCACAGATTACCGACTGTAATCGGAACCTCCCGAACAAACTGGAATATCCCGAAGTAGATTCCTTCCGGAGAAACCCAGGTGAAACATAATTCACGTTGACATCGCGTTCTAACTTATATTTGAAACTTACCAATTTTGCTCAGAATATCTCTGTTAAAGATATATCGCCAACATACCACGTATCGAATGCCGCCCAAAAGCTCACCTCGGAATTCCGAGTGCATTGGAGAGTCTGCAAACGCGAATGGCCTGTTTAAAGTAAGTTTACATTTACCCCTTGTCTATCATTCACTTACCGTGGCCTTTCTAGACTACAAACCACATGTTAGCCATGGGTCATTGTCGTGTAATATCATACAACCGAGTCACTTGCTTGTGGCGATGGACGGCGACGGTTTCACTTGCTTGCAACGATAGGATAGGAAGCGGCGAGGGGGTTCGTGCGTTCTGATATTTTGAACTTATCCATTCTTTTCATTCCGCGCAGAACATTTCAAGTTCAGGTCGAGTACATATGATCAGCATGCCCTAAGTGGCGCCAGCATTTCACATAGTAATATATTTTTTGTTTATAACCCATATTCATTTTTCACTTTCCTGCCCCGATCCCTTCTAGTTACCTGTATTATGTATGTACATACCCGAATAAACCAATTTTGACGTTAAGCTATGCTGCTGGACGGGACTCAGAGTGAAGATAAATTCTGGGTACGGACATTTCCAATTCGGATTATTTTCTGTTACCTATTATACTGAAATTCAATTCACAGAAACTTCAAGTTAAAGCAGAAGTCAAGATTGAACCCATTGAACTTGTATTGACCGAGTCTCCTGCGATGCCGACAATCCCTCCAAACCCATTAGATTCGGAGAAAGAAGTAGATCCGAAAATCGAACTTCAGTAGAGGTTGAAAAACCATTCAATGAAAGATTTCCTGCTGAAAAGAACATGAAGGAGGAGCCGTCAATCCGCTCAGCGGCTGGCACGTTTGATGATCTGACAATATATCGTCCATCCAAAAGGCTGAGATTGGAGGTAGTGGTACCCCCACTCTCTGATATACAAAAGAAATGGAGAAAAGAGCTTATAGACGACTGAAGGCGATGAAAGATGTGCGTAATATCTTCGCCAGCTTATGCCAATTGGTTATTCAAAACCATGCAGCCCAAAGTGAAGAAAATAGCAAACATGGAGCTCAGTCTTGATACCGTTCAGGATCGTGTGAGGCCAATAGGTCTTGAATTGTTTAATATCACCTTAAACAAAGCCGACCAAGAGGCTGTGGTATCCCGCAAATTTATGTCCAACACGTATGGAGGGAGCTCCCATGCAACTTTCCCGAAAATTGGACCGGGAATCCTTGCAAAACATGGAATGAACGATTTTGCGTACATGAATATTGACTACCAGCCTGAGGCGCCCCAAGTACCCAGCGCACCGGGGCTCTTTTTTGATTGTGAAATGGCCGACTGTGATTTGGACGACTTATACAGAGTATTGACCAGGATACAACCCAGCCAGTGGAAATATATGGGTCAGTACGGAATTAAACGAAGCCATCGCCCTGCTTTAACCAAAGAAGAATGGGCATCGGAGAAAAATAGGGTAAGTTTCCTAACTTGATAATTAATATGGCTTGTGCTGTATTGACGCGATAATTAGTTTCGTAAGACATGGGCAAGAGAAATCTGCCGACAAGATTGGGGCTCTGGTGTTCAGGCTCGTGTTCGAGCACGCGTGATATTCAAGCGACGTCACCCAACAGCCGAACAAATCGACGAAATGATGATAAACAAGCAATATAAGCAAACCACACCCGAGGAAGTAGAGAGGGCGTACGATAAAGGTGAAGAGGTAAGTGGTCCATGCATTTAATATTTCAGTCAAATGATAATCTGATTTGTTAGATGCTTGGTGTACCGTGTGGGGACTATGAAATGTCTCGCATACGACAACGCATTCCAGGTTCAACGGTGCGAAAAATTTCCCTCTTGGTTGGAATTGGAAAAGGAAAGGCAAAAGCAAAAGCAAGAGGAAAAGAAAAGGGCACAGAAAGCGCCTTCTGCTCCCCCGAGAAACGTTCCAAACACTGTGGTACGCGTCCCCAAGCGAAAACATTCAGAAATGCTGGACTCGTATTTTGAAGAAGAGGAAGAGGAATTGGATTACGGTGAGGACGGCTCAGATTTTGATCATGAGCCAGAACTATATTATAAGCGCAGAGGGACTCGCTCCCGACCAATAGCTTTATAGACTCTGATGACTCGTGTTACTCGCACTGCAAGTGAAGATGGGAGATTTAGGGAAAACTTAGGTCCGTCATATACGTACTACATAGCTGTACAAGAATTAATATTACATTCCTATTTACTGGCCCACTTACTCTAGAAGCAACTTAGTGTTCGGTGGGCAGAGATTTAACTTGTATTTGAAAGGTAGAGGTTGTCTAAGAAATACGAGTCGACCATTGTATACAAACCAAAAGGCACCCACGAAATGGCACCAGAAGTGAATTATAGCCCGTGGAGGTGGGAAATTGGGATCTTGTGCGGTGTACACGGAAAGGAACTGCGCGATAGCGAGCCATAGAATATCTTCGGCCAGGGTCTTTCCTGGACACACTCTACGAGGGTACGTATACAGTGAGCTCATGACATACGGAAATCGCGGAAATGTGAAGCAAACCTTCTCCCGAACCCGAAAACAACGCGATGGAAAAGTTCCGCCTTCACGACTATTAGAAACTTTATAGGACGGACCGTGACGAAGTTCACACATCACCCAAGTCCATGCGGTCTAGACATGGTGGAACCTTACCGGTACCTTTCATATGATTGGCGCAGCTGTATATCCCAGCTCAGTCAAGCCTTTCGAAAGCAGATGAACGTTATGTGAACCAATAATTACCAGCAGAGTAGGTCATGACCGGGGTTCAAAAATCAAATACTGGCTGCTATGTGTCTTTGAACGGAGGGTAAGTAGTTACCCGTCTTACTACACGGAATCCCATGCCTACCTTGATCTCCAGAAAGTGAATGTCAAGGTGAATCTGCAAGATTCGGGCAAAGACGGCGAAGCGTAGTTGACAGCACTGAAATTCGTGGCTGACGAGTCCTAGAGTCATAGTAAGTGCAATCACTTTATCACTGTGCATAGCATACGAAGCTTACCAGATTTATATAGCATAGCCAGAGACTGCATTGGAACGAACTCGGTAAGTCACACAGCCTCAAATTTCAAGAATCCGAAACTCACCAATTCCATAAAGCACACACCGAAAAGGCCAAGGCGCTCGTAACGAGCCGTTCGTGGGGTGAGTACTTACACATAGATCTACTACGAGAGCGTAGATACAATGCATCTACAAACATTTATTAGCACACCACAAACATGGAGATAGGTGAAGGATACTTACAGACTCGCTCAGGTTTCATCAAGGCGCAAGCGCCCTTCCTCAACCTTCCCTCCACACGTTGCTTAGCCTTCTAGAGAGGTGTCCGCTCGCCGCGGGGCAAAATCTCAAAATCTATATTCCAAGTCAATGTGACATCAACATAGACTCTGGATACTATACTCACCAGGACATAGAGTCATTACGACGCCGTAGAATCATAACCTCGGCACATACGGCCATTACGACGGCATAGATGCGTTCAGAGAGCACATGCGTGCATTACGACGACGTAGATTGACCACCGCAGCACAGACATGCATTACGACAGTGTAGACAGTCGTCAGGATGTAGACGTATGAAGGGAGAATCGCATAGCAACGGGCAAGAGAGCTGGAAAACACTCCCAAATTTTTCTTTCTTCTTATACCTTCTTCCTTGCTCCGATCCGGCCCTTTTACGTCCCATCTTCCAAAAGCTAAGCGCCGGGTACCTATGGTCTCCGTAGTTCAATCCTTGCTTACTCTATTTTTTCAATACTTAACACGGCATTCCCATCATCCAGGGATGCACACCTATGCTTCCAGGTATCCTCCTCGCTCTAGATACTTCCTGCCAGCGCATGATTTACCTACATTTTAGTATCACTTAGCCTGCATTCTCCCTCCACCCATCAGAGGACTTTGAAAATTTCCAAAGTCGTCTCATATTTTCTCGGAATCTCAGATGTGCTTCTCTCGACCCTACATTCAATCGCATTTTCCATCCTTTCCCCCACTTTCTTTCCTTTACTCTCCCCGTTTGTTGTTCTCGAACAGGTATGTCCCGTTTCTTTCCTGTCGTGCACTCCAAATTCATTTAATATGTCTCAGCGGTGCATCACTTGCATGTTACTTTTCTGTATCCTCTCGGTCGTATCTCAACCCTCCCATCTCGACTTCAGTGCGTATCACTTATTTCTCACTTCACTCCCGAGCACTCACTTTGCAGTTGTTATAGGTCTCTACGGTGGGTTACCTGGATGTTACCTTTGATACATCTCTCCACCTCGACTTCAGAACGTTCAAGCATAGATGGGATACAGCCAGGGAAGCACTCGGCATTGCATAATGGCCCAGGTGCGTTATCACATATCATAGTCTGATTTGTTCGTTGAATTAACTCCTTGTTAGTGAACCTCCGATCGTTGCACGACAGAAAATCAACGTCCGGCCGCGTGCAGAATACTGTCGAGCTCGCTACTGGAGGTACGTCTCGAGTATAATTTGTGTAATATAGCTGCTTTGTTTTAAATGCTCCTAATTCAACATCTACTAGGATCTGATCCACATCCTATACACCGTCCCCTTCATCTCAGGGTGCGTAATATATTTGCTTGTACCTTATTTTGATATCTCTTTAAAAGGAAGAAGAGGTAATTAGGTACTATGCTGTAACATAGACCTGATATATATTTAATTTCACAACTTGGATTGCCGTTGGAATGTAATTGAAATTTCAAGGTTCATTCGACGACACCTACTCGAACAAATCCTGAAGTCATCGACGCCAAAATACAGGTATTTACTTTACTCTACCACCAGCTCACCCTCTCTTTGACGTCTTTATGCCCCATCTACAGTCCCTCGTCTCGATGGTGTGTTACCAGTATGTTACCTCTCAGTTGTATCTTTGTTCATTGTGCCGTACTAGAGATCCTAAATTTCGTTGCGGAGCGTTCTTCAATGGAATAGATATGGAAGGAATTGGTATCGCATTGACACAGGTGCGTATCGCGTGTTTCCAACTGGTTCATCCCGTTGGGATTGTTTTGGCGTTCTCGGGAGCGTCCATACTATTTTATCTCGCTTTCTGACCGAACATAAGCCTAAAATTGCGCATCCGAGTCCCAAACCAGGCTATAGATGGCTCATGTCGCTAATTTAGCTACGCTTGAAGGTGCGTAATCCCCGCTGAATACCATAATATTCTGTTGACTGACGCGCGCCGGAAACAACTAGTTTCATAACACGTTCAATAAGCAAGCCTTGTCTACAATCTTCGGAGGACAGGGTAGTCTAATTGATAGTACATAACCCTAGGTAATATGTATATAACGATACTTGTACGATATATGATTTGGAATACATGCATCCCAACTAGGATTTAAATTGATGATGAGATCTCTCCGAGTCAGCTTTACCCACTGAATGTAATAGAAATTTGAAGGTTCGATCGACGACACCTACTCGAACAAATCCTTATGTTATCAACGCCAAGAATGCCGTTCTTTGCTAGCGCGTATGGCATTCAAAACTTACAAATTTCGCTTGTCGGATCGGAAATTTCGCAAAGAAAATACCATTCGCCTAAGTATATTTGACTGGCAAGATCGTGATAGTCACTGGAGCAAAGTAAGTTATATAAACTCATGCCTGTACTTGCCAGAAAGGGAGCAAAGGTTTATCTTGGGGCAAGGAATGAAACTAAAGCCAAAGTTGCCATTGTCGCTCTTGAAAAGGAGGGGCTGGGATCTGGTCAAGCTGTGTGGCTACAGGTTGACTTCAGCGACCCAAGATGGGCGAAACATGCTGCAAAAGAGTTCCTTGCGAAAGAGACGCTTCTGAATATCCTGAGTAAGTTGGGATTTAAAAAAAAAATTCTGGCAATTTGACTCCTTGTTTAACAGTCAACAACGCTGCCCAGTAAGACATGTTGAATCAACTCCTTATAACTGAACTAGACTTTCTTCAGATTAACGGGTACTTTTGCGAAGACAAAAGATGGTAGGTTCTCCAGAACCAATATCGAATTTCTGAATGCTAAATTTTGCGCATTCTTAAGGGATCAACTCGCTTATGGTCGTCAAGTCAGTTTCAATTGGATGTTATTGATTGACGATCCATCTGACGAGTATGCTGTTCTAGTCATTTCAGCCCTTTTGTGTTTACTCGGACATTACTTCCTTTGCTCATACGGACTTCCAAGGAAGCGGGCTGTGGTGGTGGCTTCCATACGATAACCACGATGTATCAAAACACCGTCGGCCTTCATCTTTGTTCGACAGACGTCGGATAAGGGTCATTGGGCAGTGCAAAGCCGAGAAGAAAAAGATGGGCCTAAATTACGTTCGCGAGCTTAAGGGCATGATGTATCGTCTTCTCGCCACAGGAAATCCATCGTCACCATCATCTCTGCTAGCTACCGACAGTGATGCCGGAATACTGGCAGGATCTCCGAATCAGTGTTTACCAAATCAACACTGCTACGCGCTCACTCGTCACCTGCACCCTTCCTCCGGTTGAGGAAAGGATCGGCCGTTGGGAAAGATTATTGATCGAAATTTGACCAGGTCCATGTCTATTTATAGAGCATAAAAACACGTAGGTCCACAGCATCTAACACCTTCAACTAATCTGTAGCGACATAGCCTCTCCCAGCCCGAAGGCCAGAAAAACACGCGACGGGTGCCAATGCACCCATCAAATGACCTGGCTTACCAAAATGACGTGGCTTGAAATCGAGTAGAGTTCTGCTTCCAAGCCATCCAGTCAGTATCTTGCATGCGTCTGGATACCACGGTATCTACGAATTTGAGTCAGAAATGCAATTATCACGAAAAGAACTTACACTGGTTAAACCACTACAGTGTAGGTTCCGCTGGACAGAATTGTCTACTTCAGAATTCACGTCAGCGGTAACATTCAAAGAAACTCAAAATAAACTAAAATACTCACATTCTAGTGCTGCATAGTTACATTATGATTCCTAAGAGCGTCCACACACGAGGGTTACTACTGGCGTGGGTTTTGCTCGCCGCGGGGCAAAATCCTCAAATTTTCTACGTTAAAATTTGAGACAGATAACTTTGACATGATGCGGGTGCACAGCGCCATTACGAGACGGAAATCGTGCATCTACAACAAGGTGAGCGAATAAGTAAAAATGGTAGAGCTCGAAAAACTGACAAAGTCGGTCAGGTCTCGTCACAGCTCCCTTCTCCCAGACACACGTTGGGTAGATTCATAGGGCGTGGGTTCGCTCGCCGCGGGGCAGAAATCCAGCAACTTTCGACTTGAAATCTGCATGAAATGTAAGACTAAAACCGACATGACATGGAAAAACTACTCACTCATAACGACAGCGTATAGGCACACAGTATAACGCATCTACAGACATTTGTTTAGCATACCGAGATGAAGACAGGTCAAGGGGTACTTACAGACTTGGTCGGGCTTCATCACGGCGCAAGCGCCGTTCCTCAACCCTCCTTCCTCAGACACACGTTGGGTAGATTCATAGGGCGTGGTTCCGCTCGCCGCGGGGCAATATAATACATGTATATGTAAGTTGTATATACCCTGTTCATTCGATAGGTTTCAGAGACTTTGAATAATGAGGTGTACATAGATATTAGACCAAACACGAGCGTGGGATTGAATCACGTGGGAGAACGGATCAATCCGGGATTCCATTGGTTCGTTGCCGTTGCAGTTTGGGTCTTACTTGGTTGCCAGGTCTTACCATAACTTGTGATCGTCTTGAGAACTTTCTACCATGGCCAAACACAAGAGCAAGCAAAGGAAAATAGACACAGAGAAGGGTAAAGTCACTCTGTTAAGTTCTTTGTATCATTTGTTCACTAAGACAAACAAATTATTAGCTCGGACTGTCATCAGAGAAGCCATCCCAACTTTCGAGAAAGTGACACCTGAAACCTTACACTTGCTAAACCCAATAATGAATGAAGTGAATCTAATTATGAATAAAACACTTCAAACAGTTAGATTTTTCAGTGATATATCCTCTGATTAGTGTATCTAACCACTGTACTGGTACAGCCCAGGGACTTTCTCAAGTTTTACGAAGATTCCCGTGTTTTGCAGAATGATCCCAAAATTTCTGCTGTTTTTCGATTTGTTAAAAAGGCCGTACATGAGTATATAGAAGCCAAGGGAGACCCTTCTCATTGGAAGAAACGGAATTTTGTAAGCAAATTTCCTGTTCTGTTTAATATCACATATATAGCCTTCTTCCTGGACAGGTTCATAGTTTGGGTATCGACATGAAGAAATACAGCCTGGAAAACCTTTTGAAAACTTCCCAACAGGACTATCCTTTTAATATCAAGATCATCAAGAGGACCCGCATTTTGGAACCGACAAAAGTACGGCAGAATCTTTCTGACCATGAGAAGGACAGGTATCTTTCTGTAACTGAAAGGAATGGGTTCTACCATGTACCAGCAGATGAGTCTGTGATATTCTACTCTCAAGATTCTGCAGGTAATTGTCTAGATTCTTTCTTTCTCTTATGTTACTAAATTATAATTTAACCAAAGGAGTCAATACTATTGAACTGGTTGTAATTCGGGATATTGCTGGCAGTTCCTTATATGCATCCCCTTTTTATTCCTGGTTGAAAAAGGTAGTTGAGGTTGCTTGTTCAGAGCGCAGAAATGTCAGGGTGAGCATGGATTAATATACATTTTTTTGATTTTATTTTCTCAGTATAACAAACTACAGCCTACTCATCCAGGTGCAATGACTCAACTAGGTTTAAACCTAGGACCTCGGCATGCTAGAGTCTTAGGATGGGCAAAAAGCTTTACGAAAAAGCTTGACAGTTCTGATATGGCCTTACATGACCTTGATTGCATAGGGGCCGTTTCAATTACGTGGTCAATTTTGCAAGCAGTTATGCCTCAGGAGATTATAATCCATGTTAATAGCTGTCTTGCTGGTTATGGGCTGCCACGAATTGCTACGAGGAATGTAGCTGGTGGTGAGTGATAATATATTTGCTATAAGTTTCTAGCATGTTCATGAGGGGAAAAATACAGATACAGGTTTTCATCTTCAACTTGGAGATACTGAATTTAAGTTCCCAAATATTGAACGTGCTCCACCCGAAGCATATATTTCCCGTGGATATCAGGCGTAAGTGCCCACTCAACCAAAGTATATAAGCCATTATGTTGATTGTTTCTATAGTTGGACTCACCGTGACCCTGCTTATTGTAAATATGGATTCGCATTTTGTGTTGCTCGGGATGTCTCCCATACGAGCACCAGTGCTCTATCCGAACAGCCAGGGGCAAACTTTGTCGATGCAGATTTGAAGGTAGTTGTTCAGCAGGCACCTGGGACAGCTTTTGCTTTTCGTCCCGATTTTACACATGGCACAACTCTGTGTAATGGAGCAGTGAATTTTGGAATAAGCATTGCGTTTTCTGAGCGGGTTGGAAAGGCATGGGAGAAAGCTCAGCAGGGTATATCAATCATTTCGGGGCCAGGAGCAGGAGAATTGTGTGAAACTCCTAGTCTTACAGAGTAATTACACTGTTTGTAAACCTTTCTGTGTAACCTAGAGATATAGCAGCTAGTAGTAACTAGTTGGCTATAAAACATATACATATCAGTCAAATATCAGCTAAGAATCATTTTTTGATATGCTGCACAGCAGACCAATCCACATAGAGCAACTACACTGTATGGTAAGTTACTGTCCAATAGGTACATACAGTGTAGTGTATGGTACTGTCCAGTGGGCCCATTCAACTCACGATTATATGAATTACCATAAACAGGTAGGGACAATACTACAGAAGATGGGGCTCACCTGCGGGTACTCCAGGATGGGGGATGGTAGGGGACAGGATGGTTTGCTGACCAGGAATTTCTGCCTGTGCATGGGATCATATCCTAACCAGCTTGGAGTTGCCAGGTACAGGATGAATGGGTCAGTTCCGGGACAGTATAGGAATTGTTTGAAAAAAACTGGATGGGGCTCAATTGGACTTTCACAGCATCCTTCCCCCCACATAGGCAATGTTTTCGTCATGTTTACAACATTTCAATGTCTTATTTATTATTAGATCTGATCTTCTATCAAAATGTTTTGTCAACACCTTATCTTGGTTCTTCTTGGAATTGCATTTGCCTTATATATTGAATCTTATTGCTTTTGCAAACTGATCTTCGCAATCCCAGATTCAATTTGCTCCGGAACACTTTTTAATGTCTTTTCATATCAATAATCCTGGGTTCACAAGGAATCCAGAACCTGTATAACCCTCTTGACCCGTACTACACCTGTGTACGCCCATACCACATTTGTGTTACGTTTGGGCAGACAAAATTATTCTTATAATTTATTCTGTTACTTCTCCAACAACAATGAGCTTAATAAAAAGAATTAAATAAATTATCATGAACTCAAGTTGAAGGAATCCGGAAGAGGACTGACTGGCATCTGGAATGGCTCTGGCGACTACATATGGACGA
>Ga0247779_1001615_pt1 | contig 10674 bp, 10 predicted proteins | sample UWRJL221509R5_FD_179925 | JGI IMG/M metagenome (GOLD analysis project Ga0247779, IMG submission 179925) | Plant litter microbial communities from Arlington Agricultural Research Station in Wisconsin, United States - UWRJ-L221-509R-5 | ecosystem: Environmental > Terrestrial > Plant litter >...
GAGCGTCGGGTCGCTGAATTCATTCTTTGCTCGTTGTATTCTGACGGAAGTTGAACATCAGAAACTCAGAGTAGGTGAATCACATCAACTCACAGGTAGCAAAGAGATACGAACAGTCCTAGAGCAGAGATAATCCCGAAGCATACGATACCAAAGAAAAGGGCTTGAAGCAAGACTTTAGTAAACACTTTAAACATCATTCCAACTCAAAAAGGTGCTCACCGTCTTTTTTTGGATGGAGATACGAAAGCGTCAAAATCCCCAGCAAAAGGTTCAAGGTCGACAAGAAGATTGATATACCTGAAGCACGAGGTGAGTTGGCTTTACTATGCATACCTTATACTCCGTACCGATATACAACCATTGCTTGCTCAAAATCTCGCCTGCTCTCTTCATACGTGCCCGGAATCCACTACCAACCGACGTCTCTCCGATTTCTGTTGTAGGTGTAGATGCCATTGTTCGTTCGTTAGGTCGTAAAGCACGTTAAATATGAGATCCGGGAGTTATTATATTTGTTCGATGTATGTGTTTTTTCTGTCTCCAAGTGGTAATGACTCTCCGTCAACAGAGCGAAAAGATATCTGTCGATAGGCGCAGCCAAGTGACGATTGGTTTATGAGCACTGAGCAAAAAGGACCAGCCTTGTAGCGTTCGTAGTCGAAGTCAACGACAAAGAGAGGGTGCTAGCGGTTACATCCCTATTTGGATAACTACCATCAACCGTACACCAGTGATGAAACTTCCTCTATGACCGGACTACCGAACACTCTCCAATATGTCGTGAGAATCTTGTGAGTGTTTTGAGAGACTCAGACAGCTAATTTACAGGAAGCGTAAACCAGAGTGTATCATACAGTTCTCGAATCTCAATGGGTGGTCTAAATACAGACCAAGGAAACAGGGGCATGCACCTGCCACTCTCGCTATACATACTCTATAATTCATTTGATACATACACAAGATATTCCTTCTTCCTTCATAACCTCAGTTGGCCTTCGGGTTCTAGAGAATCATCTTCAATTCCATCAGCGATATCTGCAGTACCGGTCCACAACGCTCGTTCGTCTGCATCTTCTGGTACGTCCACTGGCGATGGAAGTTCGGCCAGAAGCGCATCTTTCCGTCTGTTACGTGCACCGTTGTACACAACATATGCTGCAATAGATGCTACAAATAACCTTAAGATTGACATACGATCTGCATGTTCAAGGTGGTAGAACTTACTTGTTATGATAGTTATCCACATAAGTCCATTTAGTGTGTCTGTGATCTGACATCCGTACCGACAGTAGGAGAATTTCGGAGTCACTGTGAAAAAAATCTGGCCGACTGAAAGATACCGTCAGCTCGAAATCAATAAATATGATTCCAGCGCATACCAAGCAAGAGCACAGACAAAAATATGAGTACAAGCAAATGGGTCCTGGATTTTGTAAGGATATTAGAAGATCTGCGATAGTTGCTGAACCAATGCCTGTAAAGTACGGTTTCAATGGACGAACTAAGTCTACGTGAGGAGTTGCTAACAACGGAGGTACGACGCATAAAATAATCCCTGCGAATATAACATTTCCTAGATCGAATTGTTCTACAGAATGCAGAGGACATGCTATACTCAGTTTGACGATAGGGGGATTAGGAAGTGACTACTCACTTTCATATTGATTAGGTACGAATGAGAAGATAATGATGAGGACAGAAGAGAATTCCAACACAGCTGCACACACGGTCGTCAGCGATTACCGGGGTCACTACGGCCAGCAAAGAAAGCACACCATAATATGTTCTAGGGTCCCAAATAACATGCTTCTTCCAATGCTCCCAGATAGCCCGGGGATGAAGGGAAGCTTCAGGTTCCGATTCTATGACGCGAAATGTCTCCATCCTTGATTCTGGCATTTTTCCGAGTCGCTAGATAGGAGCAAGGGTTCTTAAGTTAAGCATCTAGTCAAGGCAAAGTCAAGGGCAACGAAGAAGTTCGGCAGTAGCAATTTGAATCACATCAGTGATCACGGCGATGATTTGAACTGTTCGGAACCGCACTGTTAATATTTTATCCACACAGTAGCTGCCTGTCTTTCTGCATGAGCGCTCTATGTCACCTCGGGAAGTTGATGTTTTTGGGTCACCTCAAAATACCCGAGAAAACCTAGTTTTAGTCTACACAATAAGTCCGTCACAAATTATGAAATATAATCGAAATTGTGGGATACCAGAGCTTGGGCGAGAGACTAGAGTGGGACCGTGGACGAGACACCTGAAAGAGGCAAAAAGTCACAGACGCGACGGCACATGACTTGTTACTTAGTCACAAGTAAGCATCGCGTGCGTGTAATTTCTGAAGTTGTTGACACATTTCCCAGGAACACAATCCCATCTGCTGCATACAAACCCCCCAGTCGCTTCTTCGAAGCCTGAAGCTAGCGTACTATATGATATAAAACCACTCCCACACAATTCTCTATTGACGTACTTATGACCTCAACATATTCCAGTGCTCAACTACGAGAAAGGGACCAACACATTCGCAAGCAGTGCCAAGAACAGCTTCGCGCTCAGGAGGCGCGATTTCAGCGCCTTAAATACTCTGCTGACACCACAAACAAGAGCTTCTTCGACTTACAACACCGTGCTCGACGACTTGCAGAGTCCTTAGGCTACATCGATCTTCCGGACGCGCAGATTGCGATAGACTCTTCTGAATATGTGCTGACATATCAAGAATGCTTTGAGCGCCTTCAGATGTTAGAGGCAGAACTGTCTATGGAAAAAAAGGAGTCTGAGTTAGCGAGGGTGACACTCCGGAAAGTGGAACAGGAGAAACGAGTAATCGATCTTGAGTTGAGGTTCGTGACTTCTAATTGCGAGACTTTACCTTACTCATGGGTGAACCATGCAGCGACCTGAAGACAAGATACGACGAAATGCTAAACATCAAAGAACGTGCTTCAGAACGTTATAAATCCGACTATAAAAAATGGAAGAACTACTACAATTCCATATTTTCCGATGATCCTGAGGATAGAAAGCAAGAGAGGCAACCAGGAATTACACCTCAGGAGAAAAGGAAACGAGAGGGTGTCCTGCAATGTAAGAGAGAACGATTGCTAGAAGGCAATTTTGCCGCGAGCATAGAACCATGTGCGTTTGTTTTGTTATCGTTGTTTGGGTTAAGTAGTTGGCTAATGCAACAGGCAGGGGATGAATCGAGTACACGCCGAGCATTTACTCTAGGCCGTGAAGACAGAAACAATGATAAAGAGAATGACGGAACGCCTATGCCTCTGCCCAAGAGGCGTCGGCTTGGTTCTGAGAATCTACCGTCGCCCTCCAAGAAATCCAGGTCTCCAGTGAAACCGAGACTTCCGATACAACCTCTTCGTGACAGTCTGTTGAGATCTGTTACCAATTTGAGCGTACCTTCGTCATCACCAACTGTATTCCTCGACAAGAACAACTCATCTACAAGAACACCTACTCCGCTTGCCTTTCGTCCTTTACCTGACGACATATTTATCAAAGAAGAACCCTCGTAAGCTCGTTTCCTCTTGCTTTCTCTGACTGTAACTGACTCGGCCTTCTGCTGACTGTGAATGTCTAGGTGCACACCTAGTCCAGTACATGTACCTAATACATATGATACCCCCAAGAGCTCTCCGCTCTCACAGCCTCATATACCAGGATCATTGTCTTCAGACACAGAAGATGATTCACAAGGTATGGATATGCATAACAACTTCTTCAGAAATACCCTGGTTAAGTTTTTAACAGCTATCTATGTGCCTGGAACTGACACACGCACTGGGAAGCCTACCGTGTTTCTAGTCCCCGCACCGCCTCCTACGGCTGGGCCTAGCAATCATGGAAACCTTACAGCCGCAGCCGATACCCATGGCAATCGCCCACGGCCCAATTTTTCGCAAGCATCTGCAAGCAAGGAGCTCACAAATAGCATAATATCTCCAGAGTCCACGGATTCGAAAGCTCTTCCGCTACCCACCTTTGCCTACAATGAGTCCAGAAGTTCCGCTTCGGGCCGAAGATTCGAGGAAAAGGATAACCTTGAAGAACAAACTGGAGGAGAAACTCGTTTGAAGACCTTTTCTTCTACTTCTGTGAAAGGGAAGGAAAGAGAACTCGATGTTGATGCTACAACACCGTTGACAACTAGGACCATGGGGCAGACAAGATTGGAAGATTATTCAGCCTTCAAGGGACGAGGCAGATATGGGAAGGCAGTTGAGGCCCAGGACATGTATGTTTTGGTTCGTTGCCTTCTCCATTGATTTGTTACTGATAACAAATCACTCAGGACTTCAATAAATGCGGTGTATACGATCAACCCGGCACAGAATGGAGGCCTTAATTACCAGTATGACGAGGTTGTGCGAAACCGAGGCGACCGACACAAGATGGATGCCACAGATTGCGAGTGTTGTCGAGAGGTAAGTTTGCATTCCAGGTCTGCAAAATTATCCACGTTAATTGACCTGTTATGTCACAAAACAGTATTACAAAAGTGTCGGGCCTCTTCCAGCCAGGTTGCAGCAGCCTTTATGGCGGTCTCCTCCTGCGACACCGGTCAAGCCGTGCCCTCGTCATTCCCACTCTCCTGAAGAGACCAACAGAAAATTATTTAAAAGACAACCAACTGGCTCCAGGTCCGTGCCTAGGCCGTCAGAGATTGAGTCGCACAAGAAAGCGATATCCAGACACCGGCATACATGGGATCGCGCAGCCACTCCGCCAGGGTATTGGGAAATAGGGTTCCCAAACACGCAGGAAGTTGGGGATATCAATGAGAAGGCGAAAGAAATGCATAGACGGAAGAAGGACCAAGTAGATAGGGAGGCTGCAAATGAGGGTGGGCGGTACCGAAGGAAGTGACCTTCCGTAGTGATCAAAAATTCTTTATGATACCAATTGTTGATTAGTTTCGAAGTGGATTTCAGCGAATATTTCAGGGGCCTTGGCGGCGAGCGAGTCCGACGCAGAGATCATCGTTAACGTTAAGCGTTGATAATTAACGTCCCAGATACGTCTTATCACTGTTTTACGTGCTATTCCAAATACGTGTCGCATGACGACACTGCTCAAGCTGGTTGCCTGGTTCAGGTTCTAGTAAGTAGAATATGCAAGATATGCACTGGTATGTGCGATCTGGCAAATCCTGGCCTATCCTGGCTCATCTATTCACCCGTAGCGTTTTACCTTCCTTGCAATCAGCGCAGCTTCAAAGACAGGAACATATAATCATCTCGCGATCTCATGCGCAATAGATTCCGTCAGGCCCTCCGAGGCCGTACACGCAAGATCCTGCAATTGTGAGATAATATATTTGTTTCACCGGTATTGCACAACCCGGCTGCAACTAGGAAATTAACTGACACATATCCTGGGAGTTGAATGGAGACTAGGGACCGCGATTGCTCACGATTGCTCTGGTCTATGTGTAAACAATACATCTAGAGGTTGACTAATTCGTTATGTCTGCTAAGGAGATTTGGCTAGATTTGGGCAGATTATAGAGCAAGCGCTTATTGAGTACCGGCAAGACAGCCGATGAATCGATGACGTGCAGAAAATATCGTCCGCCATTGATCGGTTGCGTCCACGCCGGTGCACAGCCACATTTCCGAGGGGTCTGATTTTTTTTCCCTTTATTTCCCTTCCATGTTATGTATTTCAATTTTGCGAGGCAAAAATGATACACGAGAGCCCATAAAGCACCTCTTCAGCTTTAGCATTTACCACTTGCTCACAGATCGATAGGCTCTACTTGAGCTCTGTGAGATGGATTTCTAGGTCTTCGACATGACTCATGTGCGATTCGTTATTTCAAGTGGGCACACCGACGCAAAGCGGACACTCGGCCTCGGCGATCATGGCGCAGGCAATACCATGACGCGATCCACACATTCTCCAATATTTTGCACATGCAGGGGGTCGCCAATTATGCTGGATGTTTGTCAACGCTCCGGTTATGCAACGCATTCTTACCCGTGTAATCGGTTGGGCAGTTTTTTTTTGGAAACCATAAATATGTTTCTTTTGCGATTTTGAAAGGGCCTACAATCTCAAACTTGTCCTCTATTACCTATGGAAGGACCGACGTCTACTCGTTCCTCGTTCACTTTTTTGGAGCCAGGAGCGGCCACGCAGACCCATATTGGCGCCTCTCCACCACTATCAGACTCGCTTGAAGAGATTACGTCCAGAGGCGAAGAATTAATCGAACGTTACGGCGCGGACGAGCCTCAAGATCCACCTCATAAGCCCGAAATTTTCAGTGGGGCTTCTTTGCCGCCAGCACCAACTATCGATGCCAATTTGGTGACTTGGGATGGGCCAAACGACCCCAATAATCCGCAGAATTGGTCCAACTCACGGAAATGGGTTATAACTATGGTGGCTATTGTAATGACAGTGAATGTGTAAGTTGAGACGTTCAATAATTTCGCATTTCAAATTTTTGATTTTCTCTGAAGGACATTTGCATCATCCGCACCATCCTCAGCTACAAACAAGATTATTGCTGAATTCGGCATCCATAGAGAAGTATCATATTTGGTTACTACCACATTCTTGCTTGGATATGTATTTGGGGTGCGTCTTATTTTGAAATCTTATATGCATCCAAACTCAACCACGTAGCCTCTATTCTGGGGTCCAGGTAGTGAGCTTGTAGGGCGCAAACCGATTTTCCTTGGGACAATGGTTCTGTACACACTCTTCATTTTGGGACAAGCACTCGCACCAAATATCGAAACACTCCTCGTTACAAGATTTTTTTTTGGTTTCTTCGCTGTTGCTCCTCTAACAAATTCGGGCGGTACGCTATGTCATCTATTGTTGCTAGGCCTCTTTCTAATCCACCCTTTAAAGGTCTCATTGCTGATGTTTGGTCTGCTATTGGTCGTGGCCCTGCCACGAGTCTGTTTACAGCAAGTGTTTTCCTTGGTCCTGTACTCGGCCCTATCATTTCTGGATAGTGCGTATTGCTTTATCGATTGGCCCACCCGTTATTAACCCAAAATCGTATCATTTAGCATTATCGAAAGCCACCACGTCACCTGGAGATGGGTGTTTTGGGTCATGTTCATTTTTGCTGGTACCTGCACTGTTGTTGCCGCTATACTTCTTCCAGAAACATACGCACCTGTTCTCCTTCAGCAGAAGGTGAAACGACTCCGAAAGGAAGATCCCGTCGGCAGCAAACATTTATATGCTGAGCACGAAAAGCAGGACTGGTCATTCAAGGGTATTGTACATCGTACTATATTCAGGCCTTTTTCCATGCTCGCAAAGGAACCCATTTTAATCTTGATCACCATTTATCTCTCAGTCGTCTATGGGTTGTTATATGCTCGTTAGTATTTCACCAATATTTTTACATTCTTATAATTGCTGACCTTTTATTCCCTGTTCATGCAGTGTTCCAAGCTTTCCCAATCATCTTCATTGTCAAAAGGCACTTCACAATTGCGCACGATGGTTTGATTTTCATTGGCGTTGGAATCGGAACAACCATTGGATCGATTATAAACCTGAAGGCGACTGCGCATTATCCAGAACTGATCAAGAAGTGGAAAGGCTTTCCTCCTCCTGAAGACAGGCTATTCGGTGCTATGTTAGGCAGCCCGCTTCTCGTTGTTGGAATATTTTGGATGGGCTGGACTGGCGAATATGCTAGCGTCCCCTGGTATGTTCCAGGCCTCAGCACCATTGTTATTGGAACGGGCATCAGCTTGATTTTCATGTCGTTCTTGGTATGCATATCACTCTAGCACATTTTCAGGTTCACTCATTACAATTTTATCGGGCAGAGTTATCTCGTGGACACTTACTTGTAAGTGACACCATCCTTGCTGGTGCATCATGTCGTGTCTGACTGCTTTTTTTATTAGAATGTACAGCGCGTCTGCTTTTGCGGCGAACACAGTAATCCGGTCGGCCGTAGCAGCAGCGTTCCCTCTTTTCACTGTTCAAATGTTTACAAATGTAAGGTCATTATTTCATGCGTTTTGCATACAAGTTTCTTAACCTTCTCTTCTCTTTTAGCTGGGTGTCAACTGGGCATGCACTCTTTTGGGATGCATCAGTCTACTATTTGTTCCTTGCCCTTTTTTGTTCTACAAATTTGGGCCTCGAATTCGTGCACATAGCACGTTCGCTCCTTGTATCGTGAGTAGCCTTATACTTTTCTACCCGCATCAATGTATAAAGTTACTCAACGCTGTCCCTCAGGATTTGAAAATTGCTGCGAGCTTCAAGGCAGCTGCAGCACAAGAAAAGGGAAACACAACAGTATAAACCACCAACACACTTTCGATTATTTTACTTCTGCTCATCTTACTGGATCACCATTATACTCCTGGAATAATTGGTTGCTGCCATTGGCATCCCTCACGCATTTTCTTATCTCGGCATCTCCTTTCATTATTATTCATGACCAACTGCATTGCATATGTCGCTTATCATCACCATAGACATTCTCTCTTTTCCCTTGCATTTACAACGTACCCTTTATTGGCTTGCTAGCATTCTCCTCTTCGTCACATTTTTGGTTTTTGTTTATTTTTATCATATTCATCTTTCGCTCCACCGACTGAACCGCATCTGCTTGCTTAGAGTTTATCGATTATCATTAATACCGCATCTGTATAGCCATTTCAATGTTATAAGTATTCAATATTATATATACCTTGTTAAAGCCTGTTGAAGAATTAAAAAAAATTTCTGATGTATGTACAGCTTGCTTATGAGTACTTATTTCAAATATAGTATTCAATAATTGAACGTGACTGTGAGACGCGATATTTTGCGGCGGCTGAAGCCAACCTTCCTAACTTATCTTGATTCTTCTTCCTTTAACCCAACTATCCCACAAAGAACCCTTTATTTTTATCATAAACGTTATTCACGTTACGGGAGCTATACATATGTCTGCCAAGGAGTTTTATCAGGCTAATATTCAACCAGTGCCAATATTGGCGGATGTACCTCCTGAAATATGGGCGACGATAATTGAATACGCCGCAGAAATTAACCACGAAGACCCACGCACTTCGCCTGACCCTATGGACTTCATCGCAGACGTTGATCGAGGCTATCGGAGGGCATTGCGGAGTGCGCTGGTATGTAATTGCCGCGTATATATTGTTCGCGTTGTTTGAAGAAGATGCATCATAGGTTACGCGACGATATCTTATTCGTGTTAGTAAAGCGTGGTATGACATGGCAGCTCCCTTTCTATACCGACATATCATATTGGGCAGAGCAAGATGCATCGTACCTTTGCGCGATGCCTTGGTGAAGGCTCGACAACAGGCTCAGGTCTCGCAGGAAGGGAAGCTGACTGCAGGATGGTGGACCAAAAGGCTGGACGTTAGTATTCGCGATGCAATAGAAAACGATCACGCAACTTTTTCCGCTCTTGCGGGAATCCTCTTATGTCTAGGAAACTTGGAGATTCTTACGTTCTCTTCTCTCTATGATAACACTCGAAGGAAGGTTCTCCCATCCGAAGTCCTGGATTCTCTTACTTGCGGGGATTCTCTCAAAGTTGTACATTGGCACACTCCTACTCTTTTACCCACATCAGACGCTTGGACGGCTTTGCTAGAGCGACATAAACATCTCGAATCTATCAAGTCTACTGTCAAGATAACACGCGACGTGCGCCTAAACTCTTTGAAGACAATTTATTACATGTCGGGCGACGTCGCGAACAAGTTGGTTACGCCCTTTCTCACGCAGGTGATGTTGGACGGCGGCGTAGCAGGCCTTTCAAGGTTTGATCTATGTACCTTCTTTTCAGATACTGGCGCCGGGCTTTCTCTTGTGGAAATAAAATGCACAGAATACAAAACCGGTTTTATTGATCCCTTCGCGACCATTCTTCGGGAGATCACACATCACTGCGACAACCTTACCCAAATAAACCTGAGATTTTCGGATTGGGATGTTCTTCAGTCTAATTCTTTTCTTAATCTTCCTGAGCGGGTGGTTTACCTCGGCATAACGGTGGAATGTTTTCAGATTTCACAAGGCGCAACTCGGCTCCTGTTTTTTTACTCCTTTCCCAATTTGGTCCAAACCAACCCCAAGCTGAAGGTCATTCAATTTCTGAACAAAAACAATTTGCAAGCATTGCGTAAACATACGCACACATTTGACAAGGGCGTGCAGGAGCTTGCGAAGCATGTAACTGTAAAAGACTTCGGCGGCAATACTCTTTCGATCTCAGGGTGACGCCTTTGTATGTCGGAAAGACTCCTATATGCAAGTATTGGTTTTTATAGGCTAGGTATTGTATTCCTCTCACGTATCTTTCATACCTGCGTAATGGTTTGGCTGATGAGGTGCATAGCCCTGCTTTAGAATCTTGGCATCTATACTGTGGGATTTTTCGACTCGAATCATTTCATCTGTTCGCGCAAAAGCGAACAAATGATATATATATCTTAAGTATGTTTTTGTCTTTTGTTTATCGATATAAAAATTAAACCTCCTTCTATATTATGTAGTCTCTATTGTATGATGTTTTATACACACGTTCACAAGTCGGCCTTGTTACATTTGCGAGTATGAATGCATAATTGATTCTCATCTCCCACAGTTACGTGAGCCGACCTCCATTGCTCGCTAGCGGGTAGAATTGGGGGTTAC
>Ga0247779_1001617_pt1 | contig 10670 bp, 9 predicted proteins | sample UWRJL221509R5_FD_179925 | JGI IMG/M metagenome (GOLD analysis project Ga0247779, IMG submission 179925) | Plant litter microbial communities from Arlington Agricultural Research Station in Wisconsin, United States - UWRJ-L221-509R-5 | ecosystem: Environmental > Terrestrial > Plant litter >...
AGGCCTCGAGTAACGTTGAGGCTACGACGAGGAAAGGTCATGCTAGGACGAGGCCGAAGATGCATTATTCTTGTCGTTGGTTTGTTTATTGCAAAGGATCGGGCCTATGTTGATCAAGATGGGGAGAGAGGAAACCATGCTCGTTTACGACGTGAGTCAAGGCTGGAAGTGGGGCGAGTGAATTGATGAAGGTCAGGTTTAGTGGAATGGACCAGACCCGCCGTTACGACGAAACGTGCAAGGATGAGGTGGAAGAGGAGTCGCTACAGGTTTGGGGCTGTTATCGCGGAGGATCAACCCCATAACGTTTGAGATGGTGGCTGAGAGAACCATGCCATGGTTCGACACGAACCACGGATGGGCACAATGGAATCGAATAGGTGGAGGTGGGATTGGTGGAGTGAACCAGATCCGGCATTACAAAGTGGCCTAGAGTTAGTATAATTGGTCCATAGTCATGGAATCTAGTTCACAAAGAATGAATAACGACATACATTTTGAGTATCGAATACCTCGCCGAAGCCACACTCGCCACCGACGTCGTCAATGAGGGTGTCAAGAGAACACCTGAATTGTCGAATTGCTTTTGCCTCACTGAATTTTCCAAATTCTTCAGATTTTCAAGCCAGTATGAACGAGTCGGAAAGCATAACGGCATTCTTCCGCATTGCTCCTATGAGCAAAAATGAATGAGGATCGAGAAAGGAAAGGAAAACCATGATGGAACCAATGCTGCTTGATAAAACGTACCAGAATAATGGCTGATCAACGTCGCCGTCGGACTAGACACGAATTACTTCTTGTTCTACGTTGGTAGTATTGTTGTGTATCATTGACCTTGTGCATTTGTTGCCGATGCTGGCGCTGAGCGCTGAAGGGGCGAGGTGAGAAAGACTTTTGAAGTAAGCAATGCCCATAACGATGTATCGAGAATCCTTGACTGGGCCTGACTTGGCGTGCGGCGAATGTCGGGCCATTGGCGGGAATTTTCGTCGAGGATACATAATAGCCACAGTTATAACATCCATGCAAGCAGCAAAGTTGAAAGAGATCGATTCAAACGCAGTCCAAGAAAAGAAAGAAAGACGGACAAGAATACTCGTTGCATTAACCCTAACCCAATCCAATGGGCCACCTGCTGCAGAGAGAGCCGAACACCACCATGCTCCCGAAATGGTACGTGAATCTTTTTTTCCGAGTTTTTTCAACGACCATGACCACTCTGAGTCTGTCACATCCATTCGCTTCCTCTACGCTCTTATTCGGCTCGTTTTTGTATCTCAACCTGAAAATTGAACTTTGCCCCTCACTCGATTAAAACAGCTCCAGTCAAGCTCGCAAAACGGATTTGTGCACTTCTAAAGAGAGCTACCCCAGCATCGAAAAGTTAATGTTCCCTCAACCACAACTTGGATATTGCTTATCTGGGCTTTTCGTTTCTTTGTATCCCAATAAAAGACTCTGGTTGTTTCTCGGATAAATCGCACCTGGTCGATATCTTGGGCTTCATATCATCTCTCCTGTTAATTTACATGTTATTTTGATCTATCATTTACTCTGGTATACTCTTATAATCTCGGCTTGTCGAGATATTTGTTGCTCCTGGTTCCCGCGGCACGTCTCGAATGTATCTCAAATTTCGTGTAAACCAAATGCTACTGAGTGGTTCAATCTTTAGGTGTAAAAGACTCACTCGCCGCTGTATTATGACAGCAACTTCCTTCGCACTTCTAACGCGTCTTCGACATTCATCGATGAATTCGCTTCAGGGAATACTAGCCTTGTCGCGCAACAAAGACGAGGAACCGTGTCCGGAACATGTATCTCCACAATCGAGTATGGTGTCTAGACCGGTGCCGGTGAGGACCCACATGGGCACCAGACATAAGCATACAAGCGAAAAGAGTCACGTACTAATATGTGTTGAGGACTCCTATGCAGAGCTCCTAGCATGGCAGGACAGCTAGACTAAGGTCGACTGGTCGACCGGTCAACGTTAACGCCGACACGATTGAGAAAGTTGGTTCTATTTTATGGTATATTTGGAATGCCTCTCTCGGGTCCGGAGTCCAGTGGCCGGACGATATCCTTCATTCATTCAGCTTTGCAAAACGAAATCATTTGCACCTGTTTCCATCTTGTTCCCAGCGTTCAGCCTCAGCCGTTAATCACGCCAAGAAATACACGCGTATTTGAAGAGAATGGATACTGAATACAATAAGCTCGAGACCAATTCGGAAGTTGGGAATAACGGGTACGAATTTTTATGCATTATTCGTAATAATAATAAATGCATGTTTCTTTCCTATCTGACACATTTACCTGCACGTCCTTTTGAACTTCAGATATCATCCCAAATTTCCTCTTGATGAAAACCTGTACAGAGTCATACACATGCGACATTCAACGTTGATAACATGCTGCTTCCCGAGCGCTTAGCGCTTAACGTTCGCGTCATGCGAAATCATTACAAACTCGTTTGATTCAGAAACGTTGCGTGCGTAAGATATACAAAGTAGTAGTGGTAATATGAATAGGTAGGTAATAACATGGCAAACAAGAACATGAGATACGACTGCACATGCAAATACGGAGGTATTTCGCAACCAAGAATCGAGCAGGAAACAGAAAGATGCGAGACAGAAAAATACGAATAAGAAAGAATAAATTTTAGAAATATACTACTGACCCAGAGGAAAAACTCGAGGAAAAAAAGAGAAAACCAAGGTTTCACGCCTCCCCTTCTTTTCCTTCCTTCTGCGCATTTGCGTTTAGATTCCCAGACGATGTGCTCTGATCCCTCGAGCTGCACCATCGGCAGCACTGGCAGATGCTAAAGTATCACCTCCAGGCTAGCCATGACGACGTCCTGAATCTGAATACCCGTTTCTTGACTGTTCGCAGATAGCTGCTGTAGCTGTGCCAGTTCCGACGTCGGAGAAGTTAATGGGGTATTAACTCCCTTTGCCACTCTGGCTGGTTGTTCTTTCGAGAACGACGAGGGACGAGGGGGTGTCTGGATTATTGCGCGCTGGTCTTCGTTTTTGGCGTAGATGCCGATGCCGGACCTGAATGGCTCTTCGTCGTCGTCGTCGTCGTTCGTCGTCGTAGCTCTTCACAGTAGCAGGGCCCATCTTTTGAATTCTTCCTCAATCTCTTCTCCTTTTCCTCCCTCGCGGCATCAACACCAAAACCAATGATACTACTCCCCCACAGCCCATTTTCGCCTGCACCCACAGATCCCACGCCAAACCTGAACCTTCAAAAATACCCTGTTCATTCGCACTCGTCCTGTGGTCCCCAAACATACCACTACTCGCGCTTCCAGGTCCATTTCCAGTACCACCAAATGTACTCGGCCTTGATTCGGGCCCACTGAGCCTGCGGCAGACCCAGGACAATGGTTAGCGGTCGATGCGTATGCAGCGGAGAGTACAGGACTTGCTAAGCAGGTTTGAGGTTCGAGTTTGAGGAGTTGTTGTTTATTCGCGGAGAGGATATCGAACCAGGATGTGTTGGACAATGAGGGTTCGAAAACTGAATGGAGAAGTGGTTCGTAAGTTTACATTTGCAGCAGAAAAAGAATGGATGAAGAAACGAGGGAGGAAAGAGATTTTCGAAGCCGAAAAAGAATCTCGCACCCAGTCAAACAAAAGAAACATGAATCGTCCGAGATGACGAGCTCTATGAGCACCTATAAAGAATATGTGGGCCAGGGACGCATACAGCCAACAAAAAACCAAAATAAAAGAACCGGTTCTTGACAGTTCAGTTCGGCCACATGCCGGTCGTTTCTGGTTCTCGGTTCTCCAAAATGGGGTCAACAACTGGACCGAACCGAACTTCGGCAACTACATACATGTATTGTTCAATGGCATGATCTATTTATCGATTCAGCTTCATGATTGACAACGAAGCAGTTAGCTGATAATTTGGACTAAATAAGGTGCGAAAGCGGTCAAAATATAGAATAAGGTGCGCAAATAATATTTACCCAGATTGACCGCCATATACAACTATGATGAATGATGTACCGCAGAAGGCTGTTCGCAACATCGCCACACATACAGTGCGTGATTGTATATATTCTCCACCCTGCATTGCTGTCTCGACCGGTTTTTCCCCTTCTCCTAATAGTGGGCCTTTACTATCTCTTCACTCTCAAGTAGCCTACCTTCTTTAAGGGTTCATCATGGACAGGAATGGACCCGCCGGGTCAATGTTTTCTGGATCAAATTTGATAGCTTCTGGGGGAACTTACAATGTTCATAACTCCTCTGTTTACAACGTAGAGAAAGGTACGGAGCAGCAATTCTGTTTTGATGAAGCTGAGCGAATTTTGGGCGAAGCAGGAAAATATAATGAGCGACTGCTGAGAAATGTGGCCCCTAACGCTCTCCACGGGTCAATGTTCTCTGGATCAAATTTGATCGTTTCTGGGGGAAATTACAATGTTCATAAATCCTCTGTTTACAACGTGGAGAAAGGTAAGGAGCACCAATTAAGTTTTCATGAAGCTGAGCGAATGTTGGGTGAACCAGGAAAATATCATAAGCGATTGCCGAAACTTGTGCCCGCTGACGTTTTCCAGAATTCGAGGAACATCTTTCGCCCACAGAGATGTCACCCAGACACCCGCGTCGCGGTTATCCAAGAGATTATGGACTGGCTTGCAGGATTACACGAGGACACGCATACAAAAGGTGTTGCCTGGCTTACTGGTGACGGAGGAGCCGGTAAAACCGCTATTGGGAAGACCGTCTGTGAGCGCTGTGTGGAGGAAGGCACACTACTCGCCAGTTTCTTCTTTGGTTCCAACGATGCCACAAGAAATCATTCAATAGCACTCGTTGCAACAATCGCCTACCAGATATGTACTATTGATGCTAGTATAGGAAAGGCCGTCTGCGACATCATCGATAACGACCCACATATTTTCCGTAAATCCCTACGAGCACAGTTCATGTCTCTTGTCGTAGAACCACTCCGCTCATCATACGCCAGCGGTCTCCTGACCATACGCCGCCTAATTGTCATTGACGGACTGGACGAGTGCAAGGACAAATCCAGGCAGCGTGATATCTTGGAAACCATTGCATATCTCATCAAGACCTACCCTCAAATTCCCATTCGTTTCCTGATCTGCAGTCGTCCAGAACCCAACATAAAGAATGTGATTCATGGTGCAAACATGTATTCAAAAGTCTTCACAATCTCATTGAGAAACGATTATGCTGCGAGCGAGGCCATCAAGCTATATTTGTGCGATAGTTTCAACACCATCCGACAAGGACATATCTTCAAGCATTTAATACCGGACTCCTGGCCTAGTGAAGGCGATCTTTCCTTGTTAATTTACAGATCATCAGGCCAATTGATATATGCTTCGACAGTCATCAAAGACATACAGTCTGCCGATGATATGCCGCATCAACGACTGGCGGTCATCCTGGGCCTTCGAGCGCCGCATGGAGATCTTCCATTTGCTCAACTGGACACGCTGTATACAAACATACTCACCATGACAAAGGACCCACCCAAGGCCACCAAAATATTGGCATTTATAGCGAGGTATCCAGGCACATGTATCCCTCTAATTGCCAGATATCTTGTATTGGATGATGAAGTGGTGGAAATAATGCTTTCCAAGCTTGCAGCTATTGTAGGCAGCGTACGTAATGGAGATCATGACATTTATGATCATTTTTCACTCCTACATAAGTCTTTCGAGGACTTTCTTTCTGATCAGTCTCGATCGAAGGAGCTCTATGTGAGATTTCCAGATGCGGTAGCATCAGATATACTTCGTTCAATCCAGATATTCTCAGGTACGCTATTTCCTACGGAGTGTCCGCCATTCCTCTCCATCGGTGCTTATGTGCGCCTTGTTTTTATAGAGCCCAGTGATGATTGTCGATTCAACTCAGACCTTTTAAATTTCCCTTACCTCCCGTTTTCACCTGATGATAATGTATCTAAACGCAAGGATTGGGTTTCCACCAGCACTAAACCCTTAAGGGTGGATGTGAAGGATGCCGTGTCCAAATTTCCAATGGAATCATTCTGTAGCGAGCTTTTTTCTCGCCATAGATATCGATGCGCAGAATATCAATTTACTCACTATTTTTTCACAATAATTTTCCAACTCGTGGGTCTTGTTTCTCTTTAATCAATGCATAAAACACTCATTACCTTGAAATACCAGATGATATACTATCCATCCTTTGAAAGCATCTACAATAATCATATGGTGATTCTGTCGAAATTTGAATTGCAACACGCAAGCTATAAAAATGCTTCGTCTGCCATGATTCCCCTCAGTGGTAAAATTAATGCCCATCTAATGAGGCCCCACCAAGATTTTCTGGGCATAGTCAAAATGTTCTTGGGCAATTATCCGAAAGTCCGTCGAAATTCAATCCAGTCATATAATCCAACACAGTTACCTCCAGTGTCTTCCTTGTCATATAGCGTGGACTTGGACGCTGACAATTACCTCGCAGGTAGACTTGCCCCATAATTTCTCATGAATTTTCATACATAATTGCTGATCGACAACGTCCAGATCTCTGGCATTTGTCGAATGAAACTATTGATACTAGTCAGAGTACAGATGTCGCTATACTCAAGGTACCTCCAATTGATGTTGCCTTGCGCGCATCTTTCAATCCTCCACATAGTACGCTACCATCGCCAGGTAAGATTTTCTTGAGTTTTTGTTCTCCTGATTACTCTAAACATGACATCCAGTCGTCGGTTGTTGGTTAGCTGCGGATATGGTGGCTCAGCACATCATGCACACATTACCCCAGGTCGACAGCCTCATGGACGATCATGGCATTCAGCCATCCCAGTATGCTGTATTGGCCGGTTTTGATGAATCTTTGATACGAGCAGGGATCGGCTATTTGCAACAAATTCATGTCATATCCTCCGTCGACTTGGGTGCAAAATCACCTTTGCTCACTCAGCTCGGTAAACTATTTTCGCCGTATTGCGCAAAAATGTTTACACCATCGACGCAAACAAGACTTCCCGTGTTCAAGGCGGATGGCACCGTGTGGGAATTTGATGAGTTCACTTTTGCGACAGCTTCAAAGCTGATTGATCACGGTTCATCGGGAACGGCTCATCCTGCGTTGCTGTGCTCCTCTGTAGGTCAAATACAAGAGTCAAATATAGCGGATGACAACAATCAACAGCAAGAGTCAAGTAATTGGAATGGGCTGTCATCGTCCAAGCGGTACGAAGGGACCGGAAATGACAAGGGAAAAGGGAGGGCTAGAGACGACTCTAATGACCAGAAACGTTCTGACAAAGACGAGGATATGAACGATGATGATGACTTAAATCCAGAAAAAGGAATTCCATCAAAAAGCGATGACGGACCTCATATGATATCATTCGAAGTGGTGTCCGAGCTTTACACGACACATGGTACCCCCAAGATATTCCAATATTTCAAGAGTGAAGGGTGTATAGCTATTCAGGTACATATCATATTCTGGAAGGAAGTGGATTAGATGCTAATTGCTTCAATTGCAGATAGACAAAGCTATCCCTTTCAAAAGATACAAAATCAAGTTTAAAAAATGCAGACTTGTCAGCGTTCAGGCCGCCAAAACTGCGTTTGAGCAGTACCATCTTCAAGTCACGATGGATTCTCGAAGGAGGAACGCCAAAATAGACCACATCAAGCCGCAGAGCAGTCTTACTTATGACAGGGAATCAAAGGTGGTCTCCGCATCCAAGGTCTCGTGGGGTGCTATTGGAGGTCTATCCGCCGGATTGGCCTTACACCCGCAGGTATCATTGACAGCAACTGGGTCTCGCTCCAGCGAGCAATCACAAAGCTCTGAGCAAAAGAAATACGCCTCAAGAATATCTGAAACAGACATTTATGGCGCTGTATGGTGGGGTTTCAACGTGGATGATCCAAGCGAGCGATGTGCCGGAATTAAGATTGCTGGAGAAAAATTACCTTCAGCGCAGTTCATGTGTCGATCCGACAACTCTTCAGACCCATTGGATGTGGAAGTGGCCTCGTACTGGTCACTCATACCAACAAACCCGTCTTCTAATGTAGACTGGATTGCAAAGCTGTTATCCAGAAATATCAACTCCGAGTCACGCATCTTCTACTCCAATCTAGCCCAGTTTATTGTTTTGACAATCCCGTCTGATATTCAGGAGGATTCTGGATATACCACAACAATGAAGGTTAACGATGGCCCACAAACCTTAAGTATGTCTGATTTGGAGGTTAGGGAACGGTATGGTTCCGTCGAATTAGCGCCAGGGGTATACGGAGAGAAGTATGGCTCTAATTCACGTTATGGTACGCCTTCAATTCAATACATTGCTGGTATGTGACTTGGTTTTTACTCAAGATTATTTTCAGGGGAGAAGCGAATGGAGAGTATGCTAAGACTTCCAAGCCTCTACAACGTGCCCTATAACACTGATTTAACATTGGATTCGCGTAGTGTTTCCAAATTCTCTGAGCCACCAGTCCGAATCATGTGAGATAATAAATAGTAACGGTTGTAAAACAATTGTAGATACCGGCATGTAGTTTTCCCTTCCTTTTCATTGATTTATTTGAAATATAGCAAAAAAGCTTGCAGGCATTGTCCAGATCTCCTATCTCCCCACAGTACGCTCATATTGGTGGAACTAACAAGCTACATTCCACCTGCTTTCTTTACATCACATCCTAATTTTCGACCGGGTACCAGGACACGTTCATACTGAAACCTGAGTGGGTCACCCGGAGGCATATTTATATGGTACCTACACACATATATAAGAATGAGTTGCAAACGTCACAGTAAGAATCGACATAGAATACCAGGAGACGACTCGGGCCTAAATTCGCTTAAATCACATGTTATCATAGATATTCTGGGTACGTCATGAACCATACCTTAAGTGCATAATTTCGTTGCAGCATCACTTTCCCCCTTTCATACCATCGTAAGAGCCGAGACTACGTCCTTTCATTGGATAATCTCCCGCTCCAACAAGAAAATATTGAGACCCTCGGGAGACCTTATAGGACTGAAGGCATCCGCGTTAGAAAGGTGTTCGTTCCTGTGTATGTCCTACGGTCCCAGTGCGTCAATCAACGTTTCGACTCTAATTTCTATTCGTAGCCAAATACAGCATTTTTCATGAGCAAAAAGAATATTTGAGATCGAAATAAATGAGAGACAGGGATACACTAAAACAAAAAGAAAACAAGAATCCAAAAGCCCAGTGTTCACGTACTCGGAATTTCCGGACAAATTTTCAACGTCCTGACGTCGTCCCAGAGTGTAAACACTTTTCTGGTTGCCCCCGCGTTCGTATACAGGTAGCCGTGGCTGTGCCGGCGTCAAAAAGGTGGTCTGGTTTAACGCGTCCGCTGGGCATTTCTTCTGAGGATGACACGCTGTCAGTTCTAGAGTAGACATTAATGCTGTTGTTGCTGCTGCCGCCGTTGGTGTAATTGCTGGAAAAGGAGGGTTGAGTATGTATAAGAAATCCCCATGTTCCACGGCAACATGTATTTGGGGAAAGAGAACAAAACACAGTCCACAAGGCAAGAAACCCACAAAATAGAAAGCCGGAAGATCGAAATTAAAGGGAAAGCAAAATAAAACATACCATGTTCACATCTTCCCGACACTCCAACGTCGGTGGTGGGACGGACGAGTTACATCACAGCGCGAAAGCCAATACTGCTGAGACGGGCGAGATATAAACAGAGAAGAAGTTAAAATGAAACCAGATGACTGAGATACGAGTATCACAGAGAAAGAAAAAAGAGAGGACTAACCTCGGTGGGTTGTACGAATAAAATGCGGTGAAGAATCCTGGTGGGATGGACGATAGATAAACCACGTTATGTGCGTACCGATACCAGCCACCTGGACGGCTGTGGATGAGACGTCTATTCAGGGGCCTATACGACAAATGCGACTACCCTGCATATCGTGCATTGGCAAGCACCTACGTGGATCTGAGCTTTCTAATTCCATGAGCAGAGGTTATGACAAGTTGATAACAAGCGAGGGCCAAGCAAAGAGAGTTGAAAGAGGCATCGTTTCTGCTTTTCACGAAGGGTCGAGCCTTTCTCGTGTGAGATGGGGAGTGAGCAAACCACGCCAGTGTTTGAGGCGAGCTAGGGCTGAACGTGATGCGAGTGCGGAAGTAGGTAGGTAACATAGTGAACCAGAGCCGCCATCGCGACGACACCCATGTCAGGCAGTTGGCCTGTAGCTTATATTTGATACACGAAGGAAAAGAATGAAGAAAAACATACAAGTCGTAGTTCAAATCCCTCGCCAAGAGTCATACTCTCCGCAGACTTCATCAATGAGGATGGTATAAGTACACCTTGGTTGCCCTCGGTTGCTGCAGCGTCATCGTCACCTCCGATTTCATCAAAATTTAGAGTCAATATGAACAACTCGGAAAGGACAACGACATCCTTTCGCCTTGATGGTGTAATAAAAATAGGATGAATGAGGATCAGGAAAGTCATTCGATAAGGACGTACCAGGATATTCGTTGTACCATTTCCCACCAAGGCATGAAAATGTTGAAGCTGAAGCGAAGGCCATGACGATAAACAGTCATGAAGTGACTCGAATGTTCATCAGTCGAGGGCCGGCGACTCGACGTGC